>Ga0126335_1000056_pt1 | contig 50134 bp, 47 predicted proteins | sample OlaspJWI45metaG_FD_108409 | JGI IMG/M metagenome (GOLD analysis project Ga0126335, IMG submission 108409) | Marine gutless worms symbiont microbial communities from Oahu, Hawaii - Olavius sp. 1 OAHU.JWI-45 metaG | ecosystem: Host-associated > Annelida > Digestive system > Unclassified | place... | reverse complement strand
CATATTCCCAAATCGTGGTCTCTCCCTTCCCTTCCCTAGCTTACTTAAAGATCAAAAAAGCGCCGAACTATCACCAGCGCATATCCAAAAAACATTATCTACTTACAACTATAAATGTCAAGCATATCATCAAAAAACTAGAAAAAAGTTTTTAGATGCCCTTTAGTATCATTTTCGACACTGATTATATTTGCTTTGATAAGATATGTGAATGTATTAGAGCATTTAGTTCTCACAATGCTTTTTATCTTATGATACGAAGAGAAAATCGCCAGCTAAGATGCGTAATCGCCGGCCTTGGCCGAATAGGTTCGACGCTTCAAAAGGACACTCTAAGAGAGAAACCCGCGACTCATGCCGGAGCAATCTTCGATAACCCGAATACCATTCTGACGGCGGGAGCAGATCCATCTGAGGAACGTCGAAGAACTTTTCAAGCGGATTGGGACTCAATTCGAGTATATGAGGATGCAGCGGAAATGGTGCGCAGTGAAAATCCCGACATACTTCACATAGCCTCCTGGACCGATACACACCCGGAACTTCTTGAAATGGGATTTCACTACCGGATTCCCGTGATAGTTTGTGAAAAGCCTTTGGCTAATTCAATAGAGGATATCAATGAGATAATGGAACTGGCAAAGTCCAAAGCGACTCGCGTGGTTGTAAACCATGAAAGGCGTTTCTCTCGTGATTACTTGTCTGTCAAGAGAATTATTAGTAACCGTGAGCTTGGCGAACTACTGTCTTTGCATTCTAGACTTTACATGAACAGCAATAAATCCGCTAAGGAAACAATACTCCACGATGGAACACATATGGTAGATATTGTTCGTTTTCTCTGTAGTGAAGATATCGAAATCAGACAAGTTCTGGGGAATCTAGAGAAGAGGGGTGGAAAACTTCTAACCTTTGCAAGTATTGGCGAGGTTGATGTTGTTATCGATGTTTCGGGCAGTCGCGATCATCTGGTTTTCGAATTGGATCTGAGTTTTACCTCCGGAAGGATTCGCATTGGAAACGGAACATATGAAATCTGGGAATCGAAAAAATCGCCATACTACAGAGGGTTCCGGTCGCTAGTGCGGAAAGAGAGTGGATGGAAAGGCGCAACTGGATATTTCTCCAGAATGATGAGCCATGCGATTTCCTTATGGCACAATCCCAAACAAAGAAGCAACTCCTCGTTAGAAGACGGCTATATGGCGCTTAAAACGATAGCTAGAATACTAAAACTCGCTGGAGAGAGAGCTAACGGTGGTTCCTCATAACAGATCGGCTTAGGTTACTGCACTCTGATAAACGGATTGTAAAATCTGCCATGATTCACAAAAACTGCAACATAAATTGCCGCCGCGACCATACTGGAGCATATTGCTATGGCTATGAGGTCGCTCTTCTTAACCCTACGGCGGCTATACCAGGTTCTGGTTCTATGTTTGGCAAATCCTCTAAGCTGCATTGCATTTGTAATCACTTCTATCCGATTGAGTGATGAAAAAATCAGAGGCATCATTGTGGCAACCGCATTTTTAAATCGATGCCAAAAAGTGGTTTTTTTTGAAATATTCAAACCCCTTGCCTGCTGCGCCTTGGAAATATCGCGATATACTTTCTGGATATCCGGAAAATATCTTAGTGTCAGTGACACGGCATAAGCGATTTTATACGGCACGAAAACAGCATTCAGACTCGAGGCAAATTCACTTGGATCGGTTGTATACAGAAAAACTATTCCCAATGGAATAACTGAGCTGTACTTAAAAAGCTTAGAAAGCTGATAAAAAGCCTGCTGATAAGTTACATTGTACCTTCCATGGATGGGAAACCAAAGCGTGTAGGATTCATAGATCTGAGTACCATATTCGGGCTCAAAAATAAACGAAAGCACCTGATTTATAATCAGAAACACCCCTACATATATAAAAATAAGCTTCAATTCTCTGATCTTGATTTTGGCCAGCCTGAGAACTATGAAGGAGAAGACAAGAACCAATGCAAAGAATCTGATATCGTAGGTGTACATAACAGTGGCAGTTAGTAAAAGGAAGCAAAGCAGCTTTGAAACTCCTGAAAGGCGATGAACAACGGTATCCTTGAATTTATAATCGAAGATGGTCATGAAACCTTCTCGCAGTCGATAAATCTATCAACCAGAGATTTAGCATCCTGAATACCCATTTTGCTAGCTAAATGGTAAAGAGAGGTTTCTTTCAGGCTAGCTTCTGCAACTATCTTTGGATTTGTGAGAACTGCACTCGAATCAGTGTCCTCGATTATTCTACCCTCACAGAAAACGATTGATCGCTTCGTATATTCAAGCATCAGGTGCATGTCATGTGTAATCAGAATAATCGTTACACCCAGTTCGTGTATTTGACTCAAAAATTGCATTATATCCGTATAATGACGAAAATCCTGACCAGCCGTAGGCTCATCCAGAATGATTATTTTGGGATCCAATATCAAAATGGCCGCGATAGTAACTCTTTTTTTCTGGCCGTAGCTCAGTGCTGAAATCGGCCACTTCTTGAATTTGCTAAGTCCACAAATCCCTAAAACACGATCCAGTCTTTCATCAATTTCCTTCTGGGGTACTTTTCTAAGCTTCAGGCCGAAAACGATTTCGTCGTACACCCGTGGATAGGTTATCATTTGATTGGGATTCTGCATTACGTATCCCACAAAGGAGGCACGCTCGTTAATGGGTTTGCCAAAAGCATCAATACCGTTAAAAAATACCTCGGAATTACCGTGCTCTTCGAATCCGCATATCAACTTCGCAATGGTAGATTTTCCGGCGCCATTTCTGCCAACAATGGAAAGCATCTCTCCGGTTCTAACCGAGAAATTTACATCAGAGAGTACTGGCCTTCCCTCAAGGTACGCGAAGCTAAGTCGCTTAAGCGATAATATCTCATCCTCTCCAAACTTGTATTCCTTCTCATCTACGCCTTCATACCATTCGATAAACTTCGTTTTTATCGATTTGAAATCCATAGACCAGATATAGGCAGGGGACATTTCACTTGTAACATCGATTCCCGCATATTTTAAGCTAGTGACATATAAGGGCTCCCGTAATCCATGAATTGATAGAAGTCCGGAAGCGACCATCTCGTGTGGAGTCTTGTCGGCAATTATCCTACCATCATTAATCAGGATGATCCTATCGACTTCCCTATGCAAAACATCTTCGATACGATGCTCAATTATTATTGTTGTTCTAGATCTTTCTTCTTTCGATTCGGATCCTGACTTGTGTATCTTGTCAATCAATTCAATCGCATACTTACCGGTTTGGGGATCCAGATTGGCCAAGGGTTCATCGAAAAGAAGAATATCCACATCATCAATCAGAATACCGGCAAGGGAAGTTCTCTGCTTCTGGCCACCCGAAACTTCCCGTGGGGGATGTTTGAGCAAGGATTCCAAACCAACTGCCGAGGCAATTTCGGCTACCCGCGCATGCATCGTATCCTGCCGGACACAGTCGTTCTCCATTGCAAACGCGATGTCTTCGGCAACAGAGAGTCCGACAAATTGAGCGTCGGTATCCTGCATAACCGTGCCTATAACCTTAGATAGTTCGAAGATATTGAGACTCTCGGCATCACGACCCGCAACTGCGAGCGAACCCTCAATCTCACCCGGGTACGTGGAGGGAATAAGCCCATTAAGGCAGTATCCCAGCGTGCTCTTACCGCTTCCACTGGGACCGACTATGAGTACTTTTTCCCCCGCGCTGATTTTCAAATCTATATTCTTCAAAGTTGGCTTCGACTGAGCAAAATACTTAAAAGAATACTTATCAAATATGATTACCGGCTCCATCCCGGTAACTTATTCAAGACTTCCTTTTACAGGGATGGTCTTTGCCCAGGTGAACATCAGCAGAGTTCCAAGTACTCCGCAGACGATTATGTTAAAAACAGCCGCAAATACGCCCTGTGTAAATACTAGGTTCACCGGTTCTGCATAGATAAAGATATCGAGCACCGGAGCGACGACTACCCATGCAAAGATATTGCCAATAATTTGAATGAGATTCCATTTCAAAATACCTTTAAACCTGAAATCACCCCTTTCAAGCCCTGTTCTCCCATATGCCAAACCGAAAATAAACCCACTAACCCCGCTTGCTATCACCCAACTCCACCATGGAGAACCATACTGTACCGCATCACTAATAGCATGGCCTATGAACTGAACCAAGGAGCCCACAATGGGACCAAACAAAACGGCCATCAGTGAACCAAGAGCATAGGCAGACTGAAACTGCGTTTCTGGAACCCATGAAGGAATCTTTACAAACATAAAAAGCACCATGAAGAGGGCCGCTCCGATTCCAGTGGCGACAATCCTCTTAGTACCGAAATTAAACATATAAACTACCTCCGTTTTTCATTTTGGCAACACTTATAAGCCAATCGTAGCCTGATGATATACTATGCTTATCGACAAAACTACCCCGATTAGTGCCGAGCGCCAGAAAACCAATTTCGTTGTTGTAGAGAATATCTTCGCCCTTTTTAACAGATCCGAAAGATTTTCCGTAAATCACCTCTTTTTGGTATCTTATTTCATCCTTGCATCGTATTTCAATTTCAACCTTTGAATCAAAATCAACATCCTCTAGCATTGAAATTGGAATGTTTGTCCATACCATCCCGAAATGGGGATCCTTGATATCAATCATTCCTTCAACCTTGCCACTAACTCTTCTGGCCTTAGGAACCGGATGACAATAAACACTTCTTATATCCAATTCACTTCCAACTCCCTCAAATCCAATGATGCCACTCGCTAAACGCGCACCCGTATAGGCATATACATCTCTCCCATGAAAAACATGGTAATTCTCACTTCCCGGCAGACGATTCACCGATTCATCGATCTCCCTTAGTCCAACAATCCCTATGTGTTCATACACATGAGTGAGCGTACCGTTATCCGGCGTAACCACGTAGTGGCCGGCCTTTGTTGATGCAACCACACTTCTTCTGCTAGTCCCGACTCCAGGATCAACCACCGACACGAATACACTGCCTTCAGGAAAAACCGGAGAGGTTTGAAAAAGAGAATATGAGGCATCCCATGTGTTAAATACCTCTATGTTGTGAGTTATATCGAATATCCTTAGATTCAAATCAATCTTCAAGGCGACGCCGTACATCTGGGCAACAGAGCCTTCTAGCAGACCAAAATCGCTTTGAAAAACTAAAATCCTATTTGTGGGCTCCATTTTAGAATCTCCTGACTCTTATTCGAGAAATCACGCCCCATAAAATATCTTATAAAAGAGCATACAGAATCTTCCATCATAAAGGCAGCCCATACCAGTTTAGCGGCGGCGGTAAAATACAGATACGCCTTAGGCTACAGGAGCACTCTAGTAATTCGATCATGGAGTAAAGCTTTCTCAGGCAGTACCTGATTTAGATTCAATGCTCTTCTTCAAACTTATAAGCCAATCCTGCCCCGATCCCACATCATAGGCCTTGGCGAAATTCCCACGGTTAATCGCAACGCCAACGTTGAAAAGTGAATTAATATACACCAAAGCGACTCCGATGTTCACATTGTTGAAGGACTTCACATATTTTAGATCGTTTTCATACACGACATTGCCGTGATGAGAGATTCGAACGTTCACGTACTCACCATAATTAACTTCAATTCTTGAGAACATCTCACGCGAACAACTTGTCCACAAGCTGCCATATCGGGTATCCAGAATGTCAATATTGGCATTAATTGTAGAATTGGAATAGGTGGAGGGCAAATGAGGATGAATGACAAGTCTTTCGGGGGGAAATTTTCGACCAACCTTATCGATAGTTATTGCCTCGGCCGCAAGTCTAGCTCCAGTATAGGCATAGAGATCTCGACCATGAAAGGTGTAAGAATAATGGGATCCTTTTAGCCTGTTCGTCTCTTCCTCAATTTCGTAACATTCGGCGATTCCCAGTACCTTGGCAACGTGAGTGAGCGTTCCATTGTCCGGGGTTACGACGTAGTGATTACTAGTGGTTAGAGCGACTACGCTGCGTCTGTCGGTGCCAACTCCGGGATCGACAACTGACACGAACACGGTGCTAGGTGTCCAATACCTCATTGTTTGTATCAAGCGGTATGAGGCTTCCCAGGTATTAAACTGAGGTATTTCATGGGTAAGATTGTAGAGCCTCAGCCTCGAGGATACCGAATGCGCCACTCCATGCATCGACGAAACCGCGCCGTCTAGCAGGCCGAAGTCGCTTTGAAAAACAACTGTTCCATTCATTTTGCTTTCTCTCCAGAATTCGATTGAAAGAGATAATCTGATAGCATAGCACAACCTGTATACACATAGTAAGTCGGCTATCCTGGTAAACTGAAGCAAGATGCAGCCTTATCGGGATTTGCTTTACAAGGCCGGCCTGGAAACGGTATTCTTTTTTTTAAGGCTGTAATTCTGCGATTTGACTTTGGCGAAATCTCGCCTGAAGAATCAGAATCCGATGTAAGTTGGGAAGTAAGGGTTTAACTATGTCTCGATTTGTTTCAGATGGAATTTTGGTTTAATGAGTATGTCGAGATGGGTACATCCTTTTCAAATAAGCTATGTTTTTAGTGTGCTAAGCCCATATACTCCTTAATAAGAAGAGGATTTAGTTCTTGCATCGGAATAATTCAAGAAATCAGGTTGGATCAGATTGAGAATTTACCGTAAATCACTTTTATAAGGGAGCTATAAGAAGTGAAGATGCTATTCCTTGGTCCCCCAGGAGCTGGCAAGGGTACTATTGCAGCTCGAATAAGCACTTTTCTTAACATTCCACATGTATCAACTGGCGATATTTTTCGAGAGAATATCAATAAGAAAACACCGCTGGGAATGAAGGTTAAAAGTATCCTGGATTCTGGTGATTTGGTATCGGACGAACTAACAACTAAGATGCTAAAAACTCGACTTGAATCGGATGATGCAGCCAGTGGCTTTGTTCTAGACGGCTTCCCAAGAACCATTCCCCAGGCTGAGGCCCTCTCGAAAACTAGCGATATCGATCATGCAATCGAGCTCCGATGCACCGAGGAAGTTCTGATAAGACGCCTGACAGGCCGCAGGATTTGCTCTACATGCCGGCGTATTTACCATGTGGATTCAATGCCGCCAAAAGTGGAGAACTTATGCGACAATGATGGCACACGCCTACATATACGAGAAGATGATGAATTAGAGTCAGTTAAAAGGCGTCTTGCTCTCTATGCAGAGGAGACTAAGCCGTTAAGCCACTGGTACGAGATGAGAGGATTGCTTCGAGTTGTAGATGGAACAAGAGAAGCTGATGTTGTTTTCAAAGAAATAAGAGAAATGCTGGGCATTTGAGCAGACATCTCATTCGATTTGCACTTGTAAATCTCATTTTTCACATTTCCTGGAGCTTGTTTTCAACGGTTTCTCTAATTACTCTCTCTATAGCTGCCGGGGCCTCTCCCGCTAAGTCTTCTATGAGTTTCTTATCGGAGAAGCCCTCGCTCAATGCCCGCTCCAATGCCTCAAATCCTCTTCCATAGTCGTCAATCTTACTCAACCTAAGGCGGGCTATGTGCCACCAGTTATCAGCCAAGCTACCGCCGACGTTTAGCAATCGGATTCTATAGCTTATGGCCCTGCGATAGAAGCCTAGTGCTTCGGCAATTTCGGACGCGCTCCTTAGCGCATGGATACTCTCTTCGTAGAAAAGAGCATCATCATATATTTCCAAAGCTTCTTGCTTGTTTCCCAGCAATGCGGTTATTCTCGCCAAATCAATTCTGCTTTCGGAATCATTAACTAGTTCTACGAGGTATTTCCGATTTTCAAGGGCTTTCTCCGGTTGATTTGTTGACTCGTAAATCTCACATATGGCCCTAAGGGCAATTTCATCGGCAGGGAAAATTGCCAATGCAACTTGGTAGTACTCAAGAGCCGCATCTAATCGCCCTCCCTTCCAATTCGCCCAACCAAGGGCGCGCAATATCATAAGATTTTGGGAATCTCGACTAAGAAGCGTCTTAAGCACTTCAACGGATTCCTCGACATCTTCTCTTGAAGTAGTATCCTCTGACTTCTGATCCGAATAGCTATCAGTACTAACAAGCAGGGCAAGTGCTAAATTGTAGGCTGCGGCAGCCATTTCCGGTTCATACTCCAGGGCCTTTCTATAGTAAGGAATCGAATCTTTCATTCTGCCAGCCTCACGAAGATCGTTTCCCTGATTGTAGGCTGCAATCGCCCGATCCTTCTTAGTGCTAAAAGTTTGACAGCCAAAGAGTAGAGGAACAGACAAAACTAAGAGGCTCAATCGGTTTACACTCCATCTACCCGTGATACGCATGTTGCTGCCTAAAAACCTCGCTCCATTTGAGAATGCTCGAAGTGGCAAGGCGGGCTCGGCAGTATCATCTGGGATACCCGCACAACTCACCATTACCCCCCTAGTACTGTTCGTTCAATTTCTCTAACCTGCGATCGGTAGAGAGAAGCCATATTGGAGCCGTAATCTGCAACCAGTTGGATCATACTTCGGGGAAAACCGGCATCCGTGCCGTTGATTCTATTCCCCGCATCCCCAAGTCCAGGAAGGATATATGCCGAATTATTAAGAGCTGGATCCATCCATAGCATATACACATCTATATTTTCGATCGATCTGATAACCTGCAACGAACCCTGAAGGGCAGCAACCACATTCAGAATTTTTATAGACCTAGGCCGAACACCCTGCCCGCGAAGATACTTTACTATCGTAACCATAGATCCCCCCGTTGCATTCATTGGATCGGCAAACACCAGATTCTTGTCCTCGAGATTCTCGAGGTCGAAATAGGACATATTCAAATCCAGAACATATTCCATATTGTCCTTGGATTTTGAATCGTTTCTTTGAATCCTAAAAAGTGCAAAGGGCGTAACCATTCCAGTTGAGCTATACTCCTGAATTTCCTTACTCAAAATCATCGATGGCAGCAAGGCTCCACGGAGCATTACACACATCACCGTTTCCTTGATCAGATCATCGACATCGGGGATTTTGTGAACCGCGAAATTTTGAACAGGCATTGTTATTGGAGTTCTGACTATTAGGTGATTTTTCTGCTTCTTCCCGGCGCCGCCCCAGGCAAGGTTGAACAAGAGTTCATAGGCCCGCTGAATGTAATAGACAAATTCCTCATTAGTAGTCCTGAAATTCCTCAATTTTGCAATCAGGCGCGACACCTCGCCATGCTGAATCGAAGGTGTTTCAAAACTATAAACATGCAAATTGCTTTCCTCTGCGGTAACCTTCTGCATGAATTCCCCCATCTTTTCATAGATAGAAATAATCTTGTCCGTATTGTTTTTTACCAATGATGGATTGGCTTCGCCCACTGAAAGTTCTCTGAAGCAGTTTGTCAATTCGTTGTAGTAGCGATGAAGCCGCATTATATTCTCACGATCTATCTTACTTAGATAGCCACTCAAATCTGCAGTTCTTAGAGTAATTCTGTCTTTCAAATGTCAAGATTCCTTATAAGCAAGGCTATTATACATTTCCATCAATACTTCTCAAATATGCTTTTTTAGTTCACACCAGTTTTTTAGCTTACCAAATCAGTACAGAACTATATCCACCTGAATTCGAATTCGCCTGCTTCTGCTTCTACAACCAAGATTCGAGACGACTGGCGCCAAAGATCTCTTAAGAAGGGCGGACGTCCGGCATATGTAATCCTGTATAAGGAGTTTCCGAAATCGACTTGCTCGTAGGCAAGAACTCTAATAGCTCCAGAATCAACACCGCTCTCATCTGCATTATCAGCGCCTATAATGGCATAGCCCTCTGCCATCGCGATTCCAGTGCCAAAGCAATCGCCTGCGGATAAGTCCTCTTGAAGATACTGGATGCTAGTATTCCAACTGTTCTCGCCTGTTCTGACAAAAATATAAACCGAACCAGAATCAACTCCTATTTCAGAGTCATCATAACCGCTCGCACCCACCATTGCGTAGTTTCCAGAAATTGAAACAGAATGGCCAAAAACATCCTCTGCGGCGCCATTGGGGGCAACTAACCTAGTGCCTTCATCCCATGAATTGATTCCTGTACGATGAAACACGTAGGCTGCCCCAGAATCTTCAATTCCTTCATTGTCGTATCCTGAAGCGCCCACAATCGCGTAATTCCCGGAAATTGAAACAGAATATCCAAAAAGATCCCCCACAGCGCCATCGGGAGAAACTATTTTAGTTCCGGCATCCCAAGTATTTTCACCTGTTCTTCGGAAGATATAGGCCGATCCAGATCTAGACCCATACGGGGTGTCGAAAAATGAACCCACGATTGCATAGTCTCCAGAAATTGAAACAGCATTGCCGAAAAAATCAAAGTATGCTCCATCAGGTGCAGTAGCTTCAAAGCCTTCATCCCAGCTATTTTCGCCGATTCTGTGAAAGATGTAGATTGAGCCAGGGCTGGTTCCAGTATCAGTGTTAGTAAGTGCGCTAACAATTGCATAATCACCTGAAATCCCAACGGACCAGCCAAAATAATCGTTTGGCGCGGCATTATGTGGCTTCAATTTCACTACGCTGTCCCAGCCGCTGACTGTTTTCTTGAAGACATAAGCCGCTCCGGAATTAATGGCCTCATCATCATCACAGTAGGCGCCCACGATTGCATAGTCCCCTGAAATCGAGACAGAATGTCCGAAATAATCCTCCGTCTCTGCATCAGGAGCCACAATCTTGGTTCCGGTATCCCACTGATTGGGGCCTATTCTGCTAAGAATATAAGCTGCGCCGGCTCTATACCCCTCACTCCCATCTCTGGGAACTCCGGCAATGAGATAGTTATTGGAAATAGAAACCGTACTACCCAATCGATCATCCGCGCTTAATCCTGCAACTGTCGGCGCTGAGCTGATTGGTATTCGATATTTCGATTTATCTCCTAACAGCCCCTGAAGATCGCAGCTCATTAACGTTATGCTCGAAATAAACACTCCAAATAGAATTTTCTTTGGCATCGGTAAGCTCCTTCATAGGGAGCTAAAAGCATATTCCGGACCAATAGACTTATTTCCTTTATAGATAAATACTTAGAGATGAAGAAGCTTATGAGCTCGAGTTAGTCAGTTACTATGAAAAATCATAAAGAAGTCTTATTATAGAGGCTATTTATTTATATATAAGAGATTTACAGTGATAAAGACGCATTATGAGATTTGCATCAGATAGGATAAATGGACAGATGCGAACGGGTGGGAATTAAGGACATCTCCAGGGGGAATTGAACCCCCGTTGCCGGGATGAAAACCCGGTGTCCTAACCACTAGACGATGGAGACAAGTACTCCGGCGGGATCTGATTTGAGCCGCAAAGGAGTCGAACCTTTGACCCACGCCTTAAAAGGGCGTTGCTCTACCTACTGAGCTAGCGGCCCCGAGGGCTAAGAATCTATACAGTACTCCTTTCTCGTGTCAACGTTTCTTCCTACAAAGTTTTAATACAAATCTGAAGATAGCTCCACCGCTCGGATGATAAGGAGCAAGGCTGATCTAACCTGATGTTTTTACCATGAGAAGGAATTATATATATAATGAGGAGATGTTTGGTAAACTATTCCTGAATACGTTCTAGCCCAATCCTTGCAGCTTCAAGTGAGGGGAGCAGTTCCAAGGCTCGGTTGTAGGCCCGAATAGCTCCCTCTATATCCAGATCTTGTTCTTTAGCATATCCAAGCCGAGCCCACCACCTGGGCACCTGGGGGTTGTAGTAAAGAGCCGTCGAAAAAGCTATATCGGCATGACTGAACTCAGCAAGACGAAGATATATCTCTCCCATGAAATAGTAGACCACATCAATTCGGTTTCCCGTCGAATTTAGCGACACATACTCCTCGAAAAGGGTGAGAGATTCAAGATTTCTCCCGAGGTAAAAAAGCGCCTCCGCTTCAATCTCAATTATTCTGGAGTCGCCACGAACTTCGTTTCGCGCCCTTCTCGCATAGTTCAAGGCATTCTGGTATTCACCCATGCTGATATAGGACCAGCCGAGAACCGAATAAGCATCCATCCTGTTGCTAAAATCATCCAAACCATATTGCTCCAATTCCTCCAGACAGATCTCAACCGCTTCGGCATATCTGCCCTCTCGGTAAAGCACTAATGCATCTTGTTTCTGCTGCCCATGAAGAATTCCGGCAAGGCCGATAAGGCAAAGAGCAAACCCACCCCTGCTTATATTCCCGTATCTCACTTTGCGCCTTCCTTCACAGCATACATGTGGCTCACGCCATCAAATCGGCAACCAGTACTCATTACTATCTTCGGAGCAGTGATATCGCCAATCACCTCTGCATCACCCTGCAGTTCAACCCTCGAACTTGCTTTGATACTGCCTCTCACACTGCCCCGTACATAGACCGAAGCCGCCTCAATCTCCGCCTCTACACTGGCTCGCGGTCCTATGTAAAGATCGCCTTTGGCTCGAATCTTTCCGCTAAAACGGCCTTTAATCATCAATTCCTTAGTAAATGAAACCTCTCCCTCGAAAGTCAAATCTTCAGCTAGAATTGTATCTAGTTCACTTTCGTTTACATTTCTTTCGTGTATTTCGGCCATCAAATGTCCTCCGGAAGTTCTATGGATTCAAATCTATCGAGCATCAGATTGATCGCGTCCTGAAGCTTGCTCCGCATCTTGGCGGTGTGTGGATTAAAACGCTGTAAATCGACAAATAAATCCCAGGAATCATTGCAGGTTTGCCCTACTATGTCCAATAGTCCTTTGTAAGCAGTCGTTCCTATAATGCTCGGATTCAAATTCAACTGCCCCAAAACCCTGCCTATGAAATGCGTTATCCCCTGTGAAAAGGCAGCTTCCTCATCATGCTGTTTAGGACTCATAACTATTACTTCTAATCCCATTTCTTCGAAGTTCTTGCGCCAGAACAGGATAGTTTTCTCATCCACCCGAAGCGGTGATAATACTATCGGCAGTTTTGCAATTCCACTCACGGCTGAATCTGGGCCAAACATCGGGTGTGTGGCAAGTATTCCAATCTCTGGAGGCAGCAATTTCAGCATCAGATTAGCAGGATATACCTTCACAGAGCAGGTATCCATAACAAGTGTTCCCGGCGTCAGATGCCTGGAAACTCTTCCGAGCACTTCTTCCATGGAGGAAATTGCCACGCAGAGCATTACTACCGGAGCCGCCAAGCACTCGCTTTCCGAAACCCGCTTAACTCCATCAGGCGTAGATCTGTCCTTATTCCGCGACCATACGCGCACGCTGTGGAAGGAAGCAAGCTGAGATGCCCAGAAACTTCCAAATCGACCAAGTCCGTAAATACCGATTTCCATAATTAGCGTCAATCATAGCACCTGCCTGAGTCTTTATGGAGAAGCAATCTGTCTCTTATTTAGAAAAAACCAGGAAAAAGCAGATTAAACCCTGTTTATTTTGCCATCTCAAAAAATGCACCGCAAGCTTCTATTAGGAGAAGCCTTTTATCTGGCCCATCATCGGAAGTTCGCCCTCTACACAAGGGATATGAGCCTTTTGGCGTGGATCTAAATGAAAACTATTGCCGCTCCCAGTTCTATCCTATTTTCAATTCCTAGTCTGATTTTTAGCTAAAACTCCGCTGCCTCTACCTTAAGTTGGAACAAATACGATAGTATTAAGAAGAGAGTTGGAGCCGTCTATGACTTTTACCGAAAGAATAAGCGAAAAGGCACGCGGGCTCTCTAGAAGCCTGGTATTGCCGGAATCTACAGAACCTCGCATTTTGAGAGCCGCAAGAATTGTTCTCGACGAAAAAATTGCAAGGGAAGTTCTACTTGTAGGAGATCCTACCAAGGTAGAGCAGGCCGCTGAAGAAGCTGGGATAAGCCTTTACGGAGTAAAGATTATACAGCCTAAAAAGTCGCAAAATTTTGACGCCTATGCCGAGCAGTATTTCCAATTAAGAGCGCACAAGGGAATCGATCTGGATAAGGCGAAAGAGAAAATAGTCGAGCCATTACACTGGGGCATGATGATGGTGAGGAAAGGAGATGCCGATGCCATAGTGGCCGGTGCCGAGAACGCTACAGCCAAAGTGCTTATTGCGGGTTTCACCATTATCAAAACGGAGCCGGGAGTCAAATCTGCATCTTCCTGCCTTGTTATGGACTTCCCAGAAAAGAAATGGGGCCAAGGTGGACTAATGCTTTTCTCGGACTGCGCCACCATACCCAATCCGAGCCCTGAACAACTGGCCGAAATAACCTTGGCTTCAGCAAAGTCCTGCAGGGCCTACCTGGATGTAGAACCTGTAATCGCAATGCTTTCGTTCTCAACAAAGGGCTCCGCTTCTCATCAACTAGTTGACAAGGTGCTACAAGCATTAAGAATAGTCAAAGAGCGAGAACCCAATCTTGCGGTTGATGGCGAGATGCAGGTTGATGCAGCAATTGATATGAATACAGCACGACAGAAAGCACCATCGTCCATGGTTGCCGGCAGGGCTAACACCCTTATATTCCCAGATCTGCAATCAGGCAACATCGGCTACAAGATTGCCCAGAGATTTGCAGGCGCCGGAGCATACGGTCCCTTTCTTCAGGGTTTTGCAAAACCGATTAGCGATTTATCGCGCGGCGCATCGGTTAGCGACATAGTGAATACCTGCGCGGCGACACTGGCCAAATGAACGTCGCCATCGTTGGTTATGGGCGCATGGGCCGAGAAATTGAATCCGTCCTTTTGGAAAGGGGTCATGAAGTAAAAATTCGAATCGATGACAATGGCAGTGGCGATACTAGGCTATTTAGCAAACAAACTTTCGCTAACGTGGATGGCATTATCGAATTCGCCCTTGCGCCGAGCATACTCAAACGAATCGCCCTTTACGCCGAGCTTGGCACTCCAGTGATAATAGGAACAACCGGCTGGGACGAATTGATCGAGGCCGCAAAAAACTTATACCGCGATGCACGGGGGGCACTACTGCAAGGAAGCAACTTCTCCGTGGGCGCGCATATTTTCTTCAGACTCTGCGGCCGTGCAGCCGCGCTTATAAACAGTGTAGATGAATACGATACCGCCCTAATCGAATACCATCACGGGAAAAAGGCCGATCACCCATCGGGAACAGCCCTAAGTGCCGCTAACAGAATTCTCACCCAGCTCGAAAGAAAGACTCACAGACTTACAGAACTTCCCTTGAATTCCCCAATCCCGAAAGATGGACTCCAGGTGGCATCGATTCGAGTCGGATCCGACCCCGGAACACATGAGATGAGGATAGACTCGAAGGCAGATTTTATTACAATTTCACATCAGTCACGTAGCCGCGGTGGTTTCGCCCTTGGAGCGGTTCGAGCTCTGGAATGGCTTGAAGGCAGAAAGGGCTGGTTCGAAATCGAAACATACATAGATTCCCTACTGGAAGGAGGCAAGAAATGATTTCCGGAGTACTAACCGCCCTGATTACTCCCTTTGATGCCAATGGCAAGTTGGATATGGACGCTTTGGATCGTGTAGTCGATCTCCAAATAGAGGGCGGTGTGGATGCCCTTGTCCCCGTAGGCACAACAGGCGAAAGCCCAACCGTGAGTCACGAGGAAAATCTGGAAATCGTTGAGCGCGTTATACAACGCTCCGCTGGCCGAGTTCCCGTAATCGCCGGCACCGGTTCCAATAGCACCGAAGAAGCGATCAGAATGACCAGGCTAGCAAAAACTCTTGGTGCATATGCGAGTCTCCAAGTAGCTCCCTATTACAACAAACCCACCCAGGAAGGACTCTATCTCCACTTCACTACCATTGCAGATAGCGTCGATCTGCCAATGGTTATTTACAATATCGCCGGACGCACCTCGGTGAACATCGAAACCTCAACTCTGATGCGAATTGCCAAGCATGAGAATGTCATTGCCGTAAAAGAGGCTTCGGGAAACCTATCTCAGATGATGGATGTAATTAGCTCCAAAACCAAGGATTTCATGGTGCTCGCCGGCGATGATGGAATTGCCCTGCCTCTCACGCTACTTGGCGGCTCGGGAGTTATTTCGGTTGCTTCCAACATAGTACCACGCTACATGTGTCAGATGATAAGCGCCGCGCGTAAAGGTAATGTCGAGGAAGCTAGGACAATGCATTACGAACTGCTGCCTCTCTTTAAGGGACTTTTTCTTGAAACAAACCCCATACCCGTAAAGGCCGCTCTAGCGCAAATGGGATTAATAGAGCCAATATGGCGCCTTCCTCTTTGTCCCCCAAGCGAAAAAACCTTAAAAAAACTAAGAGAAATACTCAAGGGTCAGGGACTGTTGTAAGATGCCCGCCCGTGCTTGTTTTCAAATTAAACACAAACTAGCGGACCTATGTGTTCATGCAGAGATTAAGAGAGAGAATCGATTGAAATCCCAACCCTGCTTAGCGTGCGTTTCGCCACGCTTCTTACAAACTGAACTGGCGAGAAGTTAGCGGATAGTAAACTACGAATCCAGTATCTTTAGCTTAAGATATCTTGGCAAAGTAATCCCAGATAAAACCTTCAGCGCCGCCATCATTGCAAAATCAGGTTTTTCAAAGTATGGACAAGTGTAGTTTCTTGCGGTTATATTCCCTTCTTTAGTAGGAAGCTTCGATTTTTTGCCTATGAAAAATCAAATGAGAATGGTACCATGCCTGTGTTAAGGAGGAATATTGGCTGTTAAAGGAATGCGAATCAACGGAGAAATCCGCGAACGAGAAATTCGACTAATCGACCAAAATGGCGACCAGGCCGGAATAGTCGCAACCATCAATGCCATGGATATGGCGCGGGATTTGGATTTGGATTTGGTTGAGGTATCTCCCCAAGCCCGCCCGCCGGTTTGCAAGCTCCTTAACTACGGCAAATACAAGTATGAACTTGAGAAAAAAGCCAGGGAGCAGAAAAAGAATGCCAGCCAAGTTCGTTTGAAAGAAGTACGAATGCAGCCAAAAATTGAACAGCATGATATGGCTTTCAAAGCAAGACATGTGCAAGAGTTTTTGGAACAGGGAAACAAGGTTAAAGTAACTGTCAGATTTCGAGGAAGGGAGTTCGCACATACCGAATTTGGTAAGGCAAAATTGGATAGAATACTCGAACAACTCAAAGAAGATAGTTATAAAATAGACAGTCCCCCCAAGATGGAGGGGCGTTTCATGTCCATGTTGCTTTCACCAAAAACAAGATTTGTGAAAAAGAAACAGTGAACAACAGCATAAGGACGGTAAGATGCCCAAGATGAAGACAAGGAAAAGTGTGAACAAAAGATTCAAAATGACTGCAAAAGGCAAGTTCAAATATAAAAGTCAGGGGACCAGGCACATCCTCACCAAAAAAACGCCCAAAAGAAAAAGAAAACTTCGCCATCGAGTGGTTATCAGCAAAACTGAGACTCCCAGATTGAAGCGAATGTTGCCATACGCGGGGAGCTAACTAAAAATGTCCAAAGCTGTAGATGGTACAAGGCGAAAGAATCGTCGAAAAAAAATATTGAGCCGTGCAAAAGGATATCGAGGACAGCGAAGTAAGCTCACTCGAGTGGCCAAGGATGCGACGCGAAAAGCTGGGCAGTATGCCTATCGGGATCGGAGGGTCAAAAAACGAATTTTCCGCCAATTGTGGATTGCCCGCATTTCCGCCGCAACTCGGGCAGAAGGATTAAGCTATTCCCGATTTATCAACGGTTTAAGCAAATCAAAGGTGGAAATAAATAGAAAAGCTTTCTCAAACATGGCTATTGAGGATCCAGCATCCTTTAAGGCTCTACTTGAAGTCGCAAAGAAAGGCGTTTGAAATTTCAGTGTTGATACTTGACTCTTTCTATCCTGTGGAGGAGTTTAGAGAACTAGGAGGCCTTGAATGATTAGTCTTGTACAGGTGAAGGAGCTTGAGCTTAGAGTAGGCAAGATTGTTAACGCTCTTAGGGTTCAAAACGCCGAAAATGCAAATCTAAGACAGCGTGTTATCGAACTTGAGTCTCGGCTGAAAGAACTTGAACACGAGATTTCGAATCAGAGGGCCGATGAGGATGAGATAGAGGCCGGACTACAAGGTGTTTTCGATATACTCAATCGAATTGATGCGCCAGATGAAGTCAGTGAAAAAAGCAAGGCTCAATCCGGAAGTGATGCGGGCCCCGGCGTGTATGAAGCTAACCCCGAGACTGAATCCTTTCCCGAGCACAATGGAAATGATGCTCAAACCGACGGCAACGATCCATACCCTTCCAAATCAAACTCAAAACACATACCGCATACTGACAATTTTGAACCCGAGGGTGAGGACGACACAAATGTCGACGATGAGCGCTTCCAGGGCGAATTCGATATTTTCTGATGCCTGGGATTAGCCAACTCAACATTGATGTGTTAGGGACCTCGTTCACCGTTCGTGCCGATGAGGACGAAGCATATCTAAAACGCATACTGTGGTATTTCAAGCACAAGGTAGAAGAAACCAAACGACGCATCCGCATAGCAGATCCCATGAAAATCTGCATCCTAACAAGTTTCCATATAATAGATGAACTTCTAAGAGAGAAGAGTTGGGATGGAAGTAACTCTGAACTGCCCGAAGAATCCGAGGAAATGGAACGCATTGCACTCAAACTGATTTCTGAAATGGACAAGGTTATCAGCAAATTGGAATAGATTCACACGAGGGCATCAACTTTGCAGCTTGTCTTAGATCTAACCGATCAATTATTCTTAACCTGCATAAGGCTATTGCACGTTTTTGGGGATCGTTTAATTGACTCGGCACACCACCAGTCTTAAAGTCGGGTATACATGGCATTTTTCACTAGCCAGCAACTAGATGCTTATTACGACAAATATAGGGAAATAGATGTCACTTTTACCAGGAATGTCATCAAGTCATTGCGCATGGTGCAAAATCAAACACACCTTAAATACAAGGGCGGCCAGAGGGCCTGCGCCATCTACTCCTCATCTTTATGTGGATCCAAAATAATAATCGTTTTACCCAATAAACTATTGACTAAGCTGCAAAAAAAAACCCTGGTCTATTTAAGATACTGCTTTCAGAAAGAAGACAGTAGCGATACAATCGGTTTCATTGTTCAAAGCCGTATAGTTGGTTTTACGCGGTATGGAGAGAACGGTGAAGTCTACTTCGCGCAGTTGGAATATGCTAAGCGCCCCCCAGACGCTCTTATTGAAATTCTCGGCGCTATGCTGGATGCCAATGTAAATGCCAAGCGCCGTAGTGAGGAGAGGATTGTAATCAATGCAAAAAACATGCGTCGACTCAATCTAGCATCCAACACTCATATCGTCCAAATAGATAACTCTCTAAGGAATGGATTGCTCCGGGACATCTCCTTTTCAGGACTCAAAATCATAATCCTTGACAATTTAGAATCATTAGTAGGAAAGAAGGCTACGATTCAACTTAACCAAACTCTTGGAAGGAATATTGAACTGACCGGTAAGATAATCCGCCGGGAAACCGTAGAGACTCACAACAATCTTGTGGCTATTGCGCTGCACTTCAAGCCGGAAGATACACCACTTGAATACAAAATGCTTATCAACGACTGTTTGAAACACCCGAGCGTGACGCGTGTTAACTCTCCAAACGAGATGGATTATAAAAATTTCGAATTCCACATCTCCAAAGCAGCTAAATCAATCGGAAGGATTTCATGCCCCACAACATGAGAACTAAATGAAATTGCTTTCTTGCAATGCCTCATTCCCCTGGAATTCGCAATTCTTGAACATACTTACTCTGTCTATGTCGGATACTGATTCATCTTGAGAATTATACCTCAAGCTGGCAATCTACCCGAGCCTGCTTACCGGCACTACCGAAGCTGATATCCATAGTTCGCCTTAAGAATTTGGCTCATTGTTTTGCTTAAAAACAGCTATTCTGAACAACGATGACCCATTTTTAATCAGAAGCTCTTCTAAAAGTGAGAAGCTCATGTTTAGGAAAGCTTAATAGAAAATACTTGCTAAACTTGGAGATTTCGAGGTTAAAAAACACTTACAAAACAGAGGGCTATAGATGCTATTTTGAGAATTTAGAATCAAGATGCGATATGAAATCGCCAAGGTTAAAAAAACTCAGTATTCTTAACAAGCACTTTTGTTACCCAATTATTATTACTTCTGCGGTCTCCTTAAATCGGCAGAACTTAACTTCACTTTAGAAAAAAGTAAGTTTCCCCTCAAGTTTTCTAAGAATAGACACCGATTATTTTCCTGTAAGGTTTTTCTAAAGTTCGGACTGATTATGCCGATAGGGCCTCGGCCGAACCCTGATGAAAAACTCATCACAAACGGGCACGGATGCCCGTAGATTATTAATTCACGGAGGATCAAATGATCATTAATCACAACTTGAGTGCGCTAAACGCTCAGCGGAATCTGAAGGTGGCCAACGAGTCAACTATCAAAGCCATGGAGAAACTCTCTAGTGGACTTCGGATTTCGAGAGCCGGAGACGATGCATCAGGTTTGGCAGTTTCCGAAAAAATGCGAGCTCAGATTCGAGGTTTGCAGCAGGCAAGCCGCAATGCTTCGGATGGTGTTTCATTTATTCAAACAACAGAGGGTTACTTGCAGGAGTCCTCGGATGTACTAATCCGAGTCAGAGAGTTGGCTATTCAAGCGGCAAACGGAATCTATTCTGCGGAGGACAGAATGCAAATCCAGGTAGAGGTGTCGCAGTTGGTAGATGAAATTGACCGCATCGCATCTCATGCTCAGTTTAACGGTATGAACATGCTCACCGGCCGTTTTGCCAATTTCACTGGACTTAACGCTCCCACGGCTTCGATGTGGTTCCATATCGGGGCAAACATGGATCAAAGAGAACAGGTATTTATTGGAACAATGACGGCCTCTGCTTTGGGGTTGAGGCAAATCGCCAACGACACTTATATTTCCATTAGCACTGTCGACCAAGCCAACAGGAACATAGGCGTGTTGGATGAAGCCTTGAAACTAGTAAATAAGCAGCGTGCTGATTTAGGGGCTTATCAGAATCGTCTGGAAATGGCTATTAAGGGAATTGACGTTGGAGCCGAGAATCTCCAGGCCTCTGAAAGTCGAATAAGAGATTTGAATATGGCCTCTGGAATGGTTGAGTATACACGAAGTCAGATACTGACTCAGGCCGGCACCGCCATGCTTGCTCAGGCAAACGTGAGGGGGCAGAGCGTATTACAGCTACTCCAGTAGATTAAAAAACAGCTTGCCGGGGAGTTTTATAAGTACTATAGTTATTTAAAAGAAGACTCATTCGGCTGGCTGGGAACTAGCTATAAGCGTTGATCTTTGAAAAATATCTTCCTTGAATATACCACGGGCGTGTGTGCCATTCTCGTTTAGGGCAAGAATGGCTCCTCGTTCTATTTTGTGGAATTTAATCGATATGGAGTGACGCGCTTGACTCCATAATCCGATGACAATCCGTGGTTCTTATTAGAAGAGGAGATGGGGCATGGATGCTCCATATTCAGATTCAAGGAGTGAAAATGATTATAAATCACAACATGAGCGCCATAAATGCCAATCGGCAGCTTGGTCTCGTAAATCGACAGGCCGTAAAATCAATGGAGAAACTGGCAAGTGGGCTTCGAATTAACCGAGCTGGCGACGATGCGTCGGGGCTAGCGGTTAGTGAAAAGATGCGCGGTCAGATCCGAGGATTGAATCAAGCAGCGAGAAACATTGAAGACGGCATATCTTTCATACAGACCACCGAAGGCTATTTGCAGGAGTCTCAAGACATACTGCATAGACTAAGAGAGCTCTCAGTTCAAGCCGCAAATGGCATCTATTCCAGCGAAGATAGAATGCAGATTCAGGTGGAAGTTTCTCAGCTTGTTGACGAGGTGAATCGCATCGCTTCACATGCGCAGTTTAATGGTATGAATGTTCTTACCGGTCGATTTGCAGAGGGATCCGCAACTGGCGAGATTTTTCAGCTTCAGGTTGGAGCAAACATGGACCAGAACGAGAGAATCCGAATCGGCACCATGACTGCTTTGGCTCTTGGACTTGAAAGTGGTCAGAATCCTGGCAATTTTGTGACTATTTCATCAGTGCAGGAAGCGAACCGAACTATCGGAATCGTGGATAATGCACTTAGAATAGTAAACAGACAGAGGGCCGATCTTGGCGCTTATCAGAATCGGTTTGAGATGGCTGTCAAGGGTGTGGCTATTGCCGCCGAGAATCTTCAGGCAGCCGAATCCCAGATTAGAGATGCGGATATGGCAACGCAGATTGTTGAATATACGAGGAGTACTATTCTGACACAGGCCGGCACTTCGATGCTTGCACAGGCCAATCTGCGAACACAATCTGTACTTCAACTATTGGGATAGTTATTAGGCAGTAGAAGAGATTTCTGGATGTCATCTTTTCTGCCGGGAGGTCCGGGAAGTTCGCGTCGCTTCCCGTGATTCCCCTATTATGGGGACTGGAGGACTACATGGATGTAGCGCACCTCACCAACACAATCTCCACTAAGAATGTGGAAGTTCCACGGATGGGGACTGATTCAGCGCGGAAGACAATTGCATCCGGGAAGAAGGAGATTGCCCTTCCCAGCGTGGATAAGGAACAGCTTAAGGCCGTGCTTGATAAGTTAATTCGAAACACGCGTTTCCAATACGTCTTGAAGGGAGAACTTTCCTACCTGGCTGTTAGAATCATCGACAAGGATACCGATAAAGTTATCAGAGAGATTCCGTCGCAAGAATTGCAGAAAATCCACGAAAACGTTGAACGAGCCCTGGGGATTCTGTTCGATGAACTAGCTTGAGAAAAATGGCGGAAATCCTGAACTTCTGAAGCTGGGACGCTGCTAAAACTCAGTTTCCCGGCCATAGGGTAACAGGGGAGGCGTCAATATGGCCGAAATCAACATTCCCGGTATCTCATCCAAATATAACACCAACAGCATTATAGAGGATCTAGTTGCTGCTGAACGCATCAAGCTAGACAGAATGCAGGAAGATTTATCTAGACTTGAAAAAAACAAGGCAGTCTGGCGTCAGGTTAATCGCGAGTTTGGCAATCTACAGCGCACTTCAAAAAGCCTTTATGGATTCGAGAATCCATTTTCCGATAAGTTAGCAAGCAGCTCGAACGAACAGGTTCTAACGGCGCTTGCAAATAGGAATGCGCCTATAGACAACTATTCTCTTACAATCAAGCAGGTTGCTGCCTCTGATCGTTTCCTATCATCTTCGCTCGATGAGTCTTTTCGCGTCGATACAGGTTATTACACGTTTAGAATCGGAGCCAAATCGATAGACTTCCGCTACAAAGGAGGTACGCTTGAGGATTTCTCACGTCGTCTAACTGATGTGGGAGAAGGTCTAATCAGAGCGGTGACTGTTCGGGATACTCCCGATACACGGGTTATGATAATTGAAGCTATACCCACGGGAGCAGAAAACAAACTGATATTTGAAAATGATTCGACAGGTTTAGGGTTGAAAGCCGGATTGTTGCAAAAAAACAGCCTAAAGCCGCAGGAGGTGTTGATTGAGAGTATTTTTGAAAATCTGAAAAATAGCTTAGCTTCCTCCGAGGATCGGCTGGCATTATCGGATAAGGGCATAATAGTTGGCCCCAATACCACCTTGCGCCTGCCTTTCGAAAAGCTAATAAAAATGAAAACGGACCTGGTTCTAGAGTACAAATATCGGGTTATATCGTCCGATGAAAGGGATGCCGCAAATCCTCTGATTCAGCATGATACCATCTCTTCGAAAAACCAGTTTGGGGGAGATGCACCGAGCAAAATACCTGCAGATAAGTATTTTGATGAAGAGCGAGTAATTAGAAGCAGGGAAGTACTTGAAGTAGAAAGCAGCTTCGGAAACGTCAAACTCCCGCCCATTGATTTTGGCGAGGTTTCAGGCGAAAGAATTATCAGAGTGGAATCCCCGAGCTTACCTGAAGATATCAGGGCCATCGTGCTAAGTAACAGCGATTCCGATCGATCAGTGGAAATATCGGACATTCGAATTTACAATCCGAAGCAGCTTGGAAATCTTGAACCTGCAAATCCAAGCAGTAAGGCAGAAGATGCAATAATCGAATTTATGGGAATTGAAATCAGGCGGCCCGACAATTCGGTTGATGATCTAATTGATGGACTGACGCTCAATATCAAGCGTCAACACTCTGAGCCGGTGGAATTATCCATTAATCCAGATGTGGAAACTGCAAAAGAAAACATTATCAAATTTGTGTTCAATTACAACCAGTTGATGACACGCATATTGGTTCTGACAAACGACGATCGGGGAATAATCGATGAACTCGAGTACCTTAACGATGAAGAGCGCGAGGCTTTAGAAAACCAATTGGGCAATTTGCGGGGGGAAAAAGCCCTAACCCAGGTTAAAAGCCAACTTCAGAACATTGTTTCCAACCCCTATCCCACCAGAGCAGGAAACAGCCTTTCATTGCTCGCTCATATTGGTATCTCAACCAACGCCTCATCGGGCAACACAAGCACGGTAGATTTCTCAAAACTCAGAGGTTATCTTGAGATAGATGAGGAAAAATTGGAGATGGCTTTGGAGAATAACATCACTGCGGTTAAGGAACTCTTCGGAAAGGACACAAGTGGTGATTTAGTAATAGATAATGGTGTTGCAAGGGCAACTGATAGGTTTCTTGCCCCCTATGTGCGCGGTGGTGGTTTTTTTGGCGGCAGAATAGCCAGAATTGACGGCCAGATTGATGATGTCGAGGAAGATATTTCTAATTACGAGCAATATCTCGAAGAATACGAAGCAGATTTAAGACGCCAGTATGGGAATATGGAAGCAATCTTGAATCAATTAGAAAATAGCTCAAGGGAACTTGAAAATTTTACCCGCCAGAGAGAACAATGAACGCCAAGGCTGGCAGTAAGACTTTATGAGAATAAACATCAACGGCGACGATATCGATTTCACATTGGAAAATGAAAAAACAGTAGGAGATGTACTTTCTGAGCTTAGATCTTGGCTTGGAAGCACTGGTATGCTGATAAGCAGCGTCGAAATTGACAATCAGAAAACATCGTTAGATGAAAAAGACTCACTGGAGAAACCAGTGGAGGAGATAGGGCGGCTATCGATTGAAGCATCTAGCATTCGAGAAAGCAGGATGAAGCAATTGGAAATCGCAAGAGATTTTTTTGTCATTCTTAGAAATGCCGCTGAAGCTGGCGATGATAAGACGCTTTCGGAATTAGAATCAAGTTACCAGGAATTTAGAGCAATCTTGCCCCTACTGTTAGGCGAAAAACAGAACTCTCTAGTCGTATCCGAATTAGAGAAAACTCTGGAGCAAGATCATCAGAAATTGATTGCAAATTCGCTAGCTATGCTTCTAATCCTAAATGATCGCTTGAAGGAGGTTGAAAATCCAGTTGGAGAGGCAAAATCCGCAGCGAGGAAGCTTACCCATCTTGCAAAAGGCCTGGATGATGTTGCAGTAAACCTTCAGACTGGCAAGGACAAAAAGGCCATGGATGAAATCTCCAGGCTCTGTGAAGTTCTCCAAAAGTTTATCAGATGTTTGACTTGGAACGCCGCTTCTGGCATGGATGGCATTGTAGATGATATGAATAAAACCCTCTTTGAACTTGAGGAGGCTCTAATAGCCAATGATACGGTGCTAATTGGAGATCTACTCGAGTATGAATTGAAGCCGCGGCTTATGGAGCTGCCGAGCAGAATGGAATACGAGGCGAGATCGGCCCGTTAATGCAATCAGCCCTAGGCCAGTTTTATCAGAACACTTTCGACTTGAAAACAGCGGTAGCAATGGGAGCGATAATTCTTGCCGTAACTATCGTGATACTCTGGTACTCCTTCCCCACTTCCGGCAATAACAGCAGAAGGGGCCTCCGACGCATGGCAACATCAATTGGATTGAAAAAAAAAGAGATTCGTATGCTAGAGAGCTTTGTGGGGAATCTTAGAAAGCCAAAAAGTTTAATGGCGAATACCGAAGAGTTGAATAAGGCTCTCGCCAAAGCGCTAGAAAACTGCTCCAAGGCCAAAGACCCCATGGCGCAAAACAGGCAGCTAGAGATTTATAGAATCAAGCAAGTAATTGATAGATCGCTGATGCATAGAGGCAGCATGATATCTTCCAGGCAGTTGAAAATAAATCAGAAAATAACCTTTCAGCAGAAAAACGGCGAACGCCTCGCATCGTGGATTAACGCGAATCTCAAGGAATTCTACTGTGCCGGGGTTCCGGGGGAATTTGAAGGAGGGAGATGGAATAAGGGCAGTAGAATCAAATTACTTATTCTGGGTATCAATGGCGAGGAGATTGTTTTCGAATCCAAGATTCTTGGGTACACAAACATCATGGCGGTGCCCAGCGTAATACTCAAACACGCGGTAAGAAAAAATCAATCGCCAATAAGAGAACACCGCAGGCGAACGATTGATGGTCCCATAGTTCTATATCCTGTGCGCATAGTCGAAAAAAAACAAAAAAATAAACTTGCTAGACAGATGCTCGTTGACAAGAGGCCAATCTTAACAGGAAATCTGATTGACCTCTCACCCGGAGGATGCTCTATTTCACTTCGCAGCTCCCCAGATGCCGGGGAATTGTTTAGGCTGATTTATGAGATTGGAGGAGATGTTGCTGCCTTCGGTAAGATTGTGAATACTCGTGTAATAAATCGCGCAAGAAGCATTGTCCATGTGAAGTTCATTGAGGCAAGCGTTGAAAGTATGAATCTGATTAACAGCTATGTATACAAGCTCTCTTAGAAGTAATTTTTGTAATATTCGCCCCCCAAGTTTTACTTGCGAAGGCCTGCTCAAGTTCTATTAATATGAACAAAACTGAACAATTGATATCTCAAAATGCCCTACAGACTCGAATATTTGGCAGAAAGCTTGGAGAGAACCTTGGTCCGGGCGATGTCGTAGCAATTACAGGACCACTTGGCGTGGGGAAAACCGTCTTCGCTCAGGGAATAGGCGATTCTTTCGGCATAGATTATGACATAACCAGTCCTACTTTCACGATTATGAATGAGCATTCTGGGAGCTTAGATCTCTACCACCTGGATCTCTACCGGCTAAACTCCTCGGATGAATTTGCTTGGCTGGGCCTTGAAGAAGTGCTAAACGGCATGGGAGTAAGTGTAATCGAATGGGGTGAACGAGCGGGAAAAGAGCTGCCGGAACGAACTTTCAGGGTGAAGATAGAATTTATTGACAAAGATCAACGCAGTATCACGGTAAGCAGAGATGGGAATAAGTGATGAATATTCTTGCAATAGAAACTTCGGGACATGTTTTAACGGTTGCTCTAAGCAGCAAGGAACATTGCATCGAACTGATCATCAGTGATGGATTCAATCGCTCTCAGTCGCTGATGCCAGCAATTGCATCGGTTTTTGAACAGTCCGATGTCGAGGCTAGGGATTTAGATCTTGTTGCCTGCTCCGCCGGGCCGGGTTCATTTACAGGGTTGCGAATTGGTATGGCAACGGCTAAGGGAATTGCCAGAGGGGCGGGTTGCCATTTGAAAGCGGTGCCAACACTGGATTTACTGGCGACTGGACGGGAAAGTTGGCCTGGCATTGTGGTACCACTAATTGATGCCAGGAAGAAGAGGGTCTATACGGCCGCATTCCAAAATGGGAAGCGAATCAAAGATGACCAGGATATCGCTCTGAACAAATTTCTTGATTCCTTGACAAAGAAAAAGGCGATTCTTGTTACTGGCCCTGATGCTGAAATCGCGAAGGACCATGAGCGCATCACGGTGGATCGACTTAAAAACTATGGAAGAGGAATCGCAATGATCAATGCAGCAAGATGCGCATATGAGAAGGACGGACCCGATCCTCTGGACATAGGGCCCATATATCTTAGACCAAGCGAGGCCGAGATTGCCGCATCACCTTAGAGTAAGTGGTTGTTGTTTCATGGTAAATACTGCTTGAAGGCGAAGCACTACCTGTCTTCTGGGAATTCGAGCTTTGGAAGGATTACCGGTGCGGTGGCGGCGGCCCGATTCTCGGCCTGAATTGCCTGGAATACCTCATTCCTGTAAACTTTCACATTTCTTGGCGCCTTGATTCCCAATTTCACCTGATCGCCTTTGATATCAACGACGGATATCTCAATTCCATCCTCAATAATTACACTCTCATCTTTTCTTCTGGAGAGTATCAGCATGCCCTATTCTCATTTGATCGCATCTCTTCGACGATATTGTGCTGTACATGCCACTCATTACTGCGGGAAATGCACTGTCGTCCTTCCCGTATTTCCTTGTTGATTATCAGCGGTCCCTGCAAATTGGCCGTAATTCCCCGGGTATTGTCGGGGATTGTAACGATGGCAAACTGCAGCAATCTTTTATCATCGAGGCCTGTCAGCTTCAAGTTCTCATAGTCCTGAGGATCAAGATCGGGGTTATAATCAGAGCGAACTATAAGAGGGTCGATCAAAACAAATGCGATTCCCTTTACCGTAAGGGACTGAAGCCAGTAGAAAGGTCTTTGGCGTGCATCTAGAAGAACATAGTCGGATAACCTCTCAAAGCCATAGAGTCCCTGGGGAAATTCTATTCTCTGCCTTGCATCCACCTCAAGAAGGCCATAGGCTTTAGAGTCAACTTTCATCTCAAACTCATTTTAGAAAATCCATCAGTGTTGGCTGAAGAATGCGCCCCGCAATCTGGTAAGAGGCCTTCTGGGTATACTCAAGCATGCTCATTTCGGTAATTGCCTCTGTTAAATCTGTATCAGCCAGTCGCGATTTCCAGCCGGTAAGTACTATGAATTCATCATTCAGACGGTTCATGGTAAATTCCAGACGTTCGCCCTTCGCCCCTAGATCGGCTAAACTGCGAAGAAGCGCATCGAGTCCCTCATCAAGACCGCCAAGAACAGCTCCCCCTATCCGGTTCTGATCACCATCAAGAAGTGCATCTCTTAAAGCGAGTCCCTTATTCAGGATACTGCCCCCGGCAACTACCGCGTCGGGATGCCAGTTCATCGGAGGACTTACTGCGCCTCTGTCGGTAAGTAATCCCATATCAATTAGCGCCCTACCCTCTATTGGTTCAAGCCATATCTGATGTGGAACAGTAGTTTCCAAATTCAACGAGCCGGTTACAGGATCGATCGATGCCTTAACAGGTGCTCCTGAATCGTTTATTTTTCTGACAACGGTGTTGATATTGTCACCAAGCTCCAGAACAACCTCTTCCCCGTCAATGATAAACCTGTTTTGTCCATTCACAATGAAACCTTCGGTGTCGCTTGCACCGAAAATTTGCTGGAAATCGGCCCAGAAAATCTCGTTTCCTCTGAGATTGGATTTTACTGTCTGTCCATCGGTAATTTCCACGCGACTTCGATTGATATCTCCTTCATAGACTATATTGGTAATCGAGGGTCGAGTCATGCCCTTGACACGACCCGCCTCAATCAGAAAAGGCGGCGTTGAAACCTTATCACCTGCAAAAAGGTACTGGCCATCACCCCCCTTGGCATTTACTATTATAGATAATTCCGAAATAAGCTCATCCACCTCAATGGCCATATAATTCATATCTTCTTTGCTGTAAGTGCCGTTTGCACCTTGTACCGAGAGTTCTCTTAATCGCTGTATTATGGTTAGGGCCTCGTTCATATAGCCTTCAGCCTGCAACCATCTGCCCCGAACATAGTCTATGTTCTTCATATATCTCTCCAGCCTTCCTGAAGAAGAGTCCAATCTTGTAACATGCGCTGCATCAACAGGAGCGTCTCTGAGATTTCCTATTGAGTGACTAGAGGCAATGGCACGCTGTATTTTACTCATTTGAAAATCTCGCTCAGACATATTGAAGCGAGTATCGTGCATTGGCATATATGTGCTGATTCGCATTTTAAACTCCTAATCTGCTGATTATGGTTTCGAGCATTTTATCAATGACTGTAATGAACCTGGCGGCAGCGTTGTATCCATGTTGAAATTTAATCATTTCGGAAAATTCCTCATCCAGATTTACCCCGGAAATCGACTGTCTCAAATCTTCGAGTTCCTTCATCACCAAATTCTGACTCTCATTTGTTTGGGCGGCTATTTCTCCTTTTAGGCCAATATCCGCCGCAGCGAGAGCAAACCAATCATCGAATGTGTCGCCTTTGGACGCGAGCACGGGGCGATGGCGAAGCTGAGCGATGGCGAGCGCTGCTCTGTTGTCGCCTCTTGATGGGATTCGTCCCGTTTCACTAAGTGAGGCAGCAACTTTTGAGGGGTCGGAAATAAGCTCCTCATTTACCCTGAGCCAGCCTGAGGGATGGCTTAAAGGCGAAACTGAGAATGTCGCTCCGTCAGACCTAAGGCTTAGAACTGCATCTGGAGTCTGCCAATCGTATGCCGCAGGAGGCCCACTGCCCTCAAGCAAGCCGGCATAACCTACTAGAAATTGTCCTGAATCTTCAACATGCCTTATTACAAAGTCGGGATTGTCGACTTCCTCGGCTGTCCCGGCGCGAATCTCCAGCCTTCCATCCCAGCTCAGTCTGAAGCTTATTTCTCTAGCTGAAGAATTGATTCTATCTAGAACCATTTCCACCGTGTCAACAGCCGTATACGGGATATCCACCAATCCCTCCTTGTCGTGGATAGTAATGATGCCGGCGAAGCCAATTACCGCCTTAGAATCAAGCGCGTTGCTTCCCCTCAGGCGATAAACGTAAGTTGAATCCAGAACGCCATCACCGCTTCGGTCATAATTTCCAGAAGCATTGTCCACAAAGGGATATTCTCGGAAAAAAACCGTTCCCGTGGTGCTACTGGGAGACCAGGCTTCTATATGAATTTCATTAACCAGATCTGCAAAGGCCATTGTCATTTCATCAAGCGATCGAATTTCACTACGAACATCTATGTCCCTTAGCTCAAGCAAGGAACCAAGTTTGCCGTATCGCGGTATCAGAAGCTCATTGTTGGCTTCCCAGCGAATATCATGATAACCCTCATTATCTGGATTTGGATTTACCTCAATATAAGAAATCCTGGCTCCCTGTATCAAATGAAGACCTTCCGTATGAATAAGGAATTCATCGGGGTCTCGACTATCCACGGTAACGGGCAGATAGTCGGCAAGCTTATTGACTAGTAAATCTCGCCTGTCGTACAAGTCGTTTGGATTGTCGTCCATGGCTTCGGACTTGACTATCTCCTCGTTTAGAGCCTTGATATCTGCTAATATGCTATTTACCTCTCCCACCGAAACAACCAAGTCGTCGTCCATCATGTTTCGAACTTCCTTAAGCCTACTGTAACGCCGGTTAATTTCGGCCATTAGAGCCTCGCCCCTCCTTAAAACCGATTGGCGCTCCGCCTCCCCGTCAGGATTAACAGATAGTTCCTGCCAAGCCTCCCAGAATTTATCCATCAAAGTTCTTACAGAGCCACCGTAGGGTTCAAGATGGATTTGCTCAACCTGAAGCAGATAGGCATCTCGAGTACGCCAATAGCCCGCATCATCACTCTGAGCAAGTATTCTGTTCTCCAGAAGTCTGTCCCTGATACGCTCGATGCTCGCGGCCTTTATGCCCTGCCCAATCTGCCCGGGCCTCTCCTCGCGGCCTAATTGTGAGCGATAAAGAGCATCGACTGAGCTCATGATTACTCTCTGGCGAGAATAACCCTCCACCGAAGAATTCGAGAGATTGTGGCCGACGGTACTCAGGGCTAATTGATGTGTATTTAAACTCCGTTTGCCAATTTCTATTCCACTGAAAGTACTAGACATGTTCTTATTCCTCTATAAGTTATGGGAAACAACTAGTGGATTCTCGTTTCCAAGAGCCCTCTGTCCCCGCTCGTTATATATACGTCCCCTAGAAGATGGAATAAAATTTTCCATCAGTTCACGTGTCAACCTGCCCCGCGATTCCGTGTAAGAGGCTATTACGCGAGCGAGGCTACTAGCTCTGAGCAATTCAGCTTTCAGCTCGAATTTCAAGTAGTTAAAACGCTTTCGAAGCTTATCTGGCAATTTAGCCACCCTCATCTCAATGAGCTTTCCCCCCAGATTCTCGACTGCTGCGTGTCTTCGAGTCTCGGAATTCTCCATGTCACCAGCTAGAATTCCCAAGCTTCTTAGTGCAATCTCCAGCTCCGGCCAGTTTTTCGTATAAAGAGCCGATCTTATTTTTTTCAATGCCTCATTGTAATTTCCGAGTATTCCCAGCTCCATCTCCATCAAGTCTATAAGACTCTCCCATTGCTCCTGATTGTTTACACGCATTCCAAGCCCAAACCGCCCTCCTTCCATATTCGACATTTTTTGTAGGGAAATTTAGAGATAAGGCTATTGCTCTTCCGCGAGCAGTTTTTTATCGGCAAATAAAACTGGGGAATCGGGAAATAGCTTAAGAGCTTCGTTTAAGATTCTGCCAGCAACATCAATACGTCTTTGCCTCAGTGCTGCCACGAAGCGATTATGAAAAGTGATAATGGAATTGTACTCGTACGTGGCTTCCAGATCCTTCCATTTTGGAATTACTCGGACAGATTCCGGCGCGGTTTTCAGAAATAACCAACCTCTTAGCCAATCCTCACCCACGGACCTGCGCTGAACCTCTCCACTCCAAAGAAATACGACAAACTCCTCCCATTTAGCAACATCTATGATTTTAGACGCCAAAGCCTCGTCTAGATCAGAAAGAGCAAGATGAAACGATGGTTCATCCTTAACACTCTCTAGAGTGTTTCCAAGCTCGAATTTCATGATTTCTCTCCGGCGATCGGCCAAGAAATTCTCTGGTATGAGAGCGCTTAGGTTTTCATCCTCAAGAAGCTTAAGAGCCTCTTCAATGTGATTTTCCCTTAGATTGAGAACAACTGCATTTCCTAGCAAAACCGATGCAATATCCTCAAATCCATGGTCGCCACTCAGCGTTCTGGACGCATCGTTCAAGAAGTCAAGGCCCTGCACATGACGTTTCTGTCTATTAAGATAGATGGCGTAATTTCTAACTGACAACTTATAATCGTTCATCGCGGCCTTGCTTTTCGCTAACAACCATCTATCGAGCGACAAACCTACCACCTCTTCCCAGTGACCAGATTTCTGCAATACAGATATTCGATTCTGATAAATCAAGGAAATAAGCTCCTTCTCCCCAATATCTTTGCGTTGCTTCCCTGCTGGAACATAGACAAAGCCGGTGCGTCTAGTAAACGAATCCCGCGCAAGCTTGCGTGATTGAGCATCAAATCCATGCTTTGTAGTGGTTTCTACATCGATCCCGCCGGATCTGCCCGTCACAGGAATATGACAAAATGCATGGTCTTTAGTTAAAACGCCGTGAACCGGTATTCCGACACCGCGAGAAAGCAGCATGTATAAAACGGCCGAAGATACACAATTATAAGTTCCCTTCTCCAACAAAATCGTTAAAGAGGTTTGGAATTCAGCGTAGCGTCTTAGCAAATTTTCGTGCATCCATTCCAGAACTGCCTCGCCTCTTCTTGCCATATCAAAGGAAGATAGAGAATCAAGTGAGTCAATTATTTTCAACACAGTCTCTACATCTCTATCAAGTTCATTGTCTTTCGTCCCCGAGGCAATAAATGCGGCACGAATCAATACATCAAGGGGCAAGGGCTCGCTTATTTCCCCGATAGCAAGTACTCTATCATCTGGAGTTGTTCGAACTTCGGAATACAAAGGGCCCCCTCTAACCAGAATTCCAATAAGAAACAAGCCAAAGCAGAAGAAATGCAGCGATCTTGCAGGCAATTTAACAGATGTGCACGTTTTGGCGAGAGAAATCATCCGTATCTCATAAGTCGATACCCGGCATTCTTTCAAATTCAACTTCCTCCTCATGTCGAACGGAAAAGCAAAACTTCATAAGAGACAAAGACAAGAATAGCCTCGTCCCTAATAGCATATAATTGATTTAACTTCACATATTGTACTACTCTCTTGTGGAGATATGGAGAAGAAAATTCAGCCTGAATGGGATTTAATTGTAATTGGGGGGGGACCCGCCGGACTGAGCGCGGCTCAGTATGGATCTCGCGCTAATTTACGTACGCTGGTGATAGAGGAATTAGCGCCCGGTGGAGCGATGCTCCTTATAAACGACATAGAGAACTATCCAGGTTTTCCAGAAACGATAAATGGTTACGATTTCAGCATGCTCATGCGAAAGCAGGCAGAGCAATTCGGAGCTGCAATTAAAACTGCTTCTGCAACGGCGATAAAAAAAGCACAAAACGTTTTCACTGTAGAAACCTCGGACGAGAGCTTCAGTAGCTGGACTGTTGTTTTATCGACCGGAGCCAAACACAAGCATCTGGGCATACCTGGAGAGGAGGAATTTTCAGGCCACGGGGTTTCTTACTGCGCAACCTGCGACGGCCCATTCTTCAAAAACAAAAAAATTCTGGTTGTTGGAGGAGGCGATGCCGCCTGTGATGAAGCTACATATCTTGCAAACCTCAGCGACAAAATCACTCTGATACATAGACGCAATCGCTTCAGGGCGCAGAAATCCTTGGCTGACAGAGTGCTGAGAAATCCGAACATTGAAGTTCGTTTCAATCATATCGGAGAAAGAATCATGGGTGATGATAAGGTTCGCAGGGTAAAACTAAGACAAATAGATGATAACAAGGCATACGAGGAGGATTTTGACGCCGTATTCATTTTTGTGGGCTCTATCCCACAAACGCTCCTGGTGCCGAATCTGGAAAAAGACGAGGCCGGTTACATTGTAACAAATCAAAACATGGAAACGGCTGAACCGGGACTATACACGGTTGGAGATGTGCGTTCCACGCCCTTTCGACAAGTGGTAGTGGCATGTGGAGAGGGCGCAATATCTGCCCACATGGCTGCCGCTCACATTGACGCGATCAAGGGTGAGTCCTACGATGGAGCTAGTTGGACTTGAACCGATTTATCTATCTTCCCTTACTATTATTATTGGCCTCGGGAATGAGTTCGGACACAAACCGACTAGTTTTGGAATCTTCCTATCTTTCGGTGATGAAGGATGAAACCGAAAAAAAACCGCCTGACTTAACTGAGAAAGTTTCCTGGGACTCTAAGTACCGGATAAAACCTACTAGCCAGCCGCCTCATTTCTCTGACGAATTGGCTCCAAGAGAGCTTGCTAATTGCATTGTCAATGCTATGGACGATGGGGAAGCTTTGGGGCAGGTTCTGATGTTTGGTTATCCTGAGAAAACAGCCGAAAGAGAGCTTCTTGACCTGATAGAGCATGGAGGACTAGGAGGAGTAAAGGTGTTTGGCTGGAACGCCGGCGATTTGCAGATGCTAGCTGAAACTGTTGGCAGCTATCAAACCAAGGCCACTAGCTCCAGGTTCGGCATCCCGCTTCTAATCGCCACCGATCAGGAGGGCGGCTGGGTTCGCCATGTCAAGGGTAGCACTTCTATTACTCCTGGCAACATGGCTCTAGGCGCCGATAGACTTCCCATAGATGCTTGGAAAACCGGTTTAATAATGGGGCAGGAGTTGGCCGCTGTAGGCATAAATACAAATTTTGCTCCCTCGGTTGACATTTTCATCAATCCAGAAGCAGATGTCATCGGACCAAGAGCCTTCGCATCCGATCCACAGTGGGTGGCCATTCTAGGTCTTTCGTTTTTTCAAGGTCAAGAAAAGGCGGGTATAGTCAGTGTGGCAAAGCACTTTCCGGGGCATGGAGATACCCAAGATGATTCTCACGGAACTCTACCGAAAATTTACGCGGATTTAGAGATACTTAGAAATCGCGATCTAATTCCCTATAAGACTATGATAGCCGCGGGCATCCCGGCGATAATGGTGGGGCACTTGGCCTTCCCTACAATAACCGGAGACAAAATTCCCTCAACTCTTTCTTATTCGATATCTACCAGTCTGCTAAGAGATGAGCTTGGTTTCGAGGGAGTTACGATAACCGACGATATCTTTATGTGGGGTGTAAGAGACGGCAAGACTCCAATTGGGGAAATTTGTTACCGGGCGATGATGGCCGGCGCCGACATAATCCTTGCTTCTAGTAGCAGATCTGAACGTCGGGATATCCATCAGTATCTGCTTGAAAGCATGAACAAGGACAAATTCAATAGCCGCGTTCGCGAAGCTGCTAGGCGGATTATTGCACTCAAGGCAGAGTATCTCAAATCACCAAATGCCGTCTTGCTGAATCCCAACCCCTCTGAAGCCGATAGAACTATACCGGGAGCCGCCGAATTCTTTTTGGAACAGGCTGCTAGAAGCATTACATTGCTTCGATCCGAGCGTTTTCCCCTCATGCAGAAGCAGGCCGGAGAAGTACTTCTAGCTGGAACCGGAAATTATGCCGGTTTTTTCGCGGAGGGAGCCAAACGTTATCCAAAGGCGCATCGTTGGATTCTAAACTATTCTAAGAGCGAAGCCGATTTGCGATTAGATGGAAGAGAGCTCCTACAGGTTGCCCGTAACTTCGATTCGGTAATTGTTTTACTTGCGGATGCAAAGATGGGAATCTTGCTCAATGAACTTGCCCCTATAGCTGAGAAGGTTATCGTTATTTCCATTCTTTCTCCTATTCATCTAAATAAACTCGATTGGGCTCGTACCTCTCTGGCGGCTTACGGCAGCGGCAAGGAGAGTTTTCGAGCAGCATTTTCCGCCCTTATCGGAGATTTCACTCCGGAGGGTAGGTTACCAATCTCGATGGATTATGATTAGGCGCCGTATGTTGAGGGATGTGATGTGAAAATCCTGATGGTTAGCAGTGAGGTGGGGCCCTTTGCGAAAGTTGGGGGCCTAGCTGACGTCGTCTTTGCACTTTGCACGGCCCTGCATCGAAAGGGCCATGATGTCAGAGTCCTGATTCCCATGTATTTTGGCATTGATAAGAGCGCATTCAAGCAGTCCAAGGGACCTTTGGGAGTTCCAATGGGAGCAGGCGAAATGTGGTGCGAGGTGTATATCGGCAGACTCACGGAGAATGGAGTTCCTCTGTACGCTCTTGATAGGCGAGATCTCTACGAGCGCGAGGGCATTTACGGGGCAGATGGTTCTAGCGCTTGGCCGGATAATGCACTTCGCTATGGTTTTCTCTGCGCCGCGGCATTTCAGTTATGCCGGAGGCTGAATTGGATTCCGGATATATTTCATGTACATGATTGGCCAACCGCTCCACTTGCCTGGCTATTGAAAAATTCGGAGAGATATGAGGGTTTTGAGAAAAGTTCGTCGGTTCTAACCATTCACAATGTTGAACATCAGGGAATCTTTCCATCTGACACTCTCGCAATTTTCTCTCCCAGACAAATAAGAACCGTGACGGGAAATAAGAATGGCCTTCAGAATGTGTTATTCATGAATTCACTTAATTTTCTGGTTATGGGGTTGATTTCAGCTGATGAGATAACAACTGTATCACCAAGCTATGCAAAGGAAATCTTGAGTACTAAGCTGTCCGCCGGCTTGGATGTGGTTTTAAGAAATCGCAAAAAGAGAATAACAGGTATTTTGAATGGAGTGGACTACCATCTATGGAATCCGGCGGATGATGGAGCATTGGAACCGGATAATTATGATCGCAACAAACTCTCTGGAAAGATTCGATTGAAAGAACGCCTCCAAAGAGAGGCCGCCCTGGATTGCATTCCCGACATCCCCGTTTTTGGAATGGTAAGCAGGTTAACTAGCCAAAAGGGAGTGGAGCTTCTAACCGAGATTAGCGGAGCCGCGATGGAACCCTTTCGAGAAGGCAGGGCTCAACTAATAGTTGTAGGGGTTGGAGAGACTATCTACGAAAATGCCTTTCGCGCAATTGGCGAGATATTCAAGAATACTTGTTCAGTGAGGATTGCATTTGACGAGCGCTTCTCGAGACTGATTGAGGGCGGATCGGATTTCTTCCTTATGCCCAGTCGTTATGAGCCATGTGGTTTGAATCAGATGTATTCTATGCGCTATGGGACACTGCCGGTTGTAAGACGTACTGGCGGCCTCGCGGACACTGTAATCGATATAGGTGAATCCCCGCGAAGGGGAAATGGTTTTGTGTTCGATGAATACAGCAGCGAGGGGCTGGCCAGTGTAATTAATCGGGCCATCGCCTTCTACCATGACAAACGCTCGATACATGGTGCGATTAGACGCGGAATGAGAAGACGCTTCGATTGGAAATCTTCGGCGCGGCTTTATTTGAAGGTTTACAGAAGAGCTAAGATGATTCGCAGAGCACAGGCAAGGCGGATTTTGAATTCTGCTTGACAGGATTTGGAACCTGATTATGCTTCGCCGCTCATCAAGTTTGCACAATTTTCCGATTTAGGCGTTTTTTGCGATGAAGAAGATCCTTACGTCCTTTTATGCTTGAAGCAAACCCCTCCAGGCCATCAAGCACATGGAGCGCAGCTTCGGGTTTTTTCATATGATGCTCAAGGAGCTTGGATAGTTCTATTGCTGAGACAAAGTCCTTTTCATTGTCGTTCAAGCTCTTCCAAATTGAGTAGGAAGCAGGATAATTACGTTCTCTTTTAAACAGCCTGGCCAGTTCACGACCGCATCTCGATTCTTTGGCGACCCATCCAAGTTCCAGAGAGCTTCGTTTCTTTGAAGCATCACTAAGACCCCATTGAAGTGCTATGCCCCAGTAAGAAGGCATTTTTTCCTCCGATAGCTTGAAAGACATCGAATTCCACTCGGATGAAATTTCCCCAAGACTCTTTTGATTATGCAGCCCTAGCCATTTCTCTGAGAGTCCTCGGAATATCTTCAGATTCGGGTGCCCTACAACGCGCTTGGATCGAAGCTTATCTGCCGTTAGATTGCTCAGAAGACCGCACTTTTCCAGAAGAACCAGCAATCTAGCCATTGAAATCATATCGTTAATATTGTGCTGAAACACTCCTTGTATTCGATCTGGATTTCCCCTAAGCCATGCAAACCAGGCATCGGGAGCTTCTCTACCGGGAAGATCGTTTATTCGATGAATCCCCAGAAGCTCCCTTTCAACTGTTCCAAGGGTGAAATTTTCCAAGGCATTCTTCCATAAGCGACGCGTTGGATATAAGAGATCTATTTGCTTCCTATGGAGCTCGGGCATTTGGTTCATCAAGAAACGCGTCTGCAGTATCCGGTAGTCGAATGAAAGGCCATTGTAGGAAATTTGCGGATTATCCTCGGGACATAGTTCCTTATATCTTCGAAGCAAGGCCTTTTCTCCCGGGTAGTCTTCAAGAAAAAGCTGAGTAATCTTGAAAGAGGATTCCTCCTCCCAAGCAATACCAATTAGAAAGGCTATGTTGCCAGAACCTCCTGATAGTCCCGTTGTTTCCAAATCGTATAAGCGTAACTTTTTAGAGCTAATTCCTTCGGGCAGTATAAACGCGCTGTTGAATTCTTTTGGCAGTAATGGTAAGATCTCTATACTGCGCTCCCATACCAGTTCATCATACTTGCGCCACTTTGAGCCAGGACGGATATTCTTCGACTTTGCTTTTAATTCGGGTTCATGTTTTGGCAGGCGAGACAAGCTATTCAAATCTATCCTCATGCCCTTAATCCATGCATCCAGGCATCCAAAAAATTCCTTGTTACTTCCTTGGGGTTAAGCGCGTGTACATCACGCTCATCCTTAGGTCCAACACAAGATGGACAACCCATCTGACAGGGACAGGCTCTTATCAGATCCAAAGCCGCGATCAAAATTTGGGAGAGTTTTTTAGTGAGCGCTTCAGCAAGACCAATTCCACCAGGAAAGTTATCAAAGACATAAATGCCGCTAAGCCCGTGATGAGGATCCCTTATTCGCTCGGAAACACCTATGTCTCTGAAACTGCAAAGAAGAAAAATCGGGGCTACTACCTGAATCAGCGTGGCGATTCGGCTGAGTACCGGTATTTTCATCGAATCAGGAACTTCCAGCCAGGCACGCCCTGAAGCCGATTCTGAAACGAAGGTCAGAAAGACTCCTTGAGTATGCATTTCGTACTCGGGGAGATAAACACTGCCGAAGCCTATGTTTTCATGAGAGCCAAAGCGCAATTTCTTGTAGCCGGAAATTTCGCTGCGAATTAGAAGATCTCCCAATCTCTCCTGCAAACCGGCCACATCCCTGCGAGAATCCTCGGATAGCACCTTGATATCACGCTTCACAATAGCATCGGTGAAATAGTTGACCTCTGATGATACAACATAGGCATGGTTTCCAGCCAAATCCAGTTTCCTTACCTGATATTGCTCATCCCTATGGAGGTAGATTGCCTCATCATGAAGCATTTCTCTAGCTGAATAGCTATCCATTTCGCCGATTACAAGATTGGCACCCCCTGTTTCATCAATGATCACTATATTCTTCTCCGCCCCGCCACGCATGGAAATCTGCTCGGATGGATAGGATCTATCAGACCAATACCAGCGTCCCGATGTATATCTAAGAACACCCTGCTCCTCAAGGTATGCCAGTAGACCTTTGCTGTTGCCTCCGAAATCCTCACTCTCTTCAAAGGGTATTTCGAAGCTCGCACATTTCAGATGATCTCCCAAAATATAAAGATTCGACGGATCGATAAACGCGGATTCGACCGAACGGGAAAGAAAGTAATCCGGATGACGTACCAAATACTGATCCGTTGGGCTGGAGGAAGCCACCATTATTGCAACAGATACATCGCTCGAACGACCAGCTCGTCCAGCGCGCTGCCAAGTTGAGGCCACCGAATAGGGGAACCCAGCTAGAATAGCCGCATCTAGCCCTCCAATATCAATGCCTAATTCAAGTGCATTTGTCGATACTACTCCCTGAATGCTTCCATCACGAAGTCCCTTCTCGACTCTCCGCCGTTCGTTGGGCAGATATCCACCGCGGTAGGACTCTACTCTGATTCTTTGATTTTCGTTATATATGTTGGCAAGATTGTCATTAACATAAGTTCTTATCAGTTCGGCATTAATGCGACTGCGAGCAAACACTATCGTTTTGATTTCCGCCTTGAGCATCATCAAAGCAAGTCGCTTGGATTCATGAACAACGCCGCGGCGGATACCCTGAACCTTATCCACTAGCGGCGGATTATATAGAATTATATGCTTCTCGCCTGATGGTGCACCGTTTTTCTCGATCACCGCGAAAGAACGGCCAACAAGAGATTGAGCCAATTCAACTGGATTTCCAATACTCGCGCTTGCAGCTATTACAAGCGGATTCGAACCATAGAATCTACAAACCCTAAGTAGACGGCGAATTAGATTCGCCATGTGAGATCCGAATACACCCGTGTAAGTGTGCAGCTCATCTAGCACGATAAAATCCAGATTTTTGAAGAATTTAATCCATTTGGTGTGATTTGGTAGAACTCCGGTGTGAAGCATATCCGGATTTGAAATCACTATACGTCCCCTCTCTCGCGCAGCTATGCGAATCGAAGAAGGTGTATCACCATCGTAAGTGTATATCGGCATCTGTGCGCTCAACGCAAATTCATTTAGAGCTGCCTGCTGATCCTGGCTCAAGGCCTTTGTGGGAAATATATAAAGCGCTCTGGCGGCAGAATTTTCAAGCAGACTTTGAAGCACTGGAAGATTGTAGCAAAGCGATTTGCCTGATGCCGTTGGGGTTACAATCACAGTATTTCTACCGCTTCGAACATGCCGCCAGCTCTCTTCCTGATGGGAGTATAATTTTTCTATCCCGAGATAAACCAGTTTTGAACTCAACTTCAAAGAGATATCGGCTGGCAGATCTTTGTAAATCCCCTTCTTCGGCGGTATTATTAACCACTGTGTTATATGTTCATTGAATGAACGATCTTTCTTTAATCCCTCTAGCAGCTCTTTTAGAGACATGGTTTATTATGTATTACAGCCATAGGTAACGCAATCTGCGACCAAAACCAAACTCAATTTGGAGGTAACATGCAATGAGTAAAACTCTGACAATAATACTAGGAGGTGGCAAGGGTACCAGACTCTATCCGCTAACGAAGGATAGGGCAAAACCATCTTGCCCCTTCGGCGGTAAATACAGGCTGGTTGATATTCCAATTAGCAACAGCATCAATTCAGGATTTCGTAAAATCTATGTACTAACACAATTCAACTCGGCGAGTCTTCATCTCCATATCGGAAGAACTTATAATTTCGATCCCTTTAGCAGAGACTTCTGTGAGATTCTGGCGGCAGAACAAACATTTCATCATGAAGGCTGGTATGGCGGCACCGCCGACGCTGTTAGAAAGAACCTCGAGCATTTTAGAGTTCAAGGACCAAGCCACTACATAGTACTCTCCGGTGACCAGCTTTACAGAATGGATCTCCGCGAGTATATGGCCCAGCATATAAAATCCGGCGCTCAGGTTACAATTGCCGCAACGCCTGTCTCGCACGCTGCTACCAGAAAACTTGGCATCCTTCAGATTGATGCAAAAAACCATATCGACTCATTTCTGGAAAAACCGGATTCAGAGCGAGATATAGGTGAGTACAAAATTCCCAAGGAGAATATGACAGATAGTGATAGAAAAGAAGGTCGGGAGTATCTTGCCTCCATGGGTATCTATATTTTTGACTCCGAGGTTATGGAGAAGGCGCTAGACTGCGAGAGTACCGATTTTGGCAAAGAGATAATCCCTGATTCTATAAAAGATTACAGTGTAATGGCCTATATCTACCGCGGATATTGGGAGGACATAGGTTCTATACGCAGTTTTTACGAAGCCAACATAGACTTGGGCCTGCCTTCCCCCCGCTTCAACCTCTATGCTCAGGAGAATCCTCTTTACACGCACCGACGGGATTTACCCCCAACAAAGATAAACTCAAGCACATTGGAAAACAGCCTTGCCTCTGAAGGATCGATTATTACCGATGCCGATATCAAGAGAAGCCTAATTGGAATTAGAACCATAATCGGGTCCGGCGCGACTCTTGAGGATGTATATGTTATGGGGGCGGATTTCTATGAAACCGAAGAAGAAAAAGCATCAAACGAGAAGAGTAATATTCCCAACATAGGCATCGGAGCCGACTCGATGATTTGCAATGCGATAATTGATAAGAATGCCCGAATCGGCAAAGGCTGCAGAATTGGTGTCGAACCACTGAAGCGGGAGGATGGAGATTTCGATGGATATGCTATTCGAGACGGCATTATAATCATATTGAAGGGAGCCATAATTGCCGATGGGAATTGTATCTGAAGTGATTTCGATGGGTAAGTGGAACATCAGTCGAGAAAAATTTCCATATGCACTCTATTACACTATTTGTTGGTCGCCGTGGGGATTGATGGATCGCTGGGTAATAAATCGGCTCGTACCTTCCGAAGCCGGCATATTTCAGCTTTGGACTCTCAAAGGGAAGAATCTGGCGCTGCTTACTACAGAAACTGCATACTATGGGGGTCTGCGCAACAGCCTGCGCGAAGTTACTGACGATCTCGCGCCGGCAGGAGAGCGGCTTAGGAAACTAATAGGAAACCAGGAATGCTGGTTCAGGTTCACTATTTCGCCAATTCGCGAATACCTGGAAGATTTGAAGTCGTTCTTTTCAAAAGAAATATATGCTAGCAATGCGAGGGAGATACTAATTAGGGAAGTAGAAGATTTCAAGAGATTTCCGGCGCCTCCGCCAGATATACGCCTCTCTTCCACACGAAGTGGAGATTTTGGACCACCCCTCCCAAGTCAGAAATAGTGTTTTTAAAAATCCATTTCCCTTATCCTGCAAGCCGAAAGATGAACTAAAACGCATGGATTTTAGAGATGAGGGTACAACTGAACCTGGGAGTGTCCTAATGCAGGCTAACACCCAAATCCTCAATCTATTCGCCTATTCCCCACGGGGGCTATTAGATTTCTTGCCTGTATTAGAGCAGTGGAACCTTTGGGAACACCGCGTGCAGTACGCCGATAATTATTGAGCCTATACCAAAAATATTCAGGTAGGGACTAGATATTTTCTCGACTTCTTCAGCAATCTCAGATATTTTATCTTTTTTCTCTGTACTTTTACGGCTCCGAGCATATTCAGATAGAAGCAGAACTCCTCCGACGATTCCAGTCAAACTCGGCAGCAGGTTTCCCAATACGGCAATTTCGCCCGCACGGACGGGAAACAAATTGATGAGGCCAATCAGTACGCATAGCACGCCAAGTATCATCCGGTAAGGCCCATTGTTCACAAAACCAGTACGCCCGGAGAATCGTTTAAAGCGTGAGCCTACGAATTCCCTCGCCAATGCATGGCCCATCAGGATACAAGTAAGCACAGTCAATAGATACAAAAACACGGCTCTCCTCCTTAAAATATGGCAAAATTACACCGAATCCAGGTTTTTAGTCAACTATTTATGCTCAGGCAGAATACTCTACTTTGTCACCGCGTAAACTAGGCTTAAGTAGATTCGCTATAACTATGATGGTAGTTTGGATTATCCTTGAAGCCGGCATTGATTTCCATGATAAGCGCTATACTTACATGGCTCTCTGGTAAGAATAGTTTTGAATTCACTTCTTTAAAATCTCATCAAAACGCCACCAAGAAACCGTGGCCTTGGAACTACCAAAAAAAATTCCCACTAGAAGTCCATCATTTTGCATTTTGAAACGGCGATAGATTTTTGAATCGCTGCCTATTTCAAGCTGCCTGTTATATACGATGCGGCCTTGCGCATTTATAATGTGAATTCGATATGTATTTGGTCCCTCCGTATATAGCATTGCATGGCTTCCATTTAGCGTGGTACCCAGATATTCGGGAGAGCCAAGCGGATAACCCATATCTGTAAACTCCTCGTCATGAAGAAGACTTATCGATTCGGTGTATTCGAAGGTTGACAAATCCAGGGTGTAGAGTCTTGATTCTAGCTTCTTGCCTGGATCCATTCTGCTATAGATATCTGCCTTGAGGTGCAATAACCACTCCCGCGGATCGGGCCTGACAATTTGAACGCTGATATCATTGCCATCTGCAATTCCTGGAAGCTGATTCTCTTTGATTTGAATCGTTGTAATCGGATAGCCATCTTCAGTATACCAGTAACTAATCCAAGTTCCAGAAAGGAATTGATAACAAGTAACAACTATGGTGTTATCATGGCGAGTATCGATAGCAAGTATATCGGGAAAGGGAGAACCACCAAGGCCCTCTCTGCCTAGATGTCCTAGATAATTGCCATCCTTGTCAAATCGCAGAATAACCCGGTTGAACATTGTAGACTGCCTATCCTCTCTTAGCCCATTTCGAAATTCACTTTCAATCCTATCTACAACGAGAAAGCCCTCGTTGGAGGCACTAATTATATGGGGGAAACGAAATTGCCAACTTGAAATTGAGCTAGTAAGATTGCCGTCTTCGCTACTCGATAAAATAGAATTTTTCGATGGATCATAAACAATTGTCAGTAAATCGCCATAAGAGTTAAATACCATTATCTTCCCTCTGCGACTATTGGAAATGTATATAAGCCCATTTCTTGTCTGAATATCTACCACTCCGCTCTCGCTGCCTTGATAAAACCAGTCCAGTTCACCAGGTAATGTACCAATTGGAATGGTAAATAGATCATCACGCTCCAATCCCCTATCAGCAGCGGTACATGAGGCGAGTAAGCCGATTAGGAAGAATCCTACTAACGCTCGACCCATTGATTTTTGCAGTCTAATCGCCCGGCTTTCAACTTCCATCCTTAGTTTTAATCCTAACTGAGCTTTACCACGGCTGTCAATTTTACAGGGGCGTGTCAGCTTGACTGTATATTTGGCACGAGAGTATCTTGATAATAATGAGTAGCAATATTATTACTGCCATATTCGGCACTAAACACGAGAGAGATCTTAAAAACTTGATGCCGATACTGCACAGGATAAACAATCTGGAATCATGGGCTTTGGGTCTTGCGGATAAGGACTTTCCGAAGCAAACCGAAATTCTGAAATCTCGCCTGAAAAAGGGTGAGAGCTGTGACGATTTGATTCCCGAAGCATTCGCGCTCGCAAGAGAAGCAGCCCGTCGCACTCTTGGGGAAAGACCTTACGACGTCCAGATGCTCGGAGCAATCGTACTGCATCAAGGGAAAATCACTGAAATGAAAACCGGCGAGGGCAAAACTCTCGCGAGCATAGCCGCGGCATATCTAAATAGCCTTTTAGGTTTTGGCGTTCATATTGTAACCGTCAATGACTACCTGGCCGAACGCGACGCCAACTGGATGAGACCGGCATACAGCTTACTTGGGGTAAGCGTGGGTTCAATTATCTCCAATATGGCTCCGGAGAATCGCCAAGTTGAATACTCCAGAGATATCACCTACGGAACGAATAACGAATTTGGATTCGACTATCTTCGCGATAACATGAAGTGGGATGAAGGCGCAAAGGTTCAAAAACACCATTATTATGCGATAATCGATGAGATAGACTCGATTCTGATCGATGAAGCAAGAACCCCGCTTATTATTTCCGGACCTATTAATGAAGATATCGCTAAATACATTCGGATCAATAAAATCGTAACGAAATTGAAAGAATGTGAAAAGGATCCCACCACTGGCAATTATCCACACGATGATCCAATCACCGGAACTCAGGCAGTGGGCGATTATAAACTCGATGAAAAAGCCAAACGCGCAGTTTTTACCAACGAGGGAATGAACAGCATTGAGGCTATTCTGATTAAGGAGGGATTGCTCAAAAAAGGCAGCCTTTTCGACGAGGAGAATTTCGAATTCATTCACTATTTTACTCAAGCATTAAGGGCTCGTCAGCTATTCGGAAAAGATAGGGATTATGTGGTCCAAGGAGGCAAAGTTCAAATTGTAGATGAGTTTACCGGAAGAATTCTTCAAGGTAGACGATATTCAGATGGGCTTCACCAGGCTATTGAAGCAAAGGAAAACATAAAGCCGGCCCGACAAAACAGAACTTTGGCCACCATTACCTTTCAAAACTATTTTCGGATGTACAAGAAGCTTTCTGGAATGACAGGTACGGCCGACACCGAGGCGCGTGAATTTGGCAAAATTTACAATCTCGATGTGGTAGTAGTTCCTACAAATCGTCCCGTGAACAGGTTGGATGATGATGATGTTATATTTCTAAACGAAAATTACAAATTCAACGCAATCTGTGATGAGATTGCAAAGGTGCATGGGAAAGGTCAACCAATACTGGTAGGAACTGTGAGCGTTGAGAAATCTGAAAAACTTGCCAGTTTACTGAAAAAGCGGGGCATAAGATATGAGATTCTCAATGCAAAAAATCATCACCGAGAGGCATTGATTATAGCCGAGGCGGGCGCAAAGGGCTCTGTGACAATCGCAACAAATATGGCAGGACGCGGCACCGATATCAAACTCGGAGGAAACGCCGAATTCAGGGCCAAAAGTCGCTGCAATGGGGATAGCAGTGAGAGTGTATACAAGAAAATTCTCTATGAGGAATACAGGAGATGGCAGACTCAAAACAGGGAGGTTATAGATTTAGGAGGACTTTATGTTCTAGGTACGGAACGACACGAATCTCGACGCATAGACAACCAGTTACGTGGTCGTTCAGGGCGTCAGGGTGATCCGGGATATTCCCGATTCTACATCTCCCTGGAAGATGACTTAATGCGGCTATTTGGAGGTGAGAACTTCCGCTCAGCCATGTCCCGTTTAGGGATGGGTGGTGGTGAGCCCCTTTTTCACCCTCTTATAAACAAATCTCTTGAAAGAGCTCAAAAACGCGTAGAGGAGAGAAACTACGAGATACGAAAACATCTACTTGAATATGACAATGTCGTAAGTAGGCAAAGGACGGCAATCTACTCCATCAGAAATGAAGCTCTAAGCGGCGAAAATCTTGCCTCAATGGTACTGGAGACTGGCGAGCAGATACTTCAGGTGCTAATTGACGATTACAAAGAAGACAGCCGCAGCGAACCGAAAACTGCATTGGCCAGGTTAGGTGAACGGCTTCTTCAGAATTTTAACTTTCGCGGTTCCTCCGATGAGCCAATCACTGTCCACACAAGTCCAGAAAGAATCCAGGGAATTGTCAGAAACTATCTTCACCGCGATATCGAAAAGAAGAAATCCCTGGTTGGAGCACAGCAGATTCGATTGTTTATATTATATGAATACCTGCGACAAATCGATAAGCGCTGGCAGGATCACCTTGAGGAGTTAACCGCACTGGGTGAGTCGGTTCGACTTCGAACCTACGCACAAAAAAACCCGCTTATCGAGTACAAGAACGAGGGCTTCGAATTATTCGATGCCATGCTGGAAAATCTGAACATCGATATTGCCCGCAGAATTTTCAGAATACATATCCAGCAAGGCGAAAGTCGCAAAACCCCCGGACACATGGCTGTAGTTGCATCTCATAACCCGGCGCCGTCCTTAATAAACCCAAGAACCGCGATAACAGATGGAGAACGAAGTGAGGCTACTGCAAGGGGCGCTCAGATTAAACGAACTAAGCCCAAGATTGGGAGAAATGAACCTTGCCCCTGCGGAAGCGGGAAGAAATACAAACAGTGCTGTGGCCTTTAAAGGTAGAATCAATAGAGATAATCTAGAGGATCCACGGATTCCCCGGCAGATATCAAAACGAAAAGAAGTTGGGGAGCGCGCGCGGTTCCTGTAGCGCCTGAATAACCCAGAAGTTCCCCAGCATCAAGCTCATCTCCGACAGCGACTTGAATACTGCCTAGGTGGCCATAGAAGCTTTTCCACTCTCCGGCATGAGACATAATCACATACAACCCATAGGCTGAATGATGGCCTGTCAAAATAATCCTACCTTCCTTTGTGGAATTTACCGGAGTCCCGTTTCTTACCGAAATATAGATTCCCTCGGAAGTGTAGCCTATACCTGTTAATTCATCCATGCTCTCGCCGTATGCAGTTAGTATCTTGCCTGGTACGGGATATAGGAAACGTTCCCGGACTGTGTTGGATGGCAGAACTTCATCAGAAATCCTCCCGTATATGAAGTAATCCTCGCTTCCCGGTATCAGATAAACTTCATCGACAGTAGTGTTGAAGCGGCCCGCAATTTTTTTTATGTCTTCATTCTCCAAACCTTGAATTCGCCGACCGTCGATATAGGGAATAATCAAGCTATGCCCTTTCTTCAGAGTTTCCATACTGTCCAATTCATTGACGCTTACTATGGTTGCCGGTGAAAGTCCATAGGAATGAGCAATGCGTGAAATAGTTTCGCCTTTGCCTACATTGTGCCTGGTAAACATCATCTTTGAAGAGCTTATTCCAGGTTTTATCGCTGTTATAGAGCTCTTATTTACTCCTTGAATCGAAGTTTCAATCTCTTTCGGATTAGTGTCGTTCATGACAGGTAACAAGCTGTCGAAAATGTCCATGCCCAGGGCCGCTAGAACAACAATGAAAGCAGTGGCAAGTGGCAATACTTTTATCTCTGTCAAGCTACTTTTCTTTCCTCCGGGTGCCTCATGCGGTATTGATATTCGTGGGGCAACCCCAATGCGATTTACCCTTGCGCCGCACGCCGCCTTTGGCGTTGCTTCTGGGCATTTTCTCCCCATTTCTAAAGGAATGAAGTTTTGTTTTTCCCCTTGTGCGTGAAGCCTCACAACCGCCTCTCTTCAACTCATATCGACAAAACGTTCTCTCCGTATTACCTTCATGAACAGCATGTCCCTCCACTGTCCAAAAGTATCCAGATTCGTGCTAGTAAGTCTGATCGCTTTAGTCACAGCCATCGTTTTTGTAGCTCCAAATTTGTTCACTCTTATAAGAATTCAAGAAAATTCAATGGAACCATATCTTAGAAACGGGCAATTAGCTCTTGTTTTGCGAGGCTCTAGGAAAATCCGCCCTGGTGATATCGCGGTTTACTACAGACCAGAAACAGGAAATTTGGTTGTAAAACGCTGTGTTCTAGACAGCGATTCGGAACCACGCATTGAAAACGGATGGCTGACTACGCGATGGGGGCGCTGGTATCTTTCGGGAGCGCAGTGGGAGCGCATGGCTGAGGATCAACCCAAAAATTCCCTGTTTATGGTTGGAGACAATCAGTTTATGTCTCTTGACAGCAGGGATTATGGCTTCGTGCCTAGGGAAAGCTTT
>Ga0126335_1000055_pt1 | contig 50259 bp, 44 predicted proteins | sample OlaspJWI45metaG_FD_108409 | JGI IMG/M metagenome (GOLD analysis project Ga0126335, IMG submission 108409) | Marine gutless worms symbiont microbial communities from Oahu, Hawaii - Olavius sp. 1 OAHU.JWI-45 metaG | ecosystem: Host-associated > Annelida > Digestive system > Unclassified | place... | reverse complement strand
CTCCGCATAGCTCATAGCTGATAGCTCCGCATAGCTCATAGCTGATAGCTCCGCATAGCTCATAGCTGATAGCTCCGCATAGCTCATAGCTGATAGCTCCGCATAGCTCATAGCTGATAGCTCATAGCAAAAGATAGAGGTGCGGGATGCGGGATCAAGGATTTCTGTATTTCTTTTCTTTGCGTCTTTGGCCTGCCGCGCCATAGTTTCGCGCAAGCGGAACGTCGGCGGGCGGCTTTGCGTGAGGCTATTTTCGAGTTTCTAATTTTGAGACAGTCCTGAATGATCGATATTAAACAACTCAGCTTTGCTTACAGCGGCCAGGCACCGCTGTTCAGGGAATTCGACCTGTACATAGACCGGGGTGAAGCCTGGTCCATCATCGGACCTTCGGGCTGCGGCAAGAGCACCCTGCTCTATCTTCTGGCCGGATTGAAGCGCCCGATGGCCGGTTCGATTGGCATTGCCGGACAGTTGGTGACACGACCGCGCCCGCAAACCGGCCTGATTCTGCAGGACCACGGGCTGCTACCCTGGGCATCGGTGCGCCAAAACGCTTCTCTGGGGATTGCCATCCGTCAATTTTACGGCCCGGATGCGCTCCACGCGCCGGTCGACATGGAGATGGACGCTGAAAAGGGTCGCCAACAGGTCGATTACTGGCTCAAATGGCTGGGCATCGCAAAATTGCAAAATAAGTATCCGTCCCAACTCAGCAGAGGGCAGCGCCAGCGCGCGGCCATCGCCCGAACGCTTGTTCTGGAACCGGATCTGCTGCTCATGGATGAACCTTTTTCCGCCCTGGATGCGCCGATTCGCATCGAGCTGCAGAACGTCATGACTCGCTTTCACAGCCAATCGAAACGCACCAGCATTACCGTCACCCATGACATCGAGGAGGCGGTTTTTCTGGGGCATAAAATTCTGGTGTTTTCCGGCCGGGACAACGCTAAAATGCAAATTATCGAGAATAGACTGGCTGGTCTACCGGAAGCCCGTCAAAAAACTGAATTTCAAAATCAATGTAACCGACTGCACGAAATTCTGGGGGGACAGGTATGAAGCGCCGGCTCAGCCCCAAAGGCGCGTTAATCGGATTCGGCATGTTCGTGGTGATCTGGCAGATTCTTGCATGGATCATCGCCCAGCCCATCATGCCGCCGCCATTTAAAGTCCTGCCGATGTTTATAGCCGCACTGCCCGGTGAACTGGGACTGCATCTGCTGGCCAGTGCGGGACGAGTGCTGGCGGCAATCGGCCTTGCCGTACTGACAGCCGCCCCGCTGGGACTGATCCTGGGCCAGAGTCCAAAGCTGGATCGAATCTTTGCACCCTTGATCGCCATCATCTACCCCATCCCCAAGATCGTTTTTCTGCCGGTTATTTATGTTCTAATAGGCATCACCGACGTTTCGAAGATTTTTCTTATATACCTGATTATATTTTTCCAGATCCTGGTGGTCGTGCGCGATGAAGCTGCCAACCTGCGCCCCGAATTGATTCTTTCAGTGCGGTCTCTGTGCGCCGGCCGGCGGGCACTGTTCCGGTTCGTTTATCTGCCGGCATCGCTGCCGGCTGTTCTGACGGCCGTGCGGGTTTCCGTTGGTACGGCCATCGCGGTTCTTTTTATTGCCGAGCAGTCCTTGACCAGTTATGGACTGGGATATTATATCGTTGTGGAAACTTACCAGGTGCTGATGTATCCTGAGATGTTTACCGGTATCCTTGCCATGGGCATGCTGGGCGTAGCCCTCTATTTTGTGATCGCCGCCATTGAAAGGCGTGTGAATGCGCATTTGTTTGTGGAAGAATAAATCACCGGGCCGAGTGGCCCGGCGTTCGTGGTCCGTTGTCCGTGGTCCGTTGGCCGGTTTGGCCAGTTAAGCCAGCTGAACACCAGCAATAATCAATAGTAGATGTGAAGTCCCGCCGATCAGGCGGGGTTAAGCCAGTAAAAAAGGGAGCAGATACAAGATACTGGATAAAGCAAATTTCGAGTTTCAAGTTGCGAGTAAAGAGTTACGGGTTTAGGAGTCGCTTCGTTCAATTGAATTTTTTCAGGACACAGATGAACACATATTAAAGATAATATTATCAGTGAAAATCTGTGTGAATCTGTGTCATATTTATTTGAAACCGGCTAAATGAATGCAATCTTTTTTATAGTTTCCTCACGCAAAGACGCCAAGATGCAAAGAAAAAAAAGACTGAATTTCTTGAACCAGTATCCTGAATCCTCATCTTTTGCTATGAGCTATCAGCTATCGGCCATGAGCCATGAGCTATAAGCCATGAGCTATCAGCTATCAACTAACGCCCCAGGCGTATCATCCAAAATCTAAAATTAAAAATCTAAACTCATTCATTAATTCGTGGTTAAAAAAACAGAAAGCAAAAAACCGATCCTTCCGACCATTTCTCCATGGCAGGCCTGGGTTCTGGCCATCCGCCCGCGCACGCTGCCGGCTGCAGTGGCCCCGGTGCTGGTCGGTACGGCGGCTGCCATAGCAGATCGACAATTTGTATTCATCGTCGCAGTTGCCGCCGGTATGGTCGCCCTGCTGCTGCAGATCGGTGTCAACCTGGCCAACGATTACTTCGACTACAAACACGGTTTCGACACTGCCGATCGGCTCGGGCCGCTGCGAGTGACCCAGAGCGGTCTGCTGCAACCGGCCAGTGTAAAAAAAGCAATGATTATTGTGTTGTGCGTCGCGGGTGCTGTGGGACTGCTGCTGGCCGTTATCGCCGGATGGCCCGTTTTGGCCATCGGCTTGACCTGCATCCTGGCTGCATTGGCATACAGCGGGGGACCTTTCCCGCTGGCTTCCCACGGTTTGGGTGACCTGTTCGTATTCATTTTTTTTGGACTGGTGGCGGTGTGCGGAACCTATTTTGTGCAGACAGGTAACCTGACCGTTCAAGTGGTCCAATATTCCATTCCGATCGGTCTTCTCATTACGGCAATCCTGGTGATCAATAATCTAAGGGATATCCCCACCGATCTCAAAACCGGGAAAAACACCCTGGCAGTCAAAATCGGTCAACAGGCAACGCGGATGGAATACCTGGCGCTTATCATGGGTGCCTATATCCTTCCGGCGCTGTGGTTTTTGAGTCGTAAATTTCCGATCTGGATTCTTCTGCCGCTGCTCTCACTGCCGCTGGCGGCAGTGCTGGTAAATAAAGTCCGCGATGCCGACGGCACGGCGCTGAACCCGGTCCTCGGAGGCACAGCATCCTTGTCTTTGGCCTACAGCCTGTTGTTGGCCGTGGGTATCGTGTTGTCTTAGTAGGAAGTTGGTCGGTTTATGGTAGTTGTCAACACTGTGTTCTGTTTAGATCGACCTTACGCCAGTTGAAAAGCAAGCTGGAACAATTAATGATAAAAAACTTTTAGAGCGTTTGGATAAATCGACGTTATCGACAATTCACACAAAACTCAAAAAACGACCCATATCGGAATATTATTCTGACAAACGCTCTAACTGAATGGTACCTTATATGGAATGGTTAGAAAAATCGCATCGGGAAAAGGATGCACGTTTTGTCCGCACTTTTCAGGATGCAACCCTCATTTTGACAGAAGCCGCGGTAATCGAGGCACTGCGCCGCAGTGGATCTGTCCGGCTGCACCCGACGCTGGAAAATGCCCTGTTGATTTACAATAAACGGGGACGGCAGGAAATGGAAAAACTATACCTGGGCTTTACCGGCATTGCGGCGGCACATGATCTGCCATTGATGATCTGTACCCCCACCTGGCGGGCCAACCGCCAACGGCTGACAGCTGCGGGGATACGGCAAGACGTGAACGCAGATGCCGTCCGTTTTATGGAAGGGATTCGTCGACAAACAGCAAATGGGGGCAAATCGATATTTATCGGTGGCCTGGTCGGCTGCAAAAATGACTGTTATCGTCCCCAGGATGCCCTCCCGGAAGATGCGGCCGCCAAATTCCATAGCTGGCAGATTGACAAACTGACACGCACTGCTCTGGATTTCATGCTCGCGGCCACTCTGCCTTCAACAGCCGAGGCCAGGGGCATCGCTCGGGCAATGGGCAGAACCGGACGGCCATATTTCATCAGTTTTGTCATCGGTTCCAACGGCCGCATTCTGGACGGCAACAGCCTGGACGCCGCGATTGGTGAAATCGATGCAGCAACCCCGGAGAATCTACACGTCGGTTACATGATCAATTGTGCGTATCCATCTTTTTTGCAGCCTGAATCCCTGTCGGCCCGCTCAGTAGAACGCCTGGTGGGTTTTCAGGCCAACGCATCCTCCTGGGAGCAATTCGAACTGGATGGCAGCGCGGAACTGCTAAGGGATGATATCGGTGATTGGAGCGCGCAAATGGCGGCGCTGCATCGCCGGCAGGGCGTCAAAATACTGGGCGGTTGCTGCGGCACCGGTCTCGAGCACCTGCAATACCTATTGGAGATCTTAAAACCGTGAAGATATTTGATATAAAGTTCAGAAGTAGTTTGAATTCTGCCTTACTCCAAAAGGTGCATTCCAAATTATTTATTTAAAACGTTTAGTATTCTTAGGACATTGTTATCTGGTATTTGTTTGTAATTTGATGCTTGGAAATTTCCAGGTTTAGATTCTGAACCGACACAGTCAGCCCGCTCTGCTGTTCAAAGCGTCTATTGTCCGCCACAAACTTCTTAAAGGACTATTTTTGTAATCAGATAAATCTGCCAGGCAATGACGGACAAAAACGCACCGACGATCAGTGACAGCACCGAGTGGACGCGAATATTCACCCGGGAGAAAATAAGATGGCTGAAAACCGCCAAGATGAAAACCGAAAGGCTGGTCAGCAGGTATTTAACGGTTATGAATACCTGTGGTCCGATCTTTAAATAGTACGCCATCAAAGGGTTGACTTCGACGGCACCGTGCTCGATGAGCAAAAGGGTCAGCAGGGCATCGATCAAAGACAGGAACAATATCGCCACGATCGAAAGAAACAGCGTGGTACCGTAGCGATCCACAAAAAAGATCCGGGTCCGATCTTCGTGTCGCCGGGCACCGGCCCGATGACCTGACAAGAACTGCTTCAATATGCTGTGCTGACTCAACTTGCGCCGATCCTTTCCGGATCTGCGGTCCAAATTAAACCGATACCTGAGTGCTGCTGCCATCAATCCACTCCTTCATCATACAGTAATTACCACTCCACTCGCACCATTAGTCCAGCAAGACGGCAGGCCCGGCAGCAACTGAATGCTTGAGATGAAAGCGCACCCCGTGCTCCCGTTGTTTAAACGGGAAATTTCGCCCAGGCAGGCTATGCGTTCGCTATCACCATCAAGTCAGGTTTCAATTGCCGCACATCAACGTTATCTCTTTACCTAAGACAAAAACTATGCCAGAGCAACAATTTTCAAGAAAAATACAAAATTTATAATTATTTCATATATTTAATAATATTAACGGCGCTCCCGCGCCCGTATTGCCCAGGCGCCCAATTGTGGCATGAATTGCACAGTACGGTAATAAATTACACATAAGAAAAATATAGCGCAACCCCTTGTTTCCTTCCCGCCAATGATTAGCCTAATTTTTAGCTGCAACGGCAGAAGGTGCGATAACGGATCGATTCAAATGAAACGTGCCGAACGGTTCCATATTGCTGACCTTCCAGGCCTTGCAGGCAGAACCGATCGCCCTGCCTGCGGTTTAAAATACGAAAATTGATTCGCAGCGTGTGACCCTGTCAAGGTTGAATACCAAGTGGCCTAACCCATCCAGGCCACTTTTTTTAATACACAAATCCTGAAAGGACCAATGGTTATGAAATATAACGGACCGCGTGTAAAACTCTCCCGCAAGCTCGGATTACCGCTGACACCCAAAGCAATCCGATTTATGGAGCGCAGACCTTACCCACCGGGCGAGCATGGCGAAAAAAAACAGCGCCGTCCAAAAATGTCTGACTATAAAAAACATTTAATGGAAAAACAGCGACTGCGCTGTCAGTATAACCTGCATGAGCGCCAACTGCGCAATGCCGTGCAAAAGGCAGTTCACGAAACCGGCAATACCGAAGACCGGATCATACAGAAACTGGAAACCCGCCTGGACGCTTTTGTTCACAGGGCCGGTCTGGCGCGCACAATTTATGCGGCGCGGCAATATGTGCGCCACCGTCACATTCTCGTAAACGGCAGATGGGTCAATATTCCCTCGCAAAAGGTCAAAGTCGACGATGAGGTAACCGTAAAGGAAAAAAGTCGCCAGCTGCCCTGTTTCGTAGAAGCTTCGGAGGAAATGATAAACCCGCCGCCGCCATATATCGAAAGAACACCCGAAACCATGACGGCCAAGCTGCTGCGCCTGCCGGCCCGCGATGAAGTCCCGGTATCATGCGACATGCCGCTGGTCATCGAGTATTATTCGCGTTAATCGGAAATGATCAACCGGATCCCGATACTGAAATTCCTGCTGGCCTGCCTGGGTCTCACGGTGTTGATGAATCTGCGTTACCCGGCACCGCTGCCCCATCCTCTGGCGGTTTTTGTTCCACCGCCGGAACTGATCGTGATTACCGGCTTAATGGCCATGGCAGCCTCGCGGCGAATCCCCGTTCGCCGGCCGGTATTTCTGATTCTAACGCTTGGAACAGTGGTTTTGTGCCTGCTGCGCCTGGGTGAATCCACCGCAAGAACTTATTTGAATCGCAGTTTCAACCTGTATATGGACACTGGCTACCTGCCGGATCTGCTGCACCTGCTCTACACCACTGTATCCGGCCCGGTATTCATCGGCGGCATATTGGGCGGCCTGTTGCTGCTGGTGTGTGTGTTCAAGGGTATCTGGCAATCTTTTCGGACCATCGACCACTTCCTGCAATCAGAAAGACACCGGCGCTATCTGTGGAAGGGCGGTGCTGCCATACTGGCCGGCTACCTGATTGTGTTGACGCTTCTGCCGGCGGACGCGCGGGCAAAGTTCAGGCCCGGTTCGATGCTACCCAGACTGTTTAAAGAACTATGGTTTGTTGTCAATATCGATTCCCAGCGAAAAAAATTCATGGCGCAGCTCCGGCCGCAACAGGGTGTTGCGCGGCCAATCAAAGGCTCTTTGGACAGGCTGAACGGCAACGATGTTTATCTTTTTTTTATCGAGTCATACGGGCATACGGTATTCGCCCATGAGCGCCACCGGACACTGATGCGGCCGGTGCTGGACCGCTTTGAAAAACATCTGGCTTCGAAAGGATACGCGATCTATTCCAACTTTTTGAATTCGCCGGCCTATGGCGGCGCTTCGTGGCTGGCGCATGCGACTCTGGCAAGCGGGTATCATCTGAACAATCAGATGCGCTACAATATGTTGATCAGCTCTGACAGCAAAACAGCCGCGCATGCATTTGAGCGGGCCGGATACAAAACTGTCAGTGTGATGCCCGGAATCACCTGGCCCTGGCCCGAGGACAAATTTTTCGGATTTCAGAAAGAATATTACGCCCGGCATTTTGATTACCAGGGGCCGCCCTTTGGCTGGTCTCCAATGCCGGACCAATATGTACTGGATTTCGTTTATCGCCGTGAAATGGTCAATCCGCAGCAACCCCTTTACATCGAGTTTGTGTTGATCAGCAGTCACGCCCCTTTTCATGAACAGCCACCTTATCTGAATGACTGGTCGGAAATCGGCTCGGGCGCCGTATATACCGAAAAGGACAAAATCACCTATCCGGTTCAATGGCCTGAATTGGCCGATGCAGAAGAGGCCTACGCCGCCGCATTAACTTATGAGTTCAACATTTTACAAGATTTTGCGGAATACCGGATAAAATCTGATGCATTGATATTGATCATGGGTGACCATCAACCGAACCTGAAGATAACCGGCCCAAACCAGCCGTGGTCGGTCCCGGTACACATTCTCAGCCGGAATTCAGAATTTGTTAAACCCTTTGCCGCGCGGGGTTATATACCGGGCATGATTCCCAACCAACAAACCCCGCACACGGATATGGCTGCGGTCATGGCAGCACTTTTTGAAGATTTCAGTACACCGGTCACCGCCGGAATAGAATAAAAGGAAAGCAACATGAAAAAATATATGCTTAAAACGACCCATTGGACGACGGTATCGATTGCTTTGATTTTCCTGTTTGCCTGCGCAACCATGGCGGCTGATCCTGCCACCATGACAAAAGAAACGCTTTTGCAGCAATTGGATAACCCGCAACTGGTTATTCTTGATGTTCGTACCGGAAAAGATTGGAAGTCTTCAGAGTTAAAGATAAAAGGTGCTGTGTATGCCGATCCAAGAAAATTCAAAGAATGGTCGGTCAAATACCCGAAGGATAAAACCCTGGTGCTGTACTGCGCCTGACCGAACGAACGCACCAGTGCCGGTCTGGCACGCAAATTGACGCAAGACGGTTATAAGAATGTCCACGCCTTGAAAGGCGGATGGCGTGAGTGGTTCAGCGCAAGTTACCCGGTGGAGGCCAAGTAAATTCTATTTATTTATCTGTTTCAATGCAGACAGCGTATCTTCAGGATCCGGGCGGACGGTATGGTCCGGACTGATTTCAGCATATCGGACGATTCCTTCCTGATCGATGATCAGTCGGGCCGGCATGGGAAGCGACCACGACTCATCGCCATTGTGTTTGGGCAGGTCGATGCCAAACTTCTGATAGAGCTCCTTGAAATATTGCGGCAATGTCCAGCGCAGGCCGTAGCGTGCGGCAACCGCGTTGCCCGGATCACTGAGGATGGGCACATTCAGTTTTTTCTCTTCACCAAACTCACGATTGTGTTGTACCAGCTGCGGTGAAATGAGCACCAGCGTAGCGCGATTGGCTTCAAATTCGCCGGACGTATGGGCCAGAGCCTCCAGCTCCATGATACAGTATGGTCACCAACGGCCGCGGTAAAAACCGAGCACCACCGAGCCCTTGTCGAGCAGGCTGCCAAGCGCAAGTGGCTTGCCGTCGGTATTGGTCAGTGTAAAATCCGGTGCCGGATCACCCACCTTTATGGTTCGCTCCATGATACCGGAGTCAGCCAATTCATCCTTGGCGCGTTGCATCACCGCGAGGACTTCTGCGGGAACTTTTTTCACGAAAGCATTTTTATGGGCATCCAACTTTTCCTGTAGCTTCATTTGTTTCTCCCTGTGAATCGATTTTGCAGTTTGAGTTATGACAACTGCTATAACCATAAGGGTACAATCAATGCTGTGCAACTCAAAACGGTCGAATGCCGCAAGTCAAACCTGTCGACTTTATATCTTGAAATAAGTGCCTAAAAACGCTAAGATAGTTCATTGTCGTGCAAGCTGAAGCACTTTTTTATATTCCAATAAAAACCCGAAAAAACAGAGAAGTGTATCATGCAAAATGAATATCAGGGTAGCGAACGCAGAAAATACAGACGGGTGCTGTTTACGCCGGACCGGATAGTCGAGGGTGTGGTTGTATTTGAAACCGCCGATAAGGAGCATTCATTAAAAATTGCCGACATCAGTGTGGGCGGACTGCGCTTTATGTTGAAACGCGGGGCTACCGGGACAATCAAAATGGGCGATATTTGTTTTCTGCGCCGAATTGTGGGTCAATTAGACGTTCACTTCCAACAGGCACCGGAGATAGAAATCAGGTGGATCATGGATGTTCCGGCGTTTCAGTTTGTGATGATCGGGGGTGAATTCAAGAACCTGTCCGATCAGGCAGCCGATCAACTGGAGCACCTGGTGAACGCTGAACTTGCACGACTCGCCGATCAGGGTTGACCGTTTGGGCCGGATGGTCAACACCGGTTAAAAACAATCCGGCCGCGCTTAATCACCTGTTCCACCGTGCTGACGCCGATATGATACGGTATAAAAGCATAAGACGGGTATTCCAGCAGAACAAGGTCGCCGATTTTTCCAACATCGATGCTGCCGATGCGATCGGCCCGGTCCAATGCCGCGGCCCCGTTCAGCGTCACTGCGGTGACAGCTTCCTCGGGACTTAAGCCCATATACAATGCAGCCAGAGCCATGACCAGGGGAATCGATTCGCTGAAACAGCTGCCCGGATTGAAATCGGTAGCCAAAGCCACAGCGCAGTCGTTTTCGATCATAAAGCGCGCCCGGGCATAGGGCTCTTTCAAACTGAATGCGGTACCGGGCAGCAGTGTGGCAACCACTCCGGCAGCTGCGATGGCCTTAATGCCATCGTCGGAAGCATGCAGCAGGTGGTCGGCCGATATCGCCCCCAATTCAGCCGCCAGTTCTGTGCCTCCCAGAGTTACCATTTCATCCGCATGAATCTTTGATTTCAGGCCCAACGTCTGGGCCTGCCGGAGCAGCCGTTTGGATTGGGTGACCGAAAAGACAGCTTTCTCGCAGAATATATCGCAAAATTCAGCCAGTTGACGCTCAGCGACCTCCGGCAGCACTGCCTCAATCAGCATATCGATATATTCGTCCTCGCGCCCCCTGTAATCAGGTAATACTGCATGCGCCCCCAAGAAGGTCGGAACGACATCGATGGCATGCCGTCGATTCAGCTCGCCAGTCACTTCCAACTGTTTGATTTCGGTTTCCCGGTCCAATCCGTAGCCGCTTTTGGCCTCGACGGTGGTCACCCCGAATGACAGCATGGAGTCCAATCGCCGCATCCCCGCGGCCATCAGTTCCTCGCGACTCGCTGCCCGCGTGGCCTTTACAGAACTTAGAATACCGCCGCCCCGCTGCATGATATCCATGTAACTGTCCCCGCGCAGCCGCCAGGAAAACTCTTCGGCCCGATAGCCTCCAAAAACAAGATGGGTGTGAGAATCGACAAACCCGGGCAGCACCGCCTTGCCGGTGGCATCCAGGACCTCAACGTCGGCCAGGGTTTCGGATCCGAGGATCTCGGCAGTCGTCCCAACCGACTTGATAAGGCCGTCTTCGATGATGACCACTCCATTTTCGATGATATTTAAATCGGACATCGCCGATCCCCGCCGGGCCCTGAACCCGCTGCAGGTCACCAGCTGAGCCGCGTTTTTGATGATCAGGTTTCCGTTCATGATTTGTCTTTCTGTAGAAAGAGTTGTGCCAGTTGGGCCCGTTGAGCCGGTTGAACACCAGCAACGATTTAAAATAGAGGTGAAATCCCGCCGATCAGGCGGGGTTTAGCCAGTTGACAGAATGAAACCGGAAACTGGGTAAAGGAATATTCGCCATTTTATACTTTCCCTCACACAGAGGCGCAAAGAAAAAAAACTGAATTCCTCGATTCAATATCTCATATCATCCAGGCAGCAAATTTGTAATTGCCGGAGCGCAACGACGCCGCAACTCGAAACTTTATCCAGTACCCAGGATTCTATATCGTTCCCTTACACCCTAAACCATGCACCTTATGGCCTGTACCCGTCATCCCTATCTTTTCCAACTGGCTCAACCGGCTCAACTGGCTCAACTGGCTCAACTTTTTCATCGGCTCAACTTTTTAATCGGCTTAACTGGCCCAACTTACGTAAGTTTGTCTTTAATCGTCGCGGTAATCAATTCGTCATCGGCAATATAGGGCAGGGTAATATGGTCGCGGCCGGACCGGTTTTTGTTGTAATCCATGACCGTTTCGATCGAATGGGCATTGCGTGCCCAGGCGCGCCGGGCGACACCGCCCATCACGTCCCAGCGCAGGGCTGAATCGATGATGCGGTCAACCCGCTCACTGCCGTCCAGCACCAGCCCGAAACCGCCGTTGATGGCTTTGCCGATACCGACCCCGCCGCCGTTGTGCAGGGCCACCAGGCTCATCCCGCGGGCCGCATTGCCGGCAAAACACTGGGTGGCCATGTCGGCCATCACATTGCTGCCGTCTTTTATATTGGCCGTTTCCCGAAAGGGCGAATCGGTGCCGGCCGTGTCATGGTGATCGCGGCCCAGCATGACCGGTCCGATCTGTCCGTCACGCACCATCGCGTTGAATTTCAGGGCGATGCGGGTTCGGCCTTCAGCGTCCTGGTACAGGATTCTGGCCTGGGTACCGACGACCAGCCTGTTTTTTTCCGCATCACGGATCCAGACATAATTATCCCGGTCCTGAAAGCGGCGCTGTGGATCGATACATTCCATGGCAGCCCGGTCGGTTTTGAGCAGATCTTCCTTCCGGCCGCTCAGGCAAACCCATCGAAAGGGGCCGTATCCATAATCGAAAAGAAGGGGTCCCATGATGTCTTCGACATAGGACGGAAAGATAAAACCATCGTCGGTGTTTTTCCCGTTTTGGCAGACGTCGGTCACACCGGCATCAAAAACCGCTTTTAAAAAACTGTTGCCGTAGTCGAAAAAATAAGTGCCGCGCCCGGCCAGAATGCGGACCAGATCAAAATGATGTTTCAGAGACTGATCGACCATCTGCCTGAAGCGGTTTCGGTCGGTCTGCAGCATCTGCGTGCGCTCATCGAAGGTGAGTCCCCGGGGACAGTAGCCGCCGTCATATACCGCATGGCAGGAGGTCTGGTCCGACAGCAGTTCGACCGGTTCCTGGTTTTCAACGGCATAATCGAGCAAGTCGACGATATTACCGTAAAAGGCAATCGCCGCGGCCTGGCGTTTGTCCTGAAATCTGCGAGCGGCAGCAAATGCTTCGGCAGGATCTTCCAGGGTCAAACTGACCCATCCCTGGTCCAACCGCGTTTGGATCCGCGACGCATCCACTTCGGCGATAATCCCCACGCCACCGGCGATTTCAACCGACTTTCCCTGGGCGCCGCTCATACCGCCCAACCCGGAGGTGATAAACAGCGTACCGGCCAGATCGGCCTCCACCGGCAGATTCAGCTTCAGTCGACCGGCGTTTAAGAGGGTGTTGTACGTGCCGTGAACGATACCCTGGGGTCCGATGTACATCCAGCCGCCGGCTGTCATCTGGCCGTAATTGGCCACTCCCAGTGACGTCGCGCGTTGCCAGTCGCCCAGGTTGTCAAACTGGCCGACCATCAGTCCGTTGGTGATGATCACCCGCGGTGCCTGGGATCCGGATGACAGAAGACCGACCGGGTGCCCGGAAGATACCACCAGCGTTTGTTCGCGGGTCATGATCTGCAGGTAGCGTTTGATCAGACGATATTGCATCCAGTTCTGACACACCTGCCCGGTTTCGCCATAGGTGACCAGTTCATAAGGATACAGGGCAATATCAAAATCAAGATTATTGTCGATCATTACCTGAAAAGCCTTGCCTTCAATACAGTTTCCGTCATATTCATCCAGTGATCGTCCGTAAATCTTGCCGGCCGGTCGAAAACGGTATCCGTAAATGCGGCCGGTGGTCATCAGTTCTTCCAGAAATTCAGGCGCCAGTTGCGCGTGCCAGTGGGCCGGCACATAACGCAGGGCATTTTTTAGCGCCAGCACGATCCCCCGGCGCTCTAAAGGCATTCCCCGGTTGGGTGCTCTGCGGATACCGGTCTGAAATGCCTGTGTTTGCGGCAACTTGTCAAAAACCTCGTCCAAACGGACGGTCATCGCACTGGAAATGTCTTGATTGAGCGACATGGCGGCCTCCTGTTCTATCCCGGTCAGCGCATGGAATATCCAAAATTTCATATTACTGCTTGTATCAACACACTAACTTATATTAATCTTTTCGACTCAATTGGCAACAGATAAAAGGAATCCAGACAAATGAACAAGATAACGATAGGATATGATGGCCTGGCGATCGAGGATGTCATTGCCATTGCCCGTCGGGATGCGGCAGTCGCGATTACACCGAATGCGGCCGAAAGGATCCGCAATACACGCAAATTGATTGATCGCTGGGTAGCTGACGAAAAGAGAATATACGGGGTTACCACCGGATTCGGTGCCTTGAGCGATGTAACCATTTCCCGCAAAGACACCCGGCAATTGCAGGTAAACATTCTCAAAAGCCATTCGGCCGGCGTCGGCGACAGTCTGGATGAGGAGATCGTACGGGCAGCCATGGCTTTGCGGATCAAGGACATGGCGCGCGGCCACTCGGGTATCCGTCTGGAAACCGTTGGTCTTCTTATCGAGCTGCTCAATAAAAGGGTCCATCCCCGGATTCCGGCCAGAGGATCGGTCGGCGCCAGCGGCGACCTGGCCCCCCTGGCCCATCTCGCACTGGTTTTGCTGGGACTGGGCGAGGTGCGTTACCGGGGAAAAAAAATGTCGGGTGCCGAGGCTCTAGAACAGATCGGTGCCCAGCCGCTGCAACTGGAATCGGCCGAAGGACTGGCCCTTGTAAACGGCACCCAGATAATGACCGCCATCGGCACCCTGGCTGTTTACGACGCGCTGCAACTTTCCCGGTTGATCGATCTGGCCGCCGCCATGAGCCTGGAAGTGCTGATGGGCAGCAAAACCGAATTCGACCCAAAAATCCATCAGGTACGCCCCCACCCGGGTCAGCGCCGGGCGGCCGCCAATATGGATCGGATCATTCAAAACAGTGAGATCATCACATCGCACGAGGACTGTTTTCGAATCCAGGATGCCTACACCCTGCGCTGTTCCCCCCAGGTCCACGGCGCCAGCAAGGATGCCATCGGCTATGCCCTGAAGGTGATGGAAACCGAAATCAATGCTTCAACCAACAATCCGTTGATTTTTGCCGACAGTGAAGAATTTCTGCTGGGCGGTAATTTCCACGGACAGCCGGTCGGCATGGCCCTTGATTTTCTGGCGATTGCGGTCAGTGAATTGGCCAACATATCGGAAAGACGCATTGAAAGGCTGGTCAATCCCAATCTGAGCGGCTTGCCGGCTTTTCTGGTAAAAGACGGCGGCTTGAACTCCGGATATATGATTGCCCAGTACTCGGCCGCAGCGCTGGTGTCGGAAAACAAGGTCCTTTCGCATCCGGCCAGTGTCGACTCGATCCCCACTTCGGCCAACAAGGAAGACCACGTCTCCATGGGCACCATTGCGGCCCGCAAATGCCGGGAAATTGTTAAAAACACCGAAAGCGTTATCGCCATCGAATTTTTGTGTGCCGCCCAGGCCCTGGATCTGTTTACCAACCTGAAACCGGGCGAAGGCACACTGGCGGCCTACCGGTTGATTCGTGAGCATGTCTCCCATCTGGAAAACGACCGGATCATCGCCACCGATATTGAGACCGTCAAAGAACTGATGTGCAGCGGAGCGCTGCTGGACACTGTTGAAGCAACGGTTGGAGAACTCGATTAAGGATAGCAGTCGGTGAGGTTGCAGTCCGAAATATTTAAATACCGAGCTAAACTGGCGGATCTGGTGACCGGTTGGGAGAATCGGGGGATGCCGGGCCGTGAAGGACTCGAAAAAACAGCCCTGGCCCTGTTCAGTTGGAGGGAAAAGGCTGGAATAGATGGCATATGGAAAGATCACCCACCGCTGATGGTAACCGCCACGCTGGATGACGGCATCGGCCAGGGACTGCAGATGATCCACCTTTTAGCGGCCGCAATGGGTATGCCGACACACTATATGGGTTTGCTTCAAACCCCACAGTCCATTATCGAAACCTGTCGAACCTTAAAATCCGAGTTTTTGGGGTTGACCGTTTTACAGTTCGATTCGGAGGAAGCCATAATTAAGATAGCAGCCGGCCTTGACTCAAATACCTGCATCATCGCCGGCGGGCCGGTCTTTAAAATAGACCCTGAATTCGCTGATCGGGCCGGAATAAGCGTCGTAGCCGGCAACGCCGCGGAATTCGTTGATTTTTGTTTAAAGATACAAGACCACCGTCTGTAAGTCCTTGGATTCGTATTGACCTGCCAGGGCGGCTTGTTCTGTCGACCTGGGCGGCGTCTGGTCAGCTCGAAGAGCGACGCCTGAAGTCTTGATGAAGACGGAAACCTTTAAGTGCAGCCCGGTTGGGTGCGAATAATCAAATGACCCGTACACCTGTGAAAACTCGATCGATCCCGCTGATGGGCGCGCTGTTTATCGCGGCTCTGTGCGTTATTTTCGGCGCCAATGTGATTGCCATAAAAATAAGTCTGACGGGCGTGGGAGTGTTTACTGCCGCGAGTATTCGTTTTTCGATGGCGGCCCTGTTGATCCTGCTCTGGGCGGTTTGCACCGGACAGAAATTGATGGTCGATCGTAAACAGGCCCTCCAGTTGCTGACCATAGCCCTTGTGTTTATCGTTCAACTATCTCTTTTCTACAAAGGGTTGAGCAAAACACACGCCTCGCGCGGTTCCCTGTTGGCCAACATGCAGCCGTTCTTCGTCCTGTTTCTGGCCCACTTTTTTATTGCCGGTGACCGTATGAACAGACGCAAAGTCCTCGGCATGATACTGGCTTTTTGCGGCGTGGCCTTAGTCTTTTTCCAAAAGGGCGATATCGATTCAGATCTGCGCCTGGGTGACGGTATTATTTTAATGGCCGCATTTGTATGGGCCTGCAACGGTGTTTATACCAAAAAAATCCTCGACGGCCTGGAACCTTTCCAGGTAGTGCTTTACCCGGCGCTGATGGCCGGGCCTATGTTCTTTCTGGAGGCCGTCCTGTGGGACACCCAAATGGTATCAAATGTTAACCTGGACGTCATCCTGGCCTTGCTTTACCAGGGTGTTATCGTGACCGCTTTCGGATTTATTGCCTGGAATACGATGCTGCAGCGCCACGGTGCAGTGGCCCTGCACTCCTTTGTCTTTATTATGCCAATGGTAGGGGTAATCCTGGGGGGCATGGTCCTGCAGGAACCGATCACCTCCAACATCGGCATTGCCATGGTACTGGTGGTGGCCGGCATCCTGGTGGTCAACTCGAAATCGCGCCGCGAAACCGCAATGGTCTACCCGGGGCGGAATGTGTGAGCTGGACGACACGCCGGGGGGGTGAGCTCATAGCTGATAGCTCATAGCTGATAGCAAAAGATATGGATGCGGGATACCAACGAATGACCGGGAGACGGGGCGAGGGGGTGCCTTGGAGACGGGAAATAATTTGAATTCCCGCCAGACACTGGCTCATCCCTCAGAAAGAGGCAATAGAATTCAATTCACAGACTCATTCTGGCGACTGACCCAACCGGCTAAACCGACTGAACCGAAACACCATGTCCCGTAAAATAGCCTATATCCTGATCTTCACCGGCATAATCTTGCTGGGTTATCGACTGTTTTATTCCGGACCGGAAATAAAAAATGCCCGGCCGTCGGGCCAGCAGATTATCTGTTTCGGCGACAGCCTGACAGCCGGTTACGGCGCTTCAAGGGGCATGGACTACCCGTCGCAATTGTCGGAAATGCTCGCCCGGCCGGTGATCAATGCGGGTGTATCCGGCGACACCACGGGTCAGGCCCTGGAAAGGCTCGAGGAGGATGTCCTGTCGCGGGACCCGCGCATCGTTCTGATCACTCTGGGTGGAAATGACTTGAGACACGGCATTTTAAAAAGGGTGGCATTCGCCAATCTTAAAAAAATTGTCGAGGCGATTCAGGACCAGGGGGCCCTGGTCATTGTGGGCGGAATCGACATCCCGTTCTACGGCCGGGGATTTGGAGAGGCATATCAAAAGCTTGCCGATGAAACCGGTGCCATTTTGATACCCAATATTTTCAAAGATATTTTCGGCAGACGCAAATTAATGAGCGATAGCATTCATCCCAACAATGATGGTTACCGGATCATGGCCAGGCGCTTTTATGATGCAATTCCAGACCACCTGAAAAGATAAAAAGATGTTCGATGTTCATATTTAATAGTTAAATCTTCGTCCTTGACTCCGGGCCATTGAACCGTTACTGGAAATGTTTTCAATTGAAAATTGGAACAATTAATATATGCAGCTGCGAACGCTAAAATCGGATGGGCTTCTCTTGCTTACCGCCGTTATCTGGGGCTTTGCCTTTGTCGCCCAGCGGGTCGGAATGGATTACGTGGGCCCGTTCACATTCAACGGTGTGCGATTTGCCCTGGGAAGCCTGGTGCTGATCCCATTCATTTGGTACAGCCGCCGTCGGAACCGGGGCACCAGATCAAATCCACCCGAACATCAGTCAAAAACCCTATTGCTGGCCGGGATTCTGGCCGGTAGTGCGCTGTTTACGGCAGCATCATTCCAGCAGGTCGGACTTTTGTACACAACGGCCGGCAAAGCCGGCTTCATCACCGGCCTGTATGTCGTGATCGTGCCGATCATGGGCCTTGGACTGGGGCAACGGACCCATGCCGGTACCTGGATCGGCGCCCTTCTGGCAGCCGGAGGCATGTACTTTCTCAGCATATCCGAACAGTTAACCATCGCTTACGGGGATCTTCTACAATTGGCGGGGGCTTTTATCTGGGCGGCCCATGTTTTGATTATCGGCCGGTTCTCGCCCCGCGTGGATGTACTCAGACTGGCGTTCGTGCAATTTGCCACCTGCGCGGTGCTGAGCATGTCAAGTGCCGTTGTGCTCGAGGTGATCACCCTGTCAGACATTGTTCAGGCGACGATTCCGATTTTGTACGGCGGGGCCCTATCCGTGGGGTTTGCCTACACACTGCAGGTGGTGGCCCAGCGAAAGGCGCATCCGGCCCATGCGGCTATTCTACTGAGCCTGGAAGCCGTGTTTGCCGCACTGGGCGGATGGATCATGCTCGGCGAAGTCCTCACGTCAAGGGGACTGTTCGGTTGCGGTTTAATGCTTTCCGGCATGCTGCTCTCACAGCTCTGGGGGATGTTGGCTATCCACCGAAAACTGCTGTTCGTATCAGCGAAACAGCCATCTCAGTGATGCAAATGACAGATCCAACGGCCACCAATATCGATCCGGATGAAATCGCCAAATTCGAGGCGCAGGCCCCGCGCTGGTGGGACAGGAAAGGCGAATTCAAGGCCCTGCATGATATCAATCCCCTGCGCCTGGAATATATCAATTCCCGCGCACCGTTGAAGGGACTGGATGTATTGGACCTCGGTTGCGGCGGCGGCATTCTATCCGAAGCCATGGCGGCCCTGGGCGCCCGTGTGACCGGTATCGATATGGGCAAAGCGCCGATCGCCGTGGCCCGCTACCACCTGCAACAAAGCGGTGTGGACGTGACTTACAGGCGTGCAACGGCCGAAGCTATGGCCGACGAAGCCCCTGAAAGCTTCGACGTGGTCACCTGCCTGGAGCTGCTCGAGCACGTACCGGATCCGGGTTCCATTGTGAACGCCTGCCATACACTGGTCAAACCGGATGGAAACGTATTTTTTGCCACCTTGAACAGAACCATTAAAGCCTATATACTGGCAATCGTTGCGGCCGAATATATCCTTGGTGTCGTGAAAAAAGGAACTCACACCTATCGCAAATTTATCAAACCCGAAGAGATCGCGCACTGGGGCCGTCAGACCGGACTGTTAAAAATGGATCTGACCGGTCTGCACTACAATCCCGTTCTAAAAAAACAATGGCTGGGCGGCCACACCGATGTGAATTATTTGATGCACTTTCATAAGCCTTCGGCTTAGTTGAGCCAGCTGAACACCAAAAACGAATTAAAATAGATGTGAAGTCCCGCCGATCAGGCGGGATTGAGCCAGTTGAAAAAGAATCCGATACATTTCAGGGGTCGGGGAGTTTTTTAAGCAATGATAGAACCTGTGAGAATATAGATCATCCGGATCAGACGCTCCAAGATTCCTGCCTTCGCAGGAATGACGGGCTTTCTATCCAAAACTCCCCGACTGCTCAATTCTTAATTTTGACAAAAATATTTCAATAATTTTTTCCTCGAATGAAAGGATGAAACTCGCAATCCAATAAGCAGGAGTATCTATTATGACCGCACCTGACCCATACAAAAAATTATTGGTGCAAAACGATCACATGTGTTTTGCCTGCGGGCCGGCCAATGCAGCCGGGCTGCGCATGCAGCTGTATGCCTTTCGGGAGACGGTTGTTTCCAAACTGGTGGTACCCGACCACCTGCGGGGCTGGAGCGATCTGGTGCACGGCGGTGTTATCTCGACTATTTTAGATGAAATCATGAGTTGGGGCGCCATCCACCTGCTGCAGAAGATCATCCTCACCAAATCGATGACGGTTGAATTCATCAAACCGGTCCGCGTTGGTCAATCGCTGCAGGCAGTCAGCCGGATCGTCGAAAAACAAAAGGATCGTCAGGCCGTAATGGAAGGTCTGCTCTACCTGGAACCCGATACCCTGTGTGCCAGGGCACGGGGCGAATTTGCCCTGCTAAAGCCCAAAGTGGCCCTGAGACTGGGTATCGTCAGTAATGATGAATTGCAGAACATTCTGCCCGATTGAAGGAGGCGCATAAATGGTTTTTTCAAATTTTCCCCAGGCAGCCGAAAAATTTGAAATTCAGGCGTATAAACGGCCCGGGAGTATAAAAGATATAAGAAAGACGCACGTGGCGTTCAGCGGTTCGCCCAGAAAGCATCCCTACGACGATACAAAGGTTGTGCTGATCACCGATCCGGTGAGCATGAACACGTTCTACTACGAGTTTAAAACCGATGACGTTACGTTTGTGGAAGAACTGCCCAGTATTGTCAGTCCCGACGGAGAAGCCATCGTGTTGGTGCGAATCTGGGTCAAAAAACAGAGCATCGGTATCCGCTGCACACCTTTTATCGTCGAAGATACGCGCTTAAGATAACCCTCACGTTGCATAAAGGACATTCTTTGCGTTCTGCGGGTCCCGAGCAATTTAAGGTGGGCCCCGCAGAACGGGATACACGCACGGGCGGTGAGTGCATGACCACAACAGAAGTATTAAACGATTTGTTTTTTATTGAACGGGGATACCTCAACGCCAATCACCTTGTCTTCCGTTCCGAAAATCCTATCCTGATCGATACGGGTTACATCGCCGACTTCAAAGACACCGCTCTGCTGATTGACAGCCTTGGCGTGAACCTGCAGGATACGCAGCTGATTGTTACAACCCACTGCCATTGCGACCACATCGGCGGTAACCATGCTATTCAAAAAATGTCGGGCTGCAATATCATTCAGCATGAACTGGGAAAGTATTTCATCGAAACCGGCAACGACCAGGCCACCTGGTGGGGTTATTTTAACCAGGCGGCCGAATTCTTCACACCGACCGGATCATTGCAGGACGGGCAGAATTTGCCGATCGGACCGCACCGCTTTGAAGTCATTTACACACCCGGACACGCAGCCGACGGCATCGTCCTGTACAACCGGGAAGCCAGACTGCTGATATCTTCCGATGCGCTCTGGGAATACGATATGGCCGTCCACGCCGTTCGGATTGAAGGCAGTGCGGCAGTCTACAATACCAAAAAATCACTACAACGCCTAAGCCAGCTGGATGTCGAAACGGTGTGCCCGGGACATGGCAGTCTTTTTACGGATTTTAAAGGTGCCCTGGACCGTGCGCAAAAACGCATCCAGCGTTTTCTGGATGAACCCGAACGTGTCGGAGACGATGTCCTTAAAAAGATAATGGTGTACACCCTGTTGATGAAACACAAAGTCAGGGTGGATGAGTTCTTCAGCCTCCTGCTGGAAGCGGTCTGGTTCAGGGAAACAGTCGATTATTATTTTAAAGGTAAATACAAGGATAAATACCGGGAAACACTGGAGGCACTGTGTGACAAAGGCGTGGTCGAAAACAGGGGCAATTTTCTCTACACAACGGTGAAACCGTAAATTGGAAGAACGCAACCAAAGATTGAAGTTGGGTTTCGGATGCCAGATCCAGTATGCAGGATTCAGGATACCCGAAGGTCTGGATCTTCGGTTTAAGCATTCCCTGCCCCAATTAAGCCGATTGGTTATCCAGTATTGGGTACACGACGTTCGCCACGGCTTTTCCGAGTATAGAGTGCTGGTCCTCATCTAGGTGAACGCCGTCAATTCTGCTGGTGGTCGTGACCGTGGCCGCATCGAAAAAGGGACAGCCCATTTCGTTTGAAACCGCCTGGTAGGCATCGGCCAGCCCCTCGTTGCTTGAACCCCCTCCCGCAAATTTTGGTGCGATAACCCCTCTGGGTTTCTGAACCGGAGGCGGTGCGATCACCAGGACAGGGGCAATGGGCATTCCCGGCTCGACCGGGGCCTGGCGGATGGCATTGATGAGCGCAGCGATGCCCTGGGCCGAATGGAAGGCATTGTGGGCGTGCATCGATTGAAAATCGTTGGTGCCCAGCATCAGGATAACCAGCGCCAGCGGTGAATGAATTTCGATCCGCTGGGCCAGACCGACAAGGCCGTTGCGTCCGGGCTTAAACGGATCGTCCCATACCGTCCTGCGGCCGTTAAGACAGTCTTCGATGACTCTTACACGCAATCCTTGATCGTTGAGCCTGATTTCCATCACCCCGGGCCAGCGAGCCTCAAATGCCAGCCGCTGCCGCGTATCGGGAATGATTCCCCAACTGAGCGAATCTGAATATATAAGGATGTGCTGCATGTTGGCCTCTTTTCCATTTAGCGGTTATAAACATCATCAACCGGGACTTTCATGCCGTTTGCGATACCGTTGGTCTGGTATGCCATTGCAATCACCGCCAGCAGTTCTTCATATTGGTCCCCGGTCATCCCTTTTGCATAGGCAGCGGCCGTGTGGGTATGAATGCAATAATCACACGAATTGGCCACCGAAACAGCGATGTATATCATCTCTTTGGTTAGCGCATCGAGCTCTCCCGGCGCCATCACCGCTTTTATCCCGGACCAGACACGTTGCAGCGTCTTCGGATGATTGGCCAGGGCCTTCCAGAAATTGTTCACGTATTCGGTATCGCGCACCTTACGAATATCGTCGTAAATCGCTCTTACTTCCGGACTCGCATCTTCGTATTCAATCAAATCGACTGTCGCCATTGAAACTGCCCTCCGTTCTTATGGTAAAATCGTAATTTAGGAAACATCCGCATATGCCGGAGCAGTCGGCAGCGTTGTTAATGCTGCCAGAATGAAAAATGGCCTTATGCGCCGCAGCATTTTTTATACTTCTTCCCGCTGCCACATGGGCAAGGCTCATTTCGTCCAACCTTGTTTTCAACCATGACGGTTTTGGGCGGGTTCAACAATAGTTCTAAGTCGTTGATATCCTCAGGTTTATCGGGCTCCAATTCGATCTCGTATTTCCAGCCGTTTTCCTCAAATACCGCCGTAACCTCTTTCAATCTTTTTTCTGTTTTTACACGAACAACGGCTGGATATTTTTCGGTGCCTAATTTTACAGGCCTTTTACCATCATAAATCTTTTCCATTTTTTCACCATCAACTAAATGTTTATAGAATCACCCCGAATTAAAGCGCACCCTGTCCGCCTCGGGCGCACCGAAGGCTGGCGGAGAATCTTCACCGGGAAAAATACTGTCTCATTTCAGTTCGCACGTTTACCCCGCAGGAAGCTGCGGGGAGTGCGTTCGCTGTTGAGGTTCACATTTGATCGATCGGCCAGGCGTATCCGGCCGAAGTCCCGCCATCCACGCGCAAAGTTTGGCCGGTCATGAAAGCCGACGCATTAGAAGCCAGAAAAAGAGCCGTACCGACCATATCATCGGCGTTGCCCAGGCGGGCCAGGGGGGTGTGCTGCAGGCCCCAGTCATTAATTGTCTGATTTTCCCATAATTGGCGGTTCAGATCGGTGACTATAAAGCCCGGAGCGATTCCGTTGACCCGAATGCCGTGCTTGCCCCATTCGAGGGCAAGCCCCTTTGTCAACGCCGTAATGCCGGATTTGCTCATGGCGTATGGCACAACGCATTTCAACGGTCCATGTGAAGCGAACGAATCAATATTTACCTGACTGCCTGCATTCTGATCAATCATATGCCGGCCTACTGCCTGGGCCATGAAAAATGCACCTTTGAGATTGATATCCATAATAAAGTCATAATCCTCAGGCATATAGGCTGTCGCTTCCATGCGTCGATTTACACCGGCGACATTGATCAGTGTATCGATGCGGCCAAATTCTTCAATAACCTGGTTGACACAATCCACAATGATTTGTGTGTCGGAAACATCACAGACAAGCGGCAGCACCGGGTTGGAAGCGGTCGATAGCCTTTTTGCAGCTTTTTCGATCGTGTCCCGGAATCGCCCGGTGATGATGACCCGGGCCCCTCGTTCAACAAAACCCGATGCGATAGCCTCGCCGATCCCACGACTGGCGCCCGATACCAGAACGATTTGATCCTTTACTGAAAATAGATTATCCACCTCTAACCTCCCTGGTAAAAAAATGAAACTGGAAACTTGAAATTAGAAACTGGTTAAAGGAATTCTATCTTTTTTATTCAATCTTTACACCTTTGGGTGAAGTTTTAATCGACGAAGCGCAGCGAATCCTCTAATCCGAATTCCAAAATCCAACTTCCGTTCTCCTTGTCTCCCCGTCCCCCGGTCATTTTCTCACAAGTATCCAGCATCCAGTTCCATATTTCAAATTTCTAATTTCTAATTTCCAATTTCCAATTTCATCATTCTTTACCTCCCGAGCGACTTCTTAATAATCGCCTTGTCGTAAGCGCCGATGATGTCTCTGCGCGAAAGAACGCCAACCAGCAGAGTCGGATCATTGTGGGAAACAACCGGCAGTATGGCAAAATCCTTACGGGTGATTTTCTCCAGTGCTTCGTACAAATTATCTTCGATTGTAACAGTAACCACTTCCAATGTGGCCAGGTCCTTGGCCACCACTATGTCTTTCAGGTGTTCATTGAAAATGGCCTCGCTGTAGTCAAAAAATGAAAGTATTCCGACCAGTTCATTCCCGGCTTTTACTATCGGAAAACTGTTGTATTTACTCTTGGTTATCGTCTCGGCCAGGTTTCCCAGCCCAAGACTTTCGGGCACGGTCTCCACCTTCGTGTTCATGACTTCGGCCACAGTGATTGATCTTAACACATTGACTTCCCTGCCCTCTTTCAAATCAACGCCTTTGCGAATCAATTTCAGGGTGTAAATCGATTCATGCAATACCGAACGGGCTACGAGTGATCCAATGATACAGGTAATCATCAGGGGCAGGATGATCTTGTAATCGCCGGTCATTTCAAACAACATGAGTATGGCCGTTAGGGGGCCATGGGTCGTGGCGCTGACCACCGCGCCCATGCCGACAATTGCGTAGGCACCTGGTTGAGCGGTCACGCCCGGGAAAAGTTGGTGAACCATGATACCGAAAGCGCCCCCGGCCATGGCACCTATAAATAACGAAGGGGCAAAGATGCCGCCGGAGCCTCCCAGACCGATCGTAATTGAGGTGGCCAGTATCTTGATACCCACCAGCACGACCAGCAGCCACCACGAATACGATAGCGCCAGCGACTGGTCAATGGCACCGTAGCCCACCCCCAGGACCTGAGGAAATGTCAGACCCAGGACGCCCAGAATCAGGCCGCCCACAAGGGCTTTCAGGTATTCGGGAAACCGGAAGCGGTCAAACAGGTCTTCCACGCGGTAGAGCACCAGAATAAAGGCCATGCCGACGCCGGCACAGATAAACCCGAGCGTAACGTAGAGGGGAAACTCCCAGACACTGACCAATTCGTAGGGCGGTACGAAAAAGGCCGGAAAATCACCGAGAAAATGGCGCGAAACGGCCGTGGCGACCACTGCGGATATGATAATCGGGCTGAATGTGGCCAGCCCGAAGTCCCCCAGAATAATTTCAAGGGCAAACATGGCGCCCGCAATCGGAGCGTTGAATGTGGCGGCAATGCCGGCCGCCGCCCCACAGCCGACCAGCGTGCGCATACGGTTGGCGGACACTTTCAAAAACTGCCCGATGGTTGAACCGATGGCTGATCCAATCTGGACAATTGGGCCCTCCCGGCCCACGGAACCGCCGGTGCCGATGCAGATGGCCGAGGCCAGCGCTTTTATGACCACCAGCCGTTTTCGAATCAGGCCACTTTTAAGGACAACGGCTTCCATCACCTCGGGCACACCATGCCCCTTGGCTTCCCTGGCCAAGAAATAGACCAGCGGTCCAACAATCAAACCGCCAATGGCCGGCACCCAGATACGGAATTTCCAGGAAATGCCGCTTAAATGGTCCAACAGCTCTCCGTCTGTGCCATAAGCCAGCATTTGAAAAAAATTGATGAGATACCTGAATCCAACAGCACCAAAGCCACCAGCAAGACCCACCAATACCGCAAATAAGACCATTGTCGTGTGTTCGCTGGTCCACAGCCGTCCAAGGATGGATAATTTATCCGCTGCATGCGGTTGCGTTTGCAGGTCCATTGACATTCCATCTGCAGTGCAGGCAAATTTGAGGGAAAATACCTTTAATCAGGGTACTTGAGAATAAATCGACAAAAGTCTTGTATAAATCAACCGCAAGCCGATTGTCAATCGAAGGCGAAAAACCGGACCAAGTCTTTAAAAACGGATCAATTTCTGGTATAACTAGAGGTGCGTCATTGATACCCGTTCAGCCACCAATTACCGGCTGCTAAACAGTCAACAATGATGGTATTCCGATGGTTGCATTGCAGCCGCCTGTCATGCAATGTCTCAAACAGTTACTGCCTTAAAAAACAGCCTGGAGGAGCCCGGCTGGGTGGAAGTTCACCTGGATGGGATCGCGGTTTTTTCCATCCGGTTGCTGGAAGCCGCCCACTTGAAGGTCGGCCAGGCACTGAACAGTCAGGACATCGAGAGATTCAGCGCCAAAGATGCCTATCGACGATCATATGGGTGTGCGGTGCGTTATCTGGGTGCCAGACCGCGCAGCACAAAAGAGGTTGAAACCCACTTGAAACGGAAACATTTTCCGGCAATGGCGATCCGCCGGACCATCACCAGGCTGTGTGAGCAAAAATATCTTGATGATGACGCGTTTGCCACAGGTTGGATTGGTCACCGGGCCAGGCTAAAGCCTCGCAGCTGCGTGGTATTGCGCCAGGAACTCAGGCAAAAGGGAATACCGTCCGATATTATCGATCGCGCAATTGAAACGGTGGACGAAGTCCAGATGGCCTGCAAGTCAATTGAAAAGCGCCTTAAATCCTGGACGTCTCTCGACCGGCTGGAGATGGAATCAAAAGTGCTCCGATACTTAAATTACAAGGGTTATAGCCATGAAGTCGCCCGGCAGGCTTACCGGCAGGTATGCACCGCCCCGGGAACCGGGCCGGAACAACAATAATGGCCGCATCATGGATCTGATCCCGGGTTTGAAGATTGCCCTGCCGTTATCCGAAGGCCTTCGACAAGAGCTGCAATCGGCCTGAGCGCGTGACGAAAACTGGTAGAAAGTAACTCGCCAAAGTCAAGCTGGGACAACGACGGCGAGACGGGAAATGGGCTCATGCTTGGGATTCAGACGCTTTGCCGATAAATAAATACCTATTGGACAGGCTAAACTTACGCATTTAGAATTGAATTGTTATGGATGATACAATACACGAGCTGACCGGTGTAGATCCGCAGCCTATGGCAAATGAGGTGGGCATCGATGAGGATGATGCCGGCACCGTGCTCAATGACGTTATGCCCATTCTCAAGCGCAAGCTGGAATTGGCGGCAGCTAAAACCGGTTCCTCCAACATTGAAGTGCGCAGGACCAAAAAACTCATAAACGATGAAGTTCCCAAAGTGCTTTCCAATTATGCCCTGACACATCTTAAAAACAATAGAAAATTTCTGGCTTTTCTGGTCAAACTATTATTCGGCCTCACGGATAAGCAGGCCCGAAAACTGATCGATAAGATCAAGAAGCAGTCCCCCCAGGCTCTGGCAGAGCAATTGGCAGCCCAATTGGGCATCCATCCGACCGAAATTCAAACATTTACAAAAAAAATCATCCCTAAAATCAGAAGCTATTCCAAATCCATGCTGCGCAAGAAATTGGAAAACGAACGTTCAATCGAAGATCCCGAAAAATATTACCAGTTTATTATCGATAATGTATTTATTGACGAATTCGAGAACCATCCCTTCATCCGCTCCACCACAGACGCCAGCAACCAGGCCATTCTAAATCCGGAGGCCCTGGATACGGCTTATCAATTACTGGGCACCTGGGTCAGAGAAGTCGCGGCCGAATTGCGCTAACGCACGTTACCCTTTCCCGTTTAGAGCGTTTGTCAGAATAACGTTCCGATATGGGCAGTTTTCGAGTTTTGTGTGAATTGTCGATAACGTCTAATCATCCAAACGCTCTAAAAGTTTTTTAGAATTAGAAAAAACTGTACTGAGAATGAGTAGACAATCCCGATGGTATTCAGCTGATCGACCGTAGCTCAAACAATATAATAGACAGCGCGCAAGCGCTTCCACAACCCTGGCCCAGAACTGGGTACAGATCGAACACCGAAGTTCCAGACATTTAAGAATAATTCTTACAAATGCAGCATTTTTTCGCTAAAGCGCCAGGGCAGGCTCCGCACTCCGAACTCCGAACTGCGAACTCCGAACTTTTTCCATAATTGTTCCGGCTTGCTCTTCAACTGGCGTAAGATCTATCTAAAAGGAACAGATTTACGACAACTGCTATAAGAACCCGGACCTTATTTTCGGTGGATGACCGCAAATGATGTCATGGGATTTGGGTCCGCAGTTCAGCAGCAGGTCGAAAACAGAAAGGTTGGCTATAAAGTCACCCCATAGCTGGGGATAAACAATGGCGGGTATCTGGAGAAATTGAAGGGTCAGGCCGGCGGCATCAAAGGATTGCGGGTCCAGATATTTGCGGGTGGGTGTCTGGGCCAGAAGGCCATCGGCGGCAAGCGTTCGGCAGATTTCGATCAGCAGGCGATCCCCGGTGGCGTCGACACCCAGCTCCGATTGCAGCACAATCTTCGTATTCAGACGCAGCGCAGGCATCACATAGTTCAGAATTTCCAAATTCAGATCAATTATCTTATCCCACCCGATATCGAGGCATTTTTCCAGAAACGGCCGGTGATCCTCATAATAGGGTGCATTTGCATAGGCATGACCGAGCAGTCGCAGGTGTTTCCGGGCCCAGCGGCCTTCATTGCAGATGCGAACTTGATCGATACGCTGCCGGCCTAAATGTTTCTTCCAAACCGGCACGGTCAACCAGACCGCTCCCTGATCGTTCTTAAACCGGTTGCGTGTAATCCAGCTCGTCCCCAACGGGAACTGTACCCGGTCCAGCACGACCAAAACGTCGGCATGGAAAGCCCTGTAAAAAAATCCCCCAAAAGGGGCAAAGTATGGCCGACCGACAGTGATGAACATCTTCGTCAGGCTCGATATTATTCAGATGAGATAAAGGTGAGGCCAATTATTTTGATTTTTAATACACTGAAAAGGGATGAACCGGTGTCTGACGGGCATTCAATTTATTTCATGTCTCCCGGTCACCCCCTCTCCCCGTCATTCGTTGGTATCCCGTCATTCCTGCTTTTTCCTATGAGCTATCAGCTGTGAGCTATGAGCTCACGCCCCCCGACGTGCCATCCGACCTCTTTCTGAGGGATGGACAAGCGTCTGGCGGGAATTCAGTTTTTATCTCCTGTCTCCCAGTCACCCCCTCGCCCCGTCTCCCGGTCATTCGTTAATATCCGATATCTTTTCCAACTGGCTCAACCCCGCCTGATCGGCGGGACTTCACATCTAATTTTAAATATTTCTGGTGTTCAGCTGGCACAATTGGCTCAACTTATTTGAGTGTGCCCAGTTTTTTTTGCAACGGACCACGGACAACCGACAACGGACTACGCCGAAGGCGTGTTATCCACGTACCAATCTATGAGCCGGCGGGCGATACTCCATTTCCCGGGAACCAGGGGAAGATTGTGGGTGTCGAACCATCCGGCATCGACAATTTCCTTCGGATCCACCTGAATCTCTCCGGCAGCATATTCGGCCGTGAAGCCGACCATGAGCTGGTCCGGAAATGGCCAGGGCTGACTGCCGAAATAACGAATATTCTTTACGGCAACGCCGACCTCCTCCGAGATTTCGCGCCGTACGCATTCTTCCAGTGTTTCACCGGTTTCCACAAAACCGGCCAGAACGCTGTAAAAATGCTTGCGCAGCCGTTTTATGCGCCTGGACTGGGCCAATAAAATCCGATTATCCCGGATGACAGCCACAATGACGGCCGGCGAAATGCGCGGGTAATTAACCAGGCCGCAGTGGTTGCACCGTTTGGCGCGTTCATCCGATTTGTCCTGCAGGGGATTTCCGCAGCGGCCGCAGAACTGATGATTGAGTGACCACCCGATCAAATGCCGTGCGCGACCGGCCAGGGCCAGCAAATCATCGTCGATGACACCCAGCAAACTGCGTAAATCCAACGAGTGCAGGTCATTTGAAAATGATAGCTCCGGATGGAGAGCCACGGCACAACACGGTCGATCTTCAAAAGTGCCCAGATAATGCGTATGGATCGGGGCATCGGGCAGCTGATCCATCGCGGTAAAATAGGGTTGGACAGTATCCTGCCGGGGCTGTGAAACCACAATACGATCATTGCAAAACACAAACCACCAGCCGTTATCGTCCTTACCGTCCGGTGGCTTTAGGCCCGGTTTAAAATCCATGATTATCTAATCTCCAAAACCTCTGAATCAAAAGCTATCTGCTTATCAGAACAAGACTCAACTGTGGCCAATAGGTAATGAGGGCGAGTGTCAGCAGCAGCACCAACATGAAAGGGATGGTCGCGCGGTAGATATCGGTGACCGGCAGCCGGAAGCGATAGCTGGCAATAAACAGATTCATACCGATAGGTGGTGTAAAATAACCAATCTGCATATTGGCTAAAAAAATGATGCCCAGATGCACCGGATCGATGCCGTATCCGACGGCCACCGGCAGGATCAGCGGAACCATGATTACCAGGGCAGAAAAGATGTCCAGAATGGCTCCCAGCATCAGCAGCAAAAGGTTAAGCAGTATCAAAAAAACCAACCGGTCCGTTACGTGGGCTTGAATAAAATCGAAAAGCCGCATGGGCACCTGGGCATCGATTAAAAAATTGGTGGACGCCATGGATACACTGATGATCAGCAGGATCCCACCGCTGACCACCATGGCCTGTCGGATGATACCGGGCAGCTGAGAGACCTTTATTTCACGGTAAACAAACACCTCCACCACGACAACGTAAATGACCGTAACGGTGGCCGCCTCCGAGATAGCCAGGAAACCGCCATAAACGCCGGCCAGAACGAACAGCGGCAGCGGGATCTCCCAGAAGGCCTGGCGCAGTGCGGTAAATGCCGCACCGGCCGTGAAAGGGTGTCTTGCAACCTCATCTTTGCGGCCGACCCACAGACTGTATATCGCCAGCAGAACGATCATCAGACAACCGGGCAGCAGTCCGGCCAGAAACAAATCGGAAATGCGCAACGTTGTACCAACACTCATCTGCTGGGCGATCACACCATACAGGATCAGGGGCAACGACGGCGGCAGAAGAAGTCCCAGGCTGCCGGAAGTCGTCACCAGACCCAGGCTGAAATTTTCGCTGTAGGCCGCTTTCTTGAGTGCCGGAAAAAGCAACGCCCCGAGGGCCACAATGGTGACGCCGGAGGCCCCGGTGAAGGCCGTAAATATGGCGCAGGCCACCAGAGAAACGATTGCCAGGCCGCCCGGCATCCAGCCTAAAAACACCCGGGTGAGCTGCACCAGCCTTTCCGACGTACGGCTTTCGGCCATGACGTACCCGGCCAGGGTAAAAAGCGGCAGCGCCATCAGCAGCGGCGTTTCGGTGAGACGATAGATCTCTATGGCAATGACGGAAAGATCAACACCGGACGCATGGAAACCGGCCAGGGCAACCGCCAGAATAACGGCAAACAGCGGCATACCCATGAGTGTTAGCAACAGCAAAATCAGCACAAAAAAAGTCGTTGTCACGATGCGGGTCGAAAGATCTTTGACAGGTTAACAAAACACAGCAGGAAATAACGGAGTGCGATAACAGCGAAAGCAACTGGAATAATCGCCTCGCAGATCCAGACCGGCACGCCGGCAAAGGCCGTCAAACCGTCCTGAAACTCGAACATTACCAACCGCAGGCTGAAAAAGGCCACCAGCGCGCAGATAACTGCCGCTATCAATTCGGTCAGGCAGGTGGCCAGGTGTTTCAAATGCCCGGGCAGGTAACGCGTAACGACATCGATGGAAATGTGGTCTCCCCGGCGGGCGGCAATCATGGCGCCAAGCATGCCGATCCACAGCACCAGCATCCGCACCAGCACATCCCCCCACACGATGCCGCTGTCGAACAGGTTGCGCAACAATATCTGCACGACGGCCATACCGACCATCAGCAGCAGCAAACCGATCAGCAAACTGTCTTCGAGCTGCAAGACAATGTGCAGCATACGGTTCGGCAAAGGCTCGGGTGGATCTTCAGCACGCAGTTTCATATCTGAGTCTCATATACCGCCGGTTGCATCACCGGCACGACCAATGTGTAACGCCTGCGCATTGGCAGGGCTTCGGTGCGGCAGGCCCGGATCTCGATCCCAAAGGATGTTGCGACGGGCATCTGGCGCATCTTGTAATCCTTGCAACGACCGGCACCTAACTGTTGGTGCCGGCGGTTTTTGAATTGTATTCTTCCAGATATCTTTCAAATTTATCGACGATTTGCTGCGACAAATTGCCGGATGACACCAACCGGGCGGAGACCTCGGCCGACAATTGCTGCCAGTGTTGAAGTTCAGCCGGTGCGGGTTTTACAAACCCGACACCCTGGTTTCGCAGCACTTCCATCGCCTTTATATTTTCGGCCCTATTCTGGCGATCGACGTCTTTCATCACTTCTGTCATGACGTCATTGACAACCGCCTGGTCCCCGGGCGACAGCTTTTGAAACGCTTTCCGGTCGATTGTTAAAAATCCATATACATAAATCAGCGGCGCATCGGTCAGGTGTTTGATCTGAGTGTGCCACTGCAGGGCAACCGCGCCAATCGGCACTACGGCAACCGTGTCGATCAGCCCTGTCTGCAAACCGGTGCGCACTTCGGCGGCCGTCAGGGGTATGGGCGTGACACCGAAGGCTTTGGAGATCGCCAATGCCATCTTATCGCCCTTGGGCATCCATACTTTGTGATTTCGCAGGTCTGTGGCCGTCGTGACGGGATACTTTGACATAATGTAGGCAAAGCCGCCTTCTGCCAGCCCGAAGGTCACAAACCCGCCCTTTCTAAAACCCTCGATGATGATTGAATCCATGTGCTTGCGCACGTAATCGACCTGATCGAAGGATTTGAACTTGATGGGCAGGTTGTAGACCTTATTGTCAGGATAAAACTTATTGAGCGCACCATTGGTTAAAGCCGCACCCTGAAGCTGCCCGATGCGAATTTTACGCAACACGGCCTTGTCGTCACCCATAACGCCGCCGGGGTAGAACTTGAACCGCACCCGTCCGTCGGTCCGGCGCGCCACTTCGGCCGCTCCGGCGCGCATCTTCACCATCCAGCTCGAGCCATCCGGAGACAGGGTAGCGATTTTCAGATCAACAGCCTGAACCGGCAGCACCATTGCAAGCATAAGAAGGACAGCAAACGTGTGAATACAACTTGATTTTAACATAGCAACTCCCCGTATTAAAACTGTCACGAACACATTGTTACTGAACGAAGGCAATATCGGACCGGATTCCAAATATGCAAGTTAACACCCGACGTGGAAATGCATAAATAAACTATAGGTCGGCACTTAAGTACCTGTCATTACTTCATCTATCCGTTCAGGTTAAAAATAATCATCGGCACTGCTGAGCAACTTTTCGGCTTTTTGCTGGGCGTAGATATTTACCAGCGTGTAACCCGGAACGTTGGGATCGGCCGCCAGGACCTCCCGTAAAAGCCGGTCGTGAAGATCGCGATCGAAAACCAGGCGGGCATAGCTCTCTGCAAAAGTTACCTTGGCCATCAGGTTGCCGCCCTTGCTCAACATTATCGCCCGTTCGAAATGCTTGCGGCCTTCATCGGGCCGCCCCCCCAATGCCGGCGGTGCGAAAGAAGCCAGGATGCCAAGATAGATGTGGGCGCTGCCCTGCTGATAGGATTCGTCCAGTTCGATCACTTTACGCATGATTTCTTCAACCCGTGCCAGCTGGGCAATGGCGTTTAGATCATCGCGGCGAACCTGAATCCATCCGGCCCAGGCTGAGCCCAGCGAATACAGCGCCGGAATATCTGCTTTGCGCATCGCGGCGATCGATTTTTCAAAGGCTTCGTAGCCGATCTGGTTCAGATCACAGGCATTGGAATCACGCACGCAGACGGCACGCAGCCCGTAGTCCAGTGATTTTTGGGTCAGGCGTCGGGCCCGTTCGCCATCGGAAACAAAGACGCCGGCGTAGGCGCTGTAAAGGGCTGCGGCCGAAACAAGCAGCCCTTCGTTATCCGGCGCATCCAGCAGCAGACCGTCGATCATCAGCAGATAGGCCGGTCCACCGTCTTTTACCGTTTCAAGGTCGTTGTAGTTTAAGACGGCATCTTTCAGATTCGACGCCAGCCCCCCGGTTGCATTGGATCTAACGTATGAACAGCCGTAACAAAACATTATGAAACTCAGCAGGATGATGCTGCCGACGGTTTTTCTGAACATGGGCATTCCGATATGAATGACTGCTGGCAGCGGATGCGACAATCCGCAATCAAAAGCGTACTTGCAATTTAATTACCCAATAATGATAGGTAAGCCAGACTGGCCTGTCAAGCCATACATCGGTATGCAAAGGGACGGGGTATCTGTAACGGCGCCGGCGGGCAAACGCCTTTCAATCGGATGGCGGAAATCGGTGGTTGAATAATTCCTCGTCTTCCACAAGGTCTATCCCGGCAGCAGTCAAGGAGGCCGAAGATGCCACATAGGGGGGGCATTCAATAGACCGTCCCAGTTCTACCAATCCACTTTTTTCAAGATACACGCAGTTCCAGTTAAGCGATCTGGCCTCGGTCTGACAATCTTCTTCCAGTTGCCGGAGTTCGATGGCCGCATACGGATATTCCGTAAAATTCCGGTACAACGTCAGCAAAATGCAGTGACGCAGCTGCTTTTGGACCGGCAAATTTATTTTGGAAAGAAAATTCGGCATATATAAAGTATACAGGACGGCAAATCCCACCGGCAGGCCGAGGCGGGATTACTTCAAACTGCAGCTAGACGCCGGTATAATTCTCAGGCGTTATTTCGCGCAACCTTTGTTTGACCGGATCATCAACGTCCAGTGCCTCGATAAATTCAAGAATGGCCTTCCGGTCGATGACCGCATGGGTGCGGGTCAGGGCTTTGAGGGCTTCATACGGTTCGGGGTATCCCGCCTGACGCAATACGGTTTGCAGGCCTTCGGTCACAACCGCCCAATTGTTCTGCAGGTCTCTGCGAATCGCTGCTTCATTGAGCATCAGTTTATCCAGACCTTTGAGCAGCGATTTCAGGGCGATCAGTGTGTGGGCGAGGGGAACGCCGATATTGCGCGTTACGGTCGAGTCGGTCAAATCCCGCTGCAGCCTGGAAATCGGTAATTTAGCGGCCAGGTGCTCGAGCAATGCAATGGCCACCCCCAGGTTGCCTTCGGCATTTTCAAAATCGATGGGATTGACCTTGTGGGGCATGGTGGACGAGCCGACTTCTCCGGCTTTGATCTCCTGTTTGAAATAATCCATGGAAATGTAGGTCCACGTGTCACGGGCCAGATCTATCAGGATGGTATTGATCCGCTTGACGCCGTCACAAAAAGCCGCCAGATTGTCATAGTGTTCGATCTGAGTGGTCACTTTAGAACGGTTCAGACCAAGGACCTCATTGACCAGTCGATCTGCAAAGGCGACCCAGTCGACTTCCGGGCACGCGGCCACATGCGCATTGAAATTTCCGGTTGCACCACCGAATTTGGCGGAAAAAGGGATGCCGGCCAGCAATTCGAGCTGCCGCTCGAGTCGATCGACAAAAACATAAAGTTCCTTTCCCACCCGGGTTGGGGAAGCCGGCTGTCCATGAGTTCGGGCCAGCATGGGCACGGTCTGCCACAATTGCGCTTTTTCCCGCAATGCCCCCAGAACCCGTTCGAGCGCCGGCTGCATAACTTCCTGCCAGGCCTGTTTCAGGGACAACGGCAGGGCGGTATTGTTGATATCCTGGGAGGTCAGGCCAAAATGGATGAATTCTTTGAACGCTGCTAATCCCAGGCTCTCGAAGCGTTCCTTTAAAAAATATTCGACCGCTTTGACATCATGGTTGGTCTGTTTTTCGATATTTTTGACCCGTTTTGCATCTGTCTCTGAAAATCCGGTGTGAATCTGGCGCAGCGCGTCTATTTTCCGGCTTTCAAACCGCTTCAATCCGGGCAGCGGCAACTGAACCAGGGCGATAAAGTATTCCAGTTCCACCAGCACACGGTATTTAATCAAAGCGCCTTCGGAAAAATAAGGTCCCAGTGCCCGGGTCGCATTGCGATATCGGCCATCAACCGGCGAAATCGCAGTTAGCGGTGTCAGGTCAGCCGTCATTTCCATTTCCTTTGAACACGATTATCGGTTTTCCCAAAAATTTCGGGGTTGGGGGTTTTCCCAGCTTAAGGCTTGTGCATGGTCATACCGAAAAATCAACGCAAGTGTCAAGCTGGCACAATGGCAACTGAACTTCCACCTTACGGTTACCGGTGGCTCCATTGGATGTTTGAATCCGACTGAGTTATATAGAAATACAATCTGGTTTTGGCCGGCTCATGATCTTTGGCCTTATCAACAACACTGGTTTTCCGTAAGGCGAGGTAGTTTAGCCATCGGGTAATGTAACCTGAATATTGCCAGGTCCCTGAGGTGCCATTCTTTAGGTATGTTTAATTCGTGACAACGTGGCGCGCCATAGCTTCAGCGACGGTGGGTTTGTGTAAATTGGTGGCTATCAAAAAGGAACCGGGGATCTGAATACGCCAGACCCCCGGTTGAATTTTGTTTTGATGGCTTAAATGGTTTGCCGGTCAGGTTGAACCCGCAGCCTGCCCGATCAGTTTTTCTTTGAACTTTTCCCGGAACCGCCTTTGCTGGACGAATAACCGTCGGCATACCAGCCGCCGCCCTTTAAATCAAATGAACATCTGGACATGATCTTTTGGGCAATATTCCCGCATTTCGGGCATGCAATTGATTCAGTGCCCATCTTTACAAATTCCTCGCTAAGGTGGCCACATTTGCATTCGAATTCATATACCGGCATCTCACTTACCTCCAAAGCATAATCACGATCAAATCGATCCTGGTTTAACGCTGTATTTTTGACCGCATAATAGTTATGGTATTAAAAAAGTCAAGTGCTTTATTATAACCCAATATTCCGATCAGGTAAAGACAGATTGGCAATCAAAGGAACTTGAAAATCAGGCCGGTGGAAAGCATATATTGACTTATCCGGCTGAATTATTTACTTTAAATACCCAATCAATCTGACATTTTTCAGCAAGTGGCGTTCAGGAGTCCCCGATGCGCATCCTGTTAATCGAAGATGACCGGAAAATTGCATCCTTTGTTATAAAAGGCATGAAATCAGCCGGTTTTGCCGTCGACCATGCAACCGACGGTCGGTCCGGATTCGACATGGCCGTCACCGAACCCTATGATGCCGCTATCATTGATGTGATGTTGCCCGGCATGGACGGTCTGACCATTGTCAAGAATCTGCGCCGGGAAAAAGCGGAAGTCCCGATCATTATCCTGAGCGCCAAAGGATCGATTGAAGACCGGGTCCGGGGACTGCAGTCGGGCAGCGATGACTATCTGACCAAGCCGTTTGCTTTCAGCGAGCTATTGGCCCGGGTACAGGCGTTGATTCGCCGCACGACCGGGGCATCGGAACCCACCCGGCTGAAAGTCGGCGACCTGACCATGGATCTGATTACCCGCCAGGTGGCGCGGGCCGATCAAATCATCGAATTGCAGCCCCTGGAATTTTCACTGCTCGAATACCTGATGCGCAACCAGGCCCGGGTTGTTTCCAAAACCATGATTATGGAACACGTGTGGAATTACCATTTTGATCCCCAGTCCAATGTGGTGGAAGCCAGAATCAGCCGCCTGCGGGACAAGATCGATAAAGACTTTGAGCGCAAGATGATTCGGACCGTTCGCGGGGTCGGTTACGTTCTGGAAGAAGGCTCCTGAAATGCGCTTGACCGTTGGCATGCGCCTGACGCTCTGGTACGCAGGCATTTTTACGGTTTCCTCCGCGGTGGCCTTTGTCTTGTTTTACCTTTTGATCACCAGCCTGTTCCGCCAGCAAATCGACGAAGATTTGACCAACAAAGCCGGAGAACTGACCACCCTGATGCAATTGCGCGGCATCGTGGCGGTCAAGCGCGTTGCCATACTCGAAGCCCGGGCAGCGGGCATTAAGAAAATATTTATACGCCTTTTATCACCCACCGGTGCTGTCTTTTCATCCTCGAACATGTCCTACTGGCAAAACATTGAGATTAATCAGACGGCCCTGGAAAACCTGCTGCGGGGACAAACGCGTGTTTTCGATACCATCACGATTTCTGATGAAGACCATAAAATAAGGGTCCTATACAGCCTCATCCGTCCCGATACTGTTCTTCAACTGGGTCGCTCCATGGAAACTTACGGACATTTTATAAAAGCCTTCCAGCGTATTTTTATTCTCACGATGGCCGCCCTGACCTTGCTGGCCACAGCCATTGGTTGGTTTCTGGCCAGACGGGCCATGTCCGGTGTTGAGGCTGTTACGCGCACAGCCAGCCGCATTTCGGAAGGTTCACTGGATGAACGCGTCCCTGTAAAAACCCATCCGGATGAGATCGACCGGTTGGCCCAAACTTTCAACCGCATGGTGGACCGCATTCAGAAACTTGTCAGCGATATGAAAGAAATGAGCGACAACATCGCCCATGACCTGAAAAGTCCGCTGACGCGCATCCGCGGCGTAGCTGAAGTAACACTGGTCACCGGTTCGTCATTACCGGAGTATCAAAACATGGCGGCCAGCATCATTGAAGACTGCGATCGCCTGCTGGATATCATCAACACCATGCTCACGATTTCCAAAACCGATGCCGGCATCGCCGAATTTGAAACCGGGCGGATCAATCTGACCACCCTCATCAAAGACGCCTGCAGCCTCTACCAGCCGATCGCTGAGGACAAGCGCATACAGCTTCGTTGCAAGGTTGACACCCGGGTAGAAATCGAAGGTGACATGCGCATGATTCAACGCATGATCGCCAATATGTTGGATAATGCGGTGAAATATACGCCGCCATCCGGACAAATCACGGTTGAGCTCGAACGACAGGCCGACGACCGGGCCCGGGTAACGATTAAAGACACCGGTCCCGGCATTAAACCTGAAGATAAACCAAATATTTTCAAACGTTTTTACCGTGGCGATATGAGCCGCTCGGAGCCCGGCACGGGACTCGGTCTCAGTCTGGCCCGGGCGGTTGCCCGGGCCCACAACGGAAATATCGAGGTAGAAAGCGAACCGGGTCAGGGAAGTACCTTTATCCTCACACTGCCCGCCTGCAGCCTGCCGACGCAGTCATAACACTGCCCGGGGTATAATCCCGCCAGCAACCAGAACATGACCAAATGGTAATGTTGAGATCTTCTTGCGGTAATGGTTCCGATTTACGCTATCGATACGTTCGATGTGTCTGGTAAATGCAGCGCTTCTGCGCTCTATTCCCTGAACAGAAATCTGCACAGCGCGCCGGCAGGCGCTAAAGATATGCGAGCACTCCAACAGGTCGCAGCGGGGTTGCCACCGGGACATTGCGTGTTATATTTAGCATGCCGTTTGTGCAAATCACCACAAAACAGGCAAATACGGTCAACTTGGCAAACAAAAAACCATTAAAGCGATTTCGTACTTGATTACCATCGTAAAGGGGGAGTAAATGCGCAAGTTTCATTTCTTACCAATTTTTGTCATCACATTTTTAGTTACCGGCATGCTTGCCGGGCCGATCCTTGAAGATGCATCTGCGGCCAAGCCTAATACGGTTCAGATGATACCGGAAAGCTTCAGCGAGCTTGCCGATCAGGCCCGACCGGCGGTGGTTAACATCCGAACGGTGAAAACCACCAAAGACGGTGGACGGGTATTTCGCCATTTTTTCGGGGGACGCGATCCGTTCCGCGATTTTTTTGGGCCCAATGACAATGGTCCTTCGCGTGAATTCAAACAGCGCAGCCTCGGATCCGGATTTATCATTGATAAAAAAGGTTTTATCGTCACCAATAACCACGTGGTCGAAGATGCCGACCAGATCAAGGTCCGCTTGTCCAACGACGAAGAGTACGATGCAGAGATCGTAGGGCGTGATCCCAACACCGACCTGGCCCTGATAAAAATCAAAGGGGCCAAAAACCTGACCCCCCTGCCCATGGGTGATTCGAAATCCCTCAGAGTCGGCACCTGGGTGGTTGCCATCGGCAGCCCGTTTGGGCTGGAGCAGACGGTAACAGCGGGAATTGTCAGCGCAAAGGGACGGATTATCGGGTCGGGTCCATATGATGATTTTATCCAGACCGATGCGTCCATTAATCCCGGCAACAGCGGCGGGCCGCTGATCAATCTGGCGGGTGAAGTCGTCGGGATCAACACCGCCATCGTCGCCAGCGGCCAGGGTATCGGCTTTGCCATTCCGATTAACATGGCCAAAGACATCATCGCGCAGTTGCAAAGCAAGGGCGAAGTAACCCGGGGGTGGTTGGGTGTCGGCATTCAGAACCTGACACCCGAGCTGGCCGACTATTACAAAGTCGAAAACGGCAAAGGGGTCCTGGTAACGCACGTTTTTGAAGGCGATCCGGCCGACCAGGCGGGCATCATCGTCAACGACATAATTACTGAGGTTGATGGCAAACCGGTTGCCACCAGCCGGGAACTTTCCCGAACAATCGCCGGAATCGGTGTGGGCAAAGAGAGCATAATTACCGTCCTGCGCGACGGAAAAGAAAAAAAGATAACCGTTCAAACAGCCAAACGCGAAGATGAAAAAACGATGGCCAAACAGGAACCCAAGCAGGACGATGAGCTGGGCCTGACCGTACGCTCCCTTGATCCGGAACTGGCCGGCCGGTTCGGTTTCGATGAAACCGAAAAAGGTCTGTTGGTCACCGGCGTTAAAGCCGACAGCAAGGCCGAAGAAGCCGGCATCCAGCAGGGCGATCTGATCAAGGAAGTCAATCGCAGCCCCATAAGCAGCGTCCGGGATTTTCGAGATGCACTGGAAAACATAAAAAAGGGAGATACCATCCGCATGCTGCTCAAACGCGGCCAATCCGGTTTCATCGCCGTCAAAATGGAAAAATAACCTGAACCGCCCGGGCAATCGCCAAGTTGGCCGATGAGCTTCCCCTCATCAACAATGATCGATGCCAATTGCCCGGGCGGTTTTTCATTTTGATACTGGATTCTGGTTCCTGGATACTGGATACATGGTGCGAGATACAGAATTCAGGATTCCGGACGCTGTATTGATTGATACAGGATCTTGGATATTTGAAATTGGAAACTGGGAATTGAATTCTATCATTTCATTATCGCCTCTTTCTGAGGAATGAACCAGTGTCTGGCGGGAATTCAAGTTATTTCCTGTCTCCCGGTCAGCCCCTCGCCCCGTCTCCCAGTCATTCGTTGGCATCCCGTATCCTTACCTTCTGCTATTAGCTATCAGCTATGAGCCATGAGCTCATGCCCCGGGCGTGTCATCCATTATCTTCTAACTAATCCTGTATCCTGCCTTCTGCTATGAGCTATGAGCTCACGCCCTTACCAGGCGTGGCATCCTGCACCCTAAACCCTGAACCCTGAACCCTTTATCCAAGTATCCGGCATCCATCATCCCTTTGACATTGGTTATTTCTTGTTGGATATTGGACAACACGCCTTCGACGTGAACTCATGGTTGATAGCTCATAGAAAAAGAGAGGCATACGAAAAAGATTTTAGATTGAAGGACTCTTTTACTGGTATGAAACTTACCCCGAAATTGTAAGTTCCGTCATCCCGGCCAAGGAGCGCCGGCGACGCGAGCCGGGATCCAGCAACATCGACCGTTGGGTAAAAGCCTTGCCGGACGCATATGGATTCCGGATCTCGCCCCGACGGGGCTCGTCCGGAATGACGGATATAACGACATTGGTAATCGAGATAGCGATTGTAAAGTTTCAGATTCGTTCAATCCGAGGTCGTATTAGCCGGCGGTGCGGCTGCATACTGGATACATGGTGCGAGATACAGGATTCAGGATTCCGAACGCTGTATTGATTGATACAGGATCTTGGATATTTGCTATTAGATGTTCTTAGTCTCTCGCCAAGGCACCAAGACGCAAAGAAAAAATAAACCCTTTGTTTTATTGTCTGTGAAAATCTGCGTTCATCTGTGTCCCATTAATTTCAAAACTCCCTCCCCTCCTTCAATCTTTGGGCCAAAAACGTACATCTGCGCTGGGTCTTGTCGTTTTTTATGCCGATGGCCAGGGCTTTGCGGGTGCCGACCAGGACCACCAGTTTTTTTCCGCGGGTTACGGCCGTATAGATCAGGTTGCGCTGCAGCAGTAAAAAGTGCTGGGTCATCACCGGGATGACAACGGCCGGATATTCGGATCCCTGGGATTTGTGGACCGATATGGCATAGGCCAGCACAATTTCATCCAGTTCGCTGAAATCATACCGGACCTCGCGGCCCTCGAAAAGAATGAATACCTGGCGACTGTCCGGCTCGATGCGGGTCATCCGGCCGATATCGCCGTTGTAGACATCCTTGTCGTAATTATTGCGGATCTGCATGACCTTGTCATTGACCCGAAAACGGCGCTCCCCGCGCTCCACACCAACAAAGCCCGGATTCAGGGCGGACTGGAGCCGGTCGTTCAGATTGCCGGCGCCGATCACGCCGCGATGCATGGGCGTCAACACCTGAATGTCATCCACCGGATCCAGACCGAATCGTCGCGGGATGCGGTCACTGGAAAGTTCCAGGATAATGTCAAGCACCTTGTCCGGGTCATCCTGTTGGATAAAATAAAAGTCGGTCAAGGCGTTTTCTCCGGCCTGGTTGGGTTCCAGTTCGGGGAACATGCCCTGGTTGATCCGGTGAGCGTTGACAATGATCCGGCTCCGGCGGGCCTGGCGGAAAATGTCGGTCAGCTCCACGACCTTGACGGTTCCGGATGCGATCACATCGCCCAGCACATTGCCGGCACCCACCGAAGGCAATTGGTGGATATCGCCCACCAGGATCAGCGTTGCTTCGTCCGGCAGGGCCTTGAGCAGATGATACATCAGGACCGTATCGATCATGGAGGCTTCGTCGATCACCAGCAGATCGCATCGCAAAGGCTTTTCTTCATTTTTCTGAAATCCGCCCTTGGCCGGGCTGAATTCCAGCAGGCGGTGAATCGTTTTGGCCGTTCGACCCGTTGTCTCGCTTAACCGTTTGGCAGCCCGTCCGGTGGGCGCAGCCAGCAGCATGTGGGCGCTGGCCCTGGACAGGATCCGGAGAATGGCACTGATAATGGTGGTTTTGCCGGTGCCCGGGCCGCCGGTTATGACCGTGACCTTTTGTTCGACCGCATGCCGGATGGCCCGTTGTTGGTTCCGGGCCAGACGAATCGACAGTTGGGCTTGAATCCAGTCCAGAGCACGCCGCGGGTCAACGGGGTCATATGATTTGGCTGCCCGACACAATGCTTTCAGGCGTGCGGCAATCCCGGTTTCACAGACGTGAAACTGGGTTAGATAAACCGCTTTGTGATTAATGCGAAAATTGTCCAGGCTGTCATTCAAATCTTCCACGAAAATCTTCTGTCCCAGGGTCAGGGAGCCGATGGCCTGACGGACGCCCTCTTTTTCGACATCCAGGATTTCACAGGATTTTTCGATCAGCGCCTCATAGGGGTAGTAAACATGACCTTCATCGGACAGTTGATTCAGCACGTACAGAACACCGGCCTCGAGGCGCTTGGGCGCGTCTTTAGGGAAACCCATATTGTCGGCTATTTTATCCGCGGTGACAAATCCAATACCGAATATGTCGGTGGCCAGACGGTAGGGATTGTCTCTGACCAGTGCGATGGCACGTTTGCCGTACCGTTTGAAGATCTTGGCAGCATAACCGGAACTGACCCCCTGGCCCTGCAGAAAAACCATCACATCCCGGATTTCTTTTTGGGCATCCCAGGCATCCCGGATCATGCCGATGCGCTTTTTGCCGATACCCTCCACTTCCGCCAGGCGCTCCACATTTTCATCGATGATGTCCAGGGTCCGCGATCCGAATGTTTTCACGATCCGGCCGGCCATCACCGGTCCCAACCCCTTGATCAGACCTGAACCCAGATACTTTCGAATACCATACACCGTTGCCGGCACGCGGATTTGATAATCGCTTACTTTAAATTGCGGTCCGTATTTGGGGTGTGTTTTCCAGGCGCCCTTCAGCTCCAGGATTTCACCCGGAGTGGGCGACATCAGGTTGCCCACCACGGTAACCAGATCCGGTCGCCCGCGAACCTTCAACCTGGCAATGGTAAATCCCGTATCCAGGTTGGTGTATGTGATTCGTTCGATTTGGCCGTTCAGTTCGGCTTGCATCTTGAATTCCAGCGATCAGCTCTGTTGTGAAAGATAATTTTGTACTGAAGAATATCCTCACCGCCCGCGTTGCTCGAGGCACAGAGGACGCAGAGAGTATTCCAGTTTTCAACTGCCGCTGAGTCCCGCTAAACAAAAGCGAGGTGTAAACAAACGCGGCAATTGAAAAAACTCAGCCGCTTCGCGGCAATTTTCATACTTGGGTTGACTACAAAATTATCATCGCAATTTGTTTATTCCCGAAAGGATGCTGTTTTTTGGTTCCCGCCGCCCTGCCAAGGGCAGGGCGGCGGGAACCAAAAAGAACAAAAAGCCTCTGCGCTCTCTGCGTCTCGAGCAACGCGGGCGGTGAATTATTCTTCTTCCTCATCATCCGGATGCCCCTCCCACTTCGGTTTGCGCACCTGATCGTGCGGGATATCATCGGGAAAGTAGGACTTGATATCGATGACCGGGCTGCCGTCAAAGGCGTCGATATCCTCAATCATGATCCGGTTGTCTTCTACCGCCAGTATTTTACAGGTAGAACTGGCAATCAGATTGGGCCGGCGGGGCGAATGGGTGGCAAAAACGCCGGTCAGCGGATTGGCCTCGTTGCCGCAGGGATGGACCTGCAGCAGGGCCCGACTTTCGGCATCGTCGTTTTCACTGAACCAGTAAAACACGTTGATGTGCGAAAACTGATCGATCCCCAGCAGGCCGTCTGTGTAGTCAGGGTAAATTTCGATAAAGGCATGATCGTCCTGCTTGCGAATCACTCCGATCGGTTTGATTGTGTAAGAATTGCCCGGCATCTTTTTTTCCTTCCTGCAAAGTCACAAGTCGCATAGAATACGATATTGCGGCATACTTGGGTCAGTTTAGTCAGTTTAGTCAGTTTAGTCGATTTAGACAGTTGGGTCGGTTTAGACGGTTTAGTCAGTTGGGTCAGTTTGGTCGGTTACTTCTGTTAAGCGGGTTTTCCCCCTGCATGGAAAATGTTGCTTATATGCTTTCCTCCGTCATCCCTGCGCAGGCAGGGATCCAGTCGAACATGCAACCAAAAAGCACTCCAACCACAGAAGCCTTCTTAAAGACAGGATATTGGTTCAAACACCTTATTACTCGTAGGGGCAGGGTTTAGCCCCACCCGCAAATCGTTGTAGCCCCTACTTCGGCCTTATTCAGGGAAAATATTATACTTCTGATCAAAAAGCATGTAGCATTCTGCTTTTCGCCGCGGCGCGCGGCAAAGCTTCCAGCGAAGACGAGTCTCGGTGAAAAGCAACAAACAAAGTTCTTTGCGCTCTTTGCGCCTCTGCGGTGATTATTTATTATAGTGACAGGCAGCCGACACCTATTCCTCGTGTAATTCAATCAAATCCGCATAATAATCCAGCACCTCGGGATTGCTCAACGCATCCTTGTTGAGCACCGGCTGGCCTTCGATCATTTTTTTGACGGCCAGCTCGACTTTCTTCATGTTCAGGGTATAGGGTACGGCCGGCGTGGACAGGATTTTGGCCGGCACATGCCGGGGTGACGCATTTTCACGGATGGTCTTGCGAATCCGGTTCTTTAAATCATCGGTCAGCTCACTGCCCTCGGCCAGCTTGACAAAGAGGATCACGCGCACATCGTTCTTCCAGTTCTGCCCGACCACGACACTGTCGTCGATTTCTTCCAGCTGTTCGACCTGGCGGTAGATTTCCGCCGTGCCGATGCGCACACCGCCCGGGTTTAGCGTGGCGTCCGATCGTCCGTAAATAATGACGCCACCGTGTGCGTTGATTTCGATGAAATCGCCGTGGCGCCAGACGTTGGGATAAACGTCAAAGTAGGCCCTGTGGTATTTCTTTCCGTCCGGGTCGTCCCAGAAGTAAATCGGCATGGAAGGAAACGGCGCCGAGCAGACCAGCTCGCCTTTCCGGTTGACCACCGGCTTGCCGTTCGGCCCGAAAGCCTCCACCTTCATGGCCAGTCCCCGGCACTGAAGTTCGCCGGCATACACCGGGTCCAGGGGATTGCCCAGGGCAAAGCAGCCGTTTAAATCCGTCCCGCCCGAGATGGAAGCCAGCTGGAGGTCCGATTTGATGTGGTTGTAAACGAATTCGAAACCTTCGATGGAAAGCGGCGATCCGGTGGAAAGCACGGCCCGCAAAGGCGAAAGGTCATACGTTTCACCCGGTTTGACCCCGGAATTTTGCAGGGCGGCGATGTAGCCGGCACTGGTGCCGAACAGCGTAATTTTCTCATCCTGGGCCATCTCCCACAGCGCCCCGGGATGCGGATGAAACGGATTGCCGTCAAACAGCACCAGCGAGGCCCCCACGGCCAGTGCACTGGTCAGCCAGTTCCACATCATCCAACCACAGGTTGTGAAATAAAAAATCGTGTCCGCGCGCTTCAAATCACCGTGCAGCAGGTGTTCTTTCAAATGATGAATCAATATGCCGCCGGCACTCTGGACCATGCACTTGGGCAGCCCGGTCGTGCCCGAAGAATACATGATATAAAGCGGGTGATCGAAGGGCAGCTGCGCAAATTCGATTTGAAGGTTTTCTTCTGAAAACTTGAAATCGCGGTAATGCACCGCATTGGGCACATGCTCAATCGCAGGATCCGGGTCGGTATAGGGCACCACGACCACTTTTTCGATGGAAGGCAGCTGTTTGAGGATGTCGGCAATCCGTCCCAGCGAATCGATCTTTTTGCCCTTGAATGAATATCCGTTGGCCGTAAAAAGAATCCTGGGTTTAATTTGACCGAAACGGTCCAGAACCCCCTTGATGCCAAAATCCGGCGAGCAGGATGACCAGGTCCCCCCGACACTGGCGGCCGCCAGCATGGCAATAATGGACTGGGGCATGTTGGGCATGAATCCGACGATACGATCTCCGGCCTGGATGCCGGCCTCCCGCAGCGCCCTGGCCACCTGGGCCACCTCCTGATACAGCTCCGCATATGTCAACCGCTCAGCATCCTGTGCTTCACCCTTAAAAATCAGCGCCACCCGGTCATCGCGAAAGCGCAGCAGGTTTTCGGCAAAATTGAGCCTGGATCCGCTGAACCATCTGGCACCGGGCATTTTGCCCGGATCGTCGACAACCTGATCATAGGGCTTGGAGGCTATGATGCCGGCGTAGTCCCACATGGCCGCCCAGAAATCCGGTATGTTGGCCACGGACCACCGGTGCAGTCCTGCGTAACTGCTGAACTGCCGCCCGTAGCGTTCTTTGACAAGACCCATAAATTCGACCAGATTGCTCTTCTCGATCCGATCTTGCGATGGTTTCCAAAGCAGTTTGCCCATGATAGAAACTCCTTACTTATCGAATTAATTCGTGAGGCGTGCCTTTGGCACCGTATATCGTTCCCTGTTCGCGGTCTATTGCAAAAATATCGCGAAACTGGTTACTGGATACTTGATACTGGATTATGGCTACTGGATCAAGGATTTCTGTGCCGGATACTCGATCCTGGATTCTGGATGCAGAATGCTGCATACTGAATACTGAATGTTTGTTTACTTTGCGTCTGGATTAATTTTGTCAACAGCTGTAGAACTTCCGTGAACTCTGGTATGAGATAATACGCCTTAATACCTGTGTTTTATATTTCGTGATAATTCGTGTGAATTAGTGGCTATCACTAGAAAGGAGACACCGCATGCGGGATGACACGCCTCCGCTCGAAGCTCAAAGCTGATAGCTAATAGCAACATATAAGGATTCGGGATACTGGATTAGTATAATGACCGCGCGTCGGCGCAAGCTCAACTTTAAACTTAAATCATAAAACTTAAAACACTATTTTGATGTAGCCCGGCGACGCCTTAACTCCGCACTCCGAATTCCGAACTCCGAACTCATTTGGTCAATAATTTTGGATATTTGATTCTTGTCCGCCGTGGGCCTGGCGGATTGGATTTTGGATGCCACGCCGGGGCGTCGTGAGCTCATAGCAGAAGATAAGGATACGGGATACTGGATACCTGATACCAGTTACATGATACAGGAAACAGGATGCCGGGTACTCGAATCAAAGTCGATAGACTCGCGGTATGATTTCCCCACACCTGGCGGGAGGGGACTAAGGGGAGGGGGATAAATGATTGAAATCCATTTTTTTTCCCCTTCACCCAACCCTCTGCCCGTTCAAAGGAGAGGGTTCTTTACGGACTTGTTACGACTTCGTTAAATGTAAACCGTTTCTTGTTCGTTCAATCCGGGCATTTTTACGCACACCTGGATTCTGAATACTGATACCTGGATCTTGGATCGAGGAATTTATCACCACATTGATTGGAAATGGTACCCATAGCCAAATTTAGTCCTTGTGAAGGGCCTTCCTACTGCGATTTTCGGATCTGAAAGCATCTTAATTTCTCCCGTCACCGACATTTTCAGATAAAAGGAAATAAAGGGGTTTTGCTCATGCATAAGGTTTTCCTGTGACAGTAGTCATAGAAATTTTTAAAGTGTATGGTGGAAAATGCCACTTGAGATGATGTGTATATCTTTGAATTCTAAACCCTTACCCCTGAACCGATCTTTTTAGGTCTGAATAAAGTCTTCTTGCTAGGAAAATTACTACCCAACACTAGAGAATAATTTGCCTATTGACAAGTGAATTTGAACCCGGGTAGTAAATATTATTTTTCGTATACGTGCTGCTGAAAGGCGTGGTTTATCCGGAAAGGTAACCCATATTCTGTTATGCAGCAAACATTGCGAGGTGAGGATATCAGATATCGGCATCATCTACGCCAACGTGAAATACGGTCCTGCGGTTTTATCGGTTGCCGGCCTTTTATTTGCCTGTCAAAACGATGCCGACAGCCATGAATAAGCACCAATGTCATTAATTTGGAGGTGAACGACCACGGGAAGAACCATATTCCCGCTTCAATAAAATAGAAAAAATAAATCGAATTATCGATAAGCCCTTTATTCAGCGCGATTCACCGGCAGAATGGCTTCGCCAGTCAGTCGGTTGTTTAATTACCGGTTTTGAGCTGAGCCGTATTTTTCTGCGACGTTCGCTTGATGGCGATTGTATACTGGCAGTATTGTATTTTGGCTGTGCAACACTATTGAATCAGACTTCTAACTGCACCAGACCTAAATCAAAGCGATGATTAAACGACTCTTGATAATAGTACTGCGTCGCTGGAACGACAGCCATTTGAAATTTAAACAATTTCAGCGACAAGAACGGATTGCATCATCAAGGCCACGGTTACCATCCGCCGGGTTTATTCCCTTTTTCCCGGTCGGCACCGCCTCCGGGACAAAGAATTCGACCACTGCGAATACCCACCACCTACCACTCCACAAATCAAAAGCGTCCATCCACCTTATTCTTCGTTATCCGCAACTGACTCACTGCGACAATCAGAAGAAAAAAATTATTCATAATTTATTTCCATATAGTACATTTTGTAAACAATATCCCGTGTATCCTTCAAAAAGGAGTACCAGAAACAAAAGTTTGTTTCAATGCGTAATATTGTGACAACTCTCTTTTTCAATGATGCTCGGCGGGCTGAATCGATACCCAAAAACTATGCTCCAATTTTTCTTGAGCATAACGTTACGTTCAATAGGGAATAAGACTTGGTACGTAATCAGCGAAGCTTCTCGAAAAATTGAATAACCAACATAATATATCACTACTGTCCGGGTAACAATTCAATAATATCAATATGATACAATTTTACTACGCATCCAACTTGTAATTTTGGCAAAATTTTATCTCACTGTTTTTGATTAGTAAAAAGTATTTAG
>Ga0126335_1000054_pt1 | contig 50886 bp, 48 predicted proteins | sample OlaspJWI45metaG_FD_108409 | JGI IMG/M metagenome (GOLD analysis project Ga0126335, IMG submission 108409) | Marine gutless worms symbiont microbial communities from Oahu, Hawaii - Olavius sp. 1 OAHU.JWI-45 metaG | ecosystem: Host-associated > Annelida > Digestive system > Unclassified | place... | reverse complement strand
TAGTAGTCGTTGCCCAGGTTTTCATTGAATAAAATTTGAACCGCTTGCTGGAACATAGGTTGCTCCAATATAAAAGTTGCGGGTTGCGGGTTACGGGTTGCGGGTTACGGGTTACGGGTTGCGGGTTACGGGTTGCGAGTTGCGGGTTGCGAGTTACGGGTTACGGGTTGCGGGTTGCGGGTTGCGGGTTATGGGTTATGGGTTATGGGAGTATATCACAATGATACTGGATACTGGAAACTGGGCAAAGGCATTCTATCATTTTTAATTTTTCCTCACGCAAAGACGCTAAGAAAAAATAAAAAAAGACAACTCGTCTACTTTTCCTCAATCCAGTATCAAGTATCCAGAATCCAAAATCGGGATCTATACCAATCCGATCACCGACGCAAATCTTCCCGTGGTGCCTTCACCCCGATAGGAATAGAATAAATCCGTGCGGCAGCGGGTGCAGATGCCACTGGTCTGAATGTTGCGGTGCGCCACGCCGGCAGCGCCCAACTGGTCTTGACTGATGGCCCAGAAGTCGAAATGATCGCTATCGTTTCGATGGGCCCAGAATCGGTCCGGTATCTCCTTTTTGTAATTCACGAACTCAGCACAACAGGGTCCCAGGGAAGGGCCGATAGCAGCCACAAGATCCACAGGTAATGTGCCAAAACGCTTGTGCATCGCGGAGATGGTGTGACCGATAACATTGCGTATGCTACCGCGCCAGCCGGCATGTATATTGGCCACCGCTTGATGAACCGGGTCAAAGAGCAAAACCGCCTGACAATCTGCGGTCTGTACCGTCAAAAAACGGTGCTTCATATCAGTAATCAGGGCATCGCCGGTATAAAACCCGTCCTGCTGCGCTGGCTGGTTGCCAGTGGTAAAAGCCAGCACATCGGTGCCATGCACCTGCCGGGCAAACATCATCTCCGGTTTGTCGAAGCAATCCATGATGGCATTTCGATTACAAATGACATGGTCCGGATTGTCGCCGACGCCCAGGCTGGTGTTCAGGCTGTCAAACGGTTCCCGGCTGGCGCCGCCAAGGCGCGAAAAGACAGCGTGCCGAACTTCTGTAAATTGCGCCAGGACTTCGAATTTAAGAAAGGTTAAACCGTTTTTGCTGTCGCTGATCACCTTCAGATTCCCTCAGATTCCCTAAAATTCATTTTGCCGGCAACTCCCGGTCAGATTACTTGTTCAGGGTTCATCATCGGAAGCGGGTTCCCTTGAAAAGTGATCGCAGATGCGCTCGATGATAATTGATGTGGAAATACCCGGCAACAGTTCAATTCTGCGAACACGGCCGCCGCGGGCTTTGACAAATTCAGCGCCTACAATATTCGCCTCGGCCCAGTCGGCGCCCTTGACAAGCACATCCGGTTCGATTGATTGGATGAGTTGCCGGGGATCGGATTCATCAAACAGGACCACATAATCCACGCAGGCCAGACTCGCCAGCACTTCGGCACGCTGGTGCTGGGCGATAATTGGCCGCCGCGGGCCTTTAATCTGCCGCACCGACCGATCACTGTTCAGCCCGACAACCAGCACATCGCCCTCGGCACGGGCGGCAGCCAGATAGCGGCTGTGTCCGGCATGCAGTATATCGAAACATCCGTTGGTAAAAACGATCCGCTTACCGTGATGGCGCAAAGCATCGAGGTGTTTAATCAATTCTGCCAGCGTAACCAGTTCACCCATGGTAAGTTCTGTCAATTCAGATAGTCTGATAGGGTTAAAAATGCTGTGTTCGACATCCGGCGCCCTCGGCCCGGTATGGTGTTTTCAGGTCGATCAGCGTTCTTCAAGACGTTGTTTGTTACACCGCCCGCGCCAGGGTCAGTACCTCCACACGCGCAGCGCCAGCGCGCATCAGGACACCGGCACACTCGTTTACGGTTGCCCCGGTCGTGTAGACATCGTCGATCAAAAGAACCCGCCGGGCTGCGATCCGATTCGGTTCAACGATCCTGAACGCATCTTTGACATTGGAGGCCCGCTTTTTGCGGCCGATAGATGCCTGCGGTTCAGTTCGACGATGGCGCTCGATAACATCGGCGGCTATCCTGCCGGGTGGTCTCCAGTTCAATTTTGACGCCAGCGCCGGCCAAAGTCTGATCGGCAGGAAAGCCTGATTGAAGCCACGCTGTCGAAGTCTTTTTATATTTAACGGCACCGGAACCACCAGATCGATATCACCCTGGGGCCAATGGTAGCGATAAGCTGCCAGCAAAAGAAGACTCAATGGCTCTGCCAGCTGCACTTTACCGGCATATTTGTATGCCTGCGTCAAAGCCTTCAGACTGCCGGTATAGATACCGAATGCACGCGCCCTGGTAAACTGTTTCGGTTTTTGGATACAATCACCACACATGTGGTTATCGCCGGACCGGCTTTCAAAGACAGTGCCACAGCAGCTGCAATAGGGCACCCGGGCCGGTACACATGCCGATCTGCAATCCGGGCAAAGCAGGTGCGCCATCAAGGTTGCAAACAACTGGCTCCCCGGTTGCACGCCAGCGGCAGTTTGGCCGAGTAACCCGGTGACCTCAACCCGGTGTTCCGGTTTCAAGCGAACAGAATCAAATGGGTCAGACCGATCGTATCGAAAAAGGGAGCGGCATGCCACACAGCAGGTTGGGTACAGGGCATCCCCCAGCGCTCCGACCAGCCGAAACAGTGTTTTTTGTATTGATCTGATGGGGATCAACGTTTGAATTTTGATTTTGCTTGTTTTTTGTACCTGGTATTTTGGTGCTTACGCTTTTCTAAATACCGGCGCTGGCGCAATACTTCATACATGGCAACGGCGGCAGCGGCAGAGGCGTTCAACGAATCGAGCGGTCCCTGCTGGGGTATCGCAATCAGTTCATCACATTGGGATTTAACCCGCGGCCGGATGCCCCGGCCTTCCCCTCCAATTACCAATCCGATGGATCGGGGAAAATCAGTCTTAAAGAGATCATGGCCGGCGGCACTGTCAAGGCCGTAAAGCCACAGGCCGCATTTTTTAAGGTCACGCATGGCATCTGCCAGGTTTGTGACCCGAATCAAGCGTGTGTGTTCCAGGGCGCCGGCAGATGCTTTCGAAACCGCCGCAGTCGGCGCGGCAGAACGGTTTTTGGGTATAATGACGCCATCCACGCCGACGCTTAAGGCCGATCGGATGATGGCTCCCAGGTTCTGGGGATCGAGAATCTGATCAAGCAGTAAAAAAAAAGCCCCTGCGCCCGGGTCCGGCATCAATTCAGCCATCGAGCGGATCGATTCCAGCGGATAGGGACTTACGCTGGCGGCAATCCCCTGATGGTAATCAGATTCGGTCAATTGAAGCAGGTGTTCAGCGGAAACTGTGCGTACCTGAATTTGCTGCTTACGGGCCTGGGCTCGAATTTTCTGCAAGCGCGCCGATTTTTCACCGGCACAAATATAACAACCCTCGAATTTGCGCCGGCCTGCCTTCAGCGCCTCTGCCACAGGATGAATACCGTATAGTATTTCGTTTTTCATCGATATGGTTTCATCCTCCTGGCGCAGAAAAATTTGAGGTTAAGCCGTACACAAAATACCAATCATTACCAGCTTAGTGAAAATATTAGGTCACCACCGGCCGGCCGCGATAATACTGAATAATTCCAGTCAACTCGGCAATGGCCTCCTGCAGAATGTCATTTACGATATGATGCTGATACAGATCTTTACGGTCCATTTCCTGGCGGGCGTTGTGCAGTCTTTTGGCAATGACTTCAGGGCTGTCGGTGCCCCTGGATTCGAGCCTTTGACGTAATACGTCAAACGAAGCCGGCATAATGAAAACGGTGATGGCGTCCGGGAACTTGTTTAACAACTGAATTGTCCCCTGAACATCGATATCAAGCAGGATATCCTGTCCCGAAGCAATGCCCTGCTCGATGGTGGCAGCTGCAGTGCCATAGTAATTCCCGTGCACCCTGGCCCATTCTGCCCATTTTCCGGCCCTGATTTTTTTCTCGAATGTATCTTCGGAAATAAAATGGTAATCCACCCCATCTATTTCGCCGGCTCGCGGTGCCCGGGTGGTGAAGGAGACCGAATAGAACAATTCCGGGATGCGATCCCGAACATGCCTGCAGATCGTCGTCTTCCCGGCTCCGGAGGGAGCCGAAACGACAAACAGATTCCCTGCGGGCTTTTTGGGGGCTTTATGGCGCTGATCATCAGCGGGTCGGTTGGTCATGGATCAATCTGTCGCTTTGTTTTTTTGGCGTCATCTTTAACGGTTGTAAAACGCTGGGATACAGTCTCAGCCTGGATCGCCGAAAGCACCAGGTGATTGCTGTCCATAACAATCATCGAACGTGTGCGCCGGCCGTGCGTGGCATCGATCAGCCGTTTATCGCTCTTGGCTTCGTCCTTAAGACGTTTCATGGGTGCCGAGTTGGGCGAAACAATCGCAACTACCCGGTCTGCCACGACCGTACTGCCAAAACCGATATTCAATAGGTTCTGTTCCATCTTCCCCCCGTTTGCGGATTACTCTATATTCTGAATCTGTTCCCGAATTTTCTCAAGTTCAGTTTTCACTTCAACGATGCTATGGGATACGGATGCCTTTTCCGTTTTTGCTCCCATGGTATTAAACTCGCGATTCAACTCCTGCAATAGAAAATTCAACTTGCGTCCGGCCGGTTCTGCCCCTCCCATAATGTGGTGGAACTGTTCAAGGTGACTGGCAGCCCGCACGGTCTCTTCGGATATATCGCTGCGATCCGCCAAAACAGCTGCTTCCTGGGCAATGCGGCTTTCATCGAGCGCCACAATTCCGTTGGTCAGGATTCCGATTCGATCTTCGAGCCTTTGCTGGTAGTGGGCCAAAAGACCCGTGGAAGCGGTCTCGACATTTTTCAGATGCCCTGCAATAGCGTTCAGCCGGGCACTGATATCGTCTTCCAGAAATGCCCCCTCCTGACGACGCATGTCATCCAAATCCAAAAGCGCCTGCCCAACGCAGGCCTCCACGGCCGGCCAGTTGTTTTCCAGGTCCAGCGTTCTTTCAGCCGGTTTGATGATATCTCCGGCACTCAACACCGTTTCCAATTTAACGGTTGGTTCGGCCTGCAGCTGAGCGGCCAGCTCCTGGAGTGCCCGGTGATAAGCCTGCGCGCGGGGGACATTTACATCGAAGGCGTCTGCCGCCGGGGAGGTGTCGTCGATACTCAGTCTTACTTCCGCACGTCCCCTGGCCACGGTGGCAGCAATCATGGATTTTATTTTTTCTTCCCACAGCGCATACGCCCCTGGCAATCGCAGAACGATATCCAGATGACGGCTGTTGTAGGTGCGAATCTCGATTGCCACAGACAGCGATTCGCCGGTGTGTGCGGCGCTTGCAAAGGCGGTCATGCTCTTCATCATGATGCGGTATCCTGCTTTAGATCCAAAACGTATTTATCGCGCACCCGGTTTAAAAATGCAATCATCCGGGATGCGCCGTAGTCCGGGTAGGTCCAATCCAGTTTGCGGAACGACCCTTTGCGATAGATAAGGGTCAAATCGGCATAGATGCCCTGCCCTATGTATATGCGATGGGAATAATTTTTGCCGGTGGCCAGCACAAACCTTTCCTGGAGCATGTAGCCCGGATCGATATTAACGCTGCGCCGGTTGCCATCGCAAAATTGCTGTTCGATGGTATTGGTCCGCACCTTGATGGCCGCCAGTTCCGGCTGTCTGATAAGGGGCTTGAATACGATCATCCGCCTGAACAGGGGGGCACCCATTTCAGCGCCATAATAGTCCATGTAATTAAACGGGAACCAGCGACTGATGATGTCAACCGGGCCATACAGCCTGTCCAATTCCGCATAGACGGCCGGCAGCAGGCCTTTGCCGGCCATAAAGAGTCCCACGATCAATTTAGCCGGCTTCGCTGTTTGAGGGACACTCATGGTTGCAAGGGTTTGGCCTCGTCGATCAACATGATCGGTATTCCGTCGCGGATTTCGTATAAAAGCCGACACTGATCACAGATCAAACCGTCCTGGTCGTCATTGAGTCGAATATCGCCTTTGCACTTGGGGCAAGCCAGGATTTCGAGAAGTTCGTTGTTCAACGTCATTGTGATTCCTTTGAAATATCTTTTGATTTGGTCTTGCGTTTTTCTTTATGCGGGTCCGGCAATTCTTCCTGCCGTTGGGCCTGCAACCAGCGGGAAATTTCATTGCGCACGGCTTTATCCAGTTCTAAAAACGATATTTGAATACCGATGTCATATTGCTCGGGCCCGAAGGATTCTACGCGCACGACGGTTCCGATAATCAGCAGCTGTTTTTGCTTCCCGGTCTGAATATCGACTTGCACCTTTGTTCCGATCGGTATGGGAACATCATTTTCAAACAGAATGCCGCCGATGCAAATGTTTTTCCCCTGTGCGGTATGCGACGGCCCATTCTCCCCTCCCAGCGACCGCACCCGGATCTTTTGATTCAGGTCAATCCTTAAATAACGGCGTTTGTCCCGCGAAAAAAAAGCAATATTGTTTTTACCCGATCCTTTGGCCCGATACAGGGCGTGATCGGCGCATTTGATCAGATCTGATGCTTCCAGCGCATTGACCGGGTAGGAGGCCAGACCGCCGCTGATAGTAATCCGCAATTCCAGTTCTTTAAATTTCAAGCAGGTCTCTTCGACCCGCCGGCGTATGCGTTCACCCAGGATCAACGCGCTCATTTTGTCGGTTTCCGGTAAGATGACGACCAGTTCCTCTCCGCCGTAGCGGGCAGCAAAGTCTTCGGCCCGGGTCTCGTCCAGAATAATCTTGGCCACGCGGATCAGGACCGCATCACCGGCCTGGTGTCCGTACGAGTCATTGACCGCTTTAAAATCATCCAGGTCAAAGAACAGAATCGACAGTTCCTGCCCATGGCGCTTGGCGCGATTGATTTCGCGCTCCAGGGCTTCGTCAAACGACTGCCGGTTGTATAATCCGGTCAGACTGTCAAAGCGGGACGCTTTGACTGTTTTTTCAAAAATGTGTATCTCGATCACTTTGGGATTTTTCAACGAATGCTGTATCGAGCAGAAATAATCGCAGATCGCCGTTCGCAGGTTGACATCCCGTTTAAGGGCGGTTTTCAATTTATGATGGTGCGCCAGAATCGCCTGCCAGCGCTTTTCGGCTTCGTCCGGATTCATCGACAGATGCGCCAGCACATGCAATATAATGGCGTAGGTCTGCTGGCCCTGCTCCAAAGCAATTTTGTTGAGGGAGTGTATTAACTGGTCGTCGTCAACGGCGTTATCCAAGCCCTCCAGGACAGCTTCTCGTATCTGCTCCATGCGGCCTCCTAACTTGCGGCAAATCCCCTCTTATTTCCTTCAATTCGTTTGCAGACCGAACACGCTCAGGTATGCACCGTGGGGAATCAAAGCACAACGAATAGCATGCTTGTAATCGATGCGCAACCTGAAACCGCGGAAAAGAAAAGTGCCGGCAGACAGGTTTTCGTACTTGTAATTCGCACACCGTTTTATTAATAATATGCGAATTTGCCCGTATTGCACGCCAGGAATTAAGCCATGAGCGCAGGACTTCCGATTCGTTCGGCCTTGTACCTCTATGACAAGATCTGGGGGACTCTGCTACTTTTTCTGCGTCACAACCGGCGCCTGGGGGAAGGGTTCGCCCAGCGCACCCTTAAATCGCCCCTGGAACCGGCAGACCTCTGGATTCAGGCCGCATCGGTCGGTGAAGTCTATCTGGCCCTGGAAATCATTAAGCGGCTCTGTCCGGTTAACAATACCCGCATACTGCTGACCACCAATACGCGGCAGGGCATGGAAATCATCGCCAAGACCGCCTCAGATTTGGATCCCACCCAACTGCGGGTGCAGACCCGGGCAGCCTACTGCCCTTTGGACCGGCCGTCGATTATGCTACAGGCAGTTCAGCAGGTGTCACCGCAGGTGGTGGTGCTGCTGGAATCGGAAATCTGGCCGGCGATGCTCTCGGCGCTTAAAAAGGCCGCCATACCGGTGCTCATTATAAACGGTCGTATGACCGCCCGCAGTCTGAAACACTACCGGATCTGGCCCGGTCTGTGGCGGTGGCTGCAGCCGGCCGAAGTAATGGCCATTTCCCAAGCGGATGCAGCCCGGTTTGCCGATTTGTTCAAAGGCGCCCCGGTGTCAACCATGCACAATATTAAATTCGACCGACTTTCCTTACCGGATGCAAAGACCCCCATAGAGACCGACCTTAACCGTTTACTAGGGCCGCAGCAGCCGTTTGTCGTTCTGGGTTCCGTGCGGCAGCAGGAAGAGGATCTGATCGCCAGAATAATTCGCAAACTGCACAACAACCGGCCCGGAGCGGTCATCGGCCTGTTTCCACGGCATTCCCACCGGATTTCCTTCTGGCAGAAAACCCTCGGTCAATTAAACCTGTCCTTGAAACTGCGATCCCAGTGGAAAAAACCGCTGAAGGACGGCGGTGTGATTCTCTGGGACACCTTCGGCGAACTGGGCCGGGCCTATGAATCCGCTCAGGCTGCATTTGTGGGCGGAAGCCTGGCGCCGCTGGGCGGTCAGAATTTTTTAGAGCCTCTGATTTACGGTGTGCGCCCGGTGATCGGGCCTTATTGGGACAACTTTAAATGGGTCGGCGACCGGATCTTCGACCAAGACCTGGTCCGCTCGGTTAAGGACTGGCAAACCGCGGCCGAAATGCTGATTGTGGATCTAATGAACCCTGTTGACCGGAAAGCAACCCGTAAGGCCGCCTGGAAATATATCAAGCAGCATCAGGGCGGTACCGAACAGGCCTGTCGGATTATCCGAAAATACTTGAATATATAATTAATTTATGCAATTACGAATACATAACTCATCGGTCCATCAAAATCACAATTCTGTATTTGGAAGCGCCCGGGAAAGTTTTGTCAATGAATACACGCAATGAATTGAAACGTATACGCTATTGGGTGAAACAAAGACTGACCTGGCTAACAGTACCGATCTTCGGTGGACCATTGAAAGGCTACCGCTTCGGGCTGTTCACCGGTACCCGCTTTCTTCGCGGGAAATACGGCGATATCGAGTACGATGTCATGGACGGTATCATTAAACCCGGGCACGTCGTGCTGGATGTCGGCGCCCATATCGGATACTTCACACTGCTGGCTTCGCACATGGTCAGTCGGGTCGGGAACACCGAAGGAAAGGTATTTTCATTCGAACCGCTGCCTATGAATTTAGCCTATTTAAAAAGGCACCTGCGGACGAATCGCATTAAAAATGTGAAAGTATTCCCAGCTGCGGTCGGTTTCGAAGATTGCTGGAAATCTTTTAATATCGCAGGTGGGAGTGGACGCGGCAGCCTGTCGAATCACGCCGAAGGCAACTATCTTCGTGTCCGGGTGTTGAGTTTGGATTCTTTGTTTGACAGAGGCGAAATAACCGAACCTGATTTTATCAAGATGGATATCGAAGGTGCGGAAGGCGAAGCGCTAAAAGGCGCCAGAAAAATGCTGGACGCCTGCCGTCCGACAATTCTTCTTTCGGTCCACGGGCAGTTGGTCCAATACGAGTGTGAAACATTGCTCAAAGAAATTGGCTATCAGTGGTCCTATATAATGCCCTCGGCTCTCCTCGCTCGTCACCCTCTGGATTAAAGGCATCTTCACCGTTTGATGTCTGGTTCCGAATATTGGCTGCTGGATGGCACGACTGTGTCGTGAGCTCATTGCTGATAGCTCATACGAAAATAAATTATGCTATCTCTATATAACCTGCTCATACCAATGGTCGTCTTAATCGGTCTGCCTCTAATACTGCCGTACGTTCTGCTATCCGGCAAGCGCAGGCGATCGCTGTTATACAAGCTCGGCCTGAAGTCTATGCCGGGGCTGATTGAGAATCAGGACAGGGACAGCCAGCCGAGAATCTGGATCCATGCCCTTTCGGTCGGAGAAGTGATTTCATCGATACCCCTTGTCAAGGCACTGAACGACCGTCAGCCGGGCGATATCATTTATTCTGCCTCCACTTTGACCGGTTACGATACGGCCTGTAAGCGTTTGCAGGACCAGGTGACGGCCGTCATTTTTTCACCGTATGACCTTCGCTATGCGGTCAATCGGACACTGGATCGGATGAGTCCATCCTTGGCGCTAATCGTCGAAACCGACGTCTGGCCGAACATGATCGACAGTCTGCAACAGCGTCGCATCCCGGTCCTGCTGGTCAATGCCCGCCTGTCCGATCGCTCGTTGCGAGGTTACCGGCGTTTAAAGCACTTCGCCGCGGCATTATTTCCGAGGTTCACTAAAATTTGTACACAAACCCATGAGGATGCGGGGCGATTCATGCAGCTTGGCGTATCCGAAGATCAACTGGTCATCACCGGCAATCTGAAATTCGACCAGACCTACGATCCCGTATCGAACGAAGAGAAAGTGCAGTTGAGAAAAAGGCTGGGTATTGCGCCGGATGCGAAAATTGTCGTTGCCGGCAGCACCCACGAGGGCGAAGAAAGCGTCCTCGCAGAGGCTTTCAAGCGTGTTCGCATGTCCCATCCAACCCTGGTGCTGATCGACGCGCCCCGGAACCCGTACCGCTCGGCCGCCATTGCCGACCTTTTCGACGCCGCCGGGTTGAAGCCCTGTCTTTTGTCTGACATCGACGCCTCCGGCCCCGACCGATCGGCTGATGTCGTGATCATCGACACCATCGGCCTGTTGGTAAAACTCTACGCCCTGTGCGATATTGCCATCGTGGGCGGCAGCCTCCTGGATATTCGCGGCATCGGCGGCCACAACCCGCTGGAGCCGGCCGCATATGCAAAACCGATTATTTTTGGTAAAAACATGCGTAATTTCAGACAGATCGCCGGCATGCTTGAAACTGCCGGCGGTGCCCTGACGGTTGAAGGCTCCGATCAACTGGCCTCGGCACTGCGGTCGCTGCTGGAAAACACAAGGCGATCCCATGAAATCGGAGAGCAAGCCCACAAGGTTTTCAATGCCAACAAGGGGGCGGTGGCCAAGACGATTGACCTGGCGCTCGAACATCTGAAGCGCGTACCCAATCATTATAGAATGAGCATGCGATAAGATGGCAAACATCGGCAAGCGATCCGCCAATGCGGTCGAAAGGCAAATCGGCAAACTTATTTACGCTTTATTCTGGACTTTGGGTCTTATTCCGCACCCCATCGGCAAGGCCATGGGCAGTGCTCTGGGCTGGGTTTGGTGGCATTTGGACAGGAGCCGTAAATCCATCGCCCTGAACAATTTACAGATCGCTTTCGGTCAGGCAAAGAGTAAAGCTGAACGCACCGCCCTGACGAAATGTGTTTTCAAAAACCTGGGTATGATCATTTTTGAACTGGGCTGGTCGCTGCGCCTCAGCCCCGACCGTTTTGGCGACTATTTTCGCATTGAAGGTCTGGCCAATTACGAAGCGGCCGCCAAAGCCGGAAAAGGCGTACTGCTGCTGACCGGTCATATCGGCAATTGGGAATTGCTGCCGATCATGCTGGCCATATCGGGACACTCGGCCAATATATTATACCGCCCGCTCGATTTTAAACCCCTGGACCATTTCTTTATACAAACACGTACGCGTTTTGGCGGACAGATGCTCTCCAAATTCGGTACAGCGCTTAAGATATTAAAATTATTGAGGAAAGGGGAAAATATTGCCGTTCTTTTTGATCAGGAAGTTGGACTGCGTCAGGCGGTTGTTGCCGAATTCTTCGGCCGCCGGGCGAATACGAATAAAGGCCTGGCCATGCTGGCCGTCAAAACCGGGGCGCCGGTGGTGCCGGTATATCTTGTTCGCGAAGGCAACCGGTATGTGACCCATATTCTGCAGGCACTGCCGTTGATTCAAACCGGGGACAGCCGAAAGGACATCGAGGAAAACACGCAGCAGTACAACACTGCCCTGGAATCAATTATCCGTCGCTATCCGGATCAGTGGTTCTGGGTGCACAATCGCTGGAGAAATCGACCGTATATGGCGTGGCCACAAAAAGATTGATCTCCAGTATAAATGAGATTAATGCCTGGAATGCTGCGAACCGGTTCCGCATTCAGCGTTCAGGCTGCAATGGCGAAACATATAAAACGTATAACCAATGCCGCCAATCGTGATCCAGAAGAGTCGGAAATTCATTTGGGTCAGACGAAAATCCGTCAGGCAGAATAAAGCCGTCAAAGCGTAAACCCCAATCAGAAATAACCACAAGTCCCGCGGCATCCTGTTGTTCGATCTGGCCCAAAACAGTGCTCGGATAAGCAAACAGGCATAGATGACTAAAATGGCCGTGCCCACAATGCCAAAGCGCACCATAACTTCAAGGTAGGAATTGTGCAGATGATTGTGGTTGAATTCTTTCAAATCCGCACCCGGGCCCCATCCAAATACTGGCCGTTCTTTCCATTTTTTAAACCCGTAAATGTTTAGCAAAATGCGAACGCCAAAGCCATATTGGCTATAGCCTTCGGTCTCAAATCTGGCCAACCGCTTGAAATCCTCATGTTCTGCACTGAGACGGTCGGCAATACTGGCATAGCTGTGCACCATCACCAGAACAAGTGCCGCGGCGATCAGCAACGACGGCACAAAGAGCCATTTACGGGATTTTTGATGAGTTTTGGTTCTGAGTAAATACGCGTATCGCGCAAACAGCAGCGGCGGGAATATTAAGAGAATCCCGATCCAAATATTACGGGATTGGCTGATGAGAATCATCTGAAAGAAAAAGGTAGCCAGCATCAGGGTCAGCACGATTCTCGGAAGCCACGTCAATCTGCTGCCCTTGTACACAATTAACCGCGGACCAAGTATCAAAACACCCAGCAGTCCTAAACTGGCGTACAATCCCATGGTTATATGACCCCAGCGCGTGAGCGGGATGCGTTGACCCTGAAGCGCTTCTAACCAGTATGTCCAATCGACACACACAATAAGTCCGACCACCAGGCTCAAGCAACCGAGGCCGATCACCCAGAAAATACGTTTCATGTCCGATTTGAGCCAAAATGCCAGCGGCAAGAAAAAAAAGATACTGCTGAAACGCCATATGGCATCCGGGTGATCGAATTCGGCATCCGGATTGGCGTGGTTTGCAAGGAACGCTGATAGGAACATATACCCCAAAAACAGAAACCCCACCCAAAACATCGGGTCCGTTCTGATGATGGGCCAAAATCGCTTGATATTTATCAACATGGCAGCAACCATCATTAGAAAGGTAATGCCCGCAACCGATGGACTGACCCATGTTGACACCACAAAAAGCATCGTACTGATCCAACCAAAATGCTCGAACCAAACGGTTTTGTCGGTTTTCAAAATACCTTGCAGGGCTATCGTTTCCATTGTTTTCGATTCAAGCTCATGGGTTTTGGCATTCCGGACTATGGTTTCCTAAACTCAGCATACCGCCACATTTTTATCCAATCCTTCAGCCAGCCTATGGTGCCCTCCGGCACCGCTAGTAGCCAATACCACCTTTTTTTGACATCCGACCATTGTCGGATATAGCCGCAACCGCAATGCAGCGAACAGCGCACATAGCGCCTGGCATAGGCTAATTGCTGGCTTGGTGAGCAATACATAGCATGCTCGTTCAGCATTTCCAAAAAGGCCAGCCGAAATCCCCGGGGGCTGCCGATGCGCCTTCGAAACGCATTGGCCGTAAGTCCATCCGGCAGTTGCTCGATTTTCTGAATCACTTGGTTGATGTAGCGAAACTTGTATAAATGGGCCATCCGGTTCCAGATAACCGATTCGCGCATATCTTTCTCGTTCGGAAATATCGGAAATGGATACTGCCTCAAAATTTCTGTTCGAGCGGCCCCCTTTTTATCTCCCCAAATGCCATACCGGTATTGCATTTCGAGGAAATTCCTGTCCATCACATCTTCCGGAAACCGTTTGCCGGAGATGCGGGTATCGTCCAGGTATGAGCATAATCCTTCCACACCGGCAAAATGAGGTTTCTGATCATCAGGGATATCATCCCAGTAATTTTTAAGTATCTCAAGGGCTCCGGGTGCAAGTATATCGTCAGAATCGAGCACAACGGTGAAAAATCCTCTCAATTTTTCCAGGGCCGAATTGTATGCTGCAGGCTTACCCAGGTTTTCCTGCCTAAAATAGCGAACGGGGAATCCGACTCGACTTTTCCATTGATAAACGACCTCGCGGGTATTGTCGGTTGATCCGTCATCTACGATTAGAACTTCAAAATCTTTGAATCCCTGTCTTTCAATGCTCCTGAATGCGCGTGGCAGTAGGTCTGCGCGGTTGTATGTGGGAATAAAAATCGTGAAAAAATATGGATATTCCATCGTGCGAACGGTAGAAATACAGGTTAATCAGGTAAAAAGGAGTTACCTTAATGTTTGTCAAAAGGCAAGTCGATTATAAAAATTCGTCCTACCTCATGCTGTGGGTGGATCAATATTTCGCTTGCCCCATTGATGCGCAAATGTTATCAAATTAGCCTTCAATTGCTTTACCACGAATCACTGCCTGAATAACTCATCATTTTCGTTTAATTGGTTTATGAAGCGTATCCTTGTCATTCGAACCGGCGCCATCGGTGATGTCATCATGGCTTCCCCTATGATCCGCGTCATGCGAGATGCCTGGCCGGAGGCCTATCTGGCCTGGCTTGTGGAACCTTCAAACAAGGTGCTTCTGGCCCACCATCCAATGCTGGATGAAATCATCTGCTGGCCGAAAGGAGAATGGCACCGGCTGTTAAAAAACGGATGTTTTTTATCCCTGGCCTCGCGGATAAGACAGTTCAGCAGGGACCTGCGACAGCGTCGGTTTTCGCTGGCCATCGATGCCCAGGGACTGGCGCGTACCCGACTTTTTGCGCGCCTTTCGGGTGCGACGGAGCGCATCGGATTCGATTCGAAAGAACCCGGTCGTTTTTTGATGAATAGAATCATAGCCCGGGGTGGTCACATCGAATACATGAGCTCGGAATACTATCATCTCATGAAAACCATGACGCTGGCACCGGGCACATTCGCTCCCGAAATTTTCCTGACCGACGGGATTCGAGCCAGGGCCCGTGAAACACTTCAGGTCCAGAAGGTTACAGACCAATATCTGGTCATATGCCCTTTTACAACCCGCCCCCAAAAGGAGTGGCCGGACGACCGTTGGGCACAACTTGTCACGGATCTGCACGCTCAACACGCATTGCCGGTGGTCATGCTCGGAGGGCGGCAGGATATCGAGCATAGCCGGCAAATTCAGAACATGACCGGCGATTATTTACGGAATTTAACCGGTCAGACGACCTTGATCGAATCGGCCGCCGTTATTGAAAAATCAATACTGGTGGCAGGTGTCGATACAGGTCTGACACACATGGGAACCGCTTTTAGAAGACCAACCATCGCATTATTTGGATCAACCTGTCCGTATCTCAAGACGCCCAGCAAACAGACAACCGTTATCTACAACCGTCTGCCGTGCGCACCCTGCCGTCATAAACCGACATGTGATGGAAAACACACCTGCATGGATTCGATCAGCGTTGAACAGGTATGCCTGACTGCTAAAAAAGTGATAAATCAATCCGGTTAATCCATATGAAAATGCTACACATTGAAACTGGAAGACATCTCTACGGTGGTGCCCTGCAGGTTTATTATCTGATCAAGGGACTGAAATCTTATGATTGCCGCAATGTCCTGGTTTGCCCAATAGAGAGCAAGATCGCAAAAGCCGCCCAACAGCATGCGCACCTGTATGCTATTCCTTTAGCCGGTGATATGGATTTTCGTTTCATTGTGCATCTATATCGAATCATTCGCAAAGAAAAACCGGATCTTATCCATATACACAGTCGCAGAGGGGCGGATGTGTGGGGAGCGCTGGCCGCAAAAATGGCGAATCGGCCGGTGATTATCACGCGAAGGGTTGACAATCCTGAGAAACCCATCATAGCCCAGTTGAAGTACCGGCTTTGCAACCGTGTCATTGCCATTTCAAAAGGGATCCAGAACGTGCTGCTGAAGGCGGGTGTACCGGCCGAAAAACTTGTGTGCGTTCATAGTGCAGTGGACACCGATATCTTTTCAAAAGCCTGTGACAGAAAGTGGTTTTTGCGGGAGTTTGGTTTGTCATCCGGCAATAAAATCGTCGGGGTGGTTGCCCAGTTGATCGAGCGCAAGGGGCATCGCTATCTTTTTAAAGCTGTGCCGGGAATTATGGCCCGATTTCCTGACATTGTTTTTATTATGTTCGGCAAAGGGCCTCTAAAGAACCAGCTCCACAGAATTGCCATCGAACAGGGACTGGCAAACAATATCCGATTTGCAGGATTCCGCGATGATCTCGATCGGATACTGCCCTGCCTGGATCTGCTGGTGCATCCGGCCTTGATGGAGGGCCTGGGGGTCTCGCTGCTCCAGGCTGCCGCTTGCGGTGTTCCGATTGTCGCTTCCAGGGTTGGCGGTATACCGGAAATCGTCCACGATGGGTTAAACGGCTATCTGGTTGCACCGGGCGCGCCGGATGAACTCGCCACAAAAATTATTTCATTGCTGCAGGACCCGTTGCTGATCAAAAAAATTGCAACTGAAGGACCCAAATTCATTGAAAAGTATTTTTCGATAGATAAGATGGTCAGAGGCAATTTTGAAGTCTATAAAGAAATTTTGAATCGCTGACATCTCAATACATCGAAAGACTAAAACCGTGCGAATTTCATTTTTGGCATTTGGTCCAATATTGACAACTTATTACCAGGCGTGTTTTTGCATTCTCTCTTTATTGAAGGAATCATCCCATCCGCAGATCAGTGTTACCACAGACAACCCGGACTTTTTCAATTATCTCAGCGACCGGATTCAGATCATCTCCTTAAATCAGCAGAAACTGGAATCCTGGAAAGGCAGTGCGAATTTTTTCTGGCGAATAAAAATCAAAGCGATCGAAGATGCCATATTAAGATTTCCAGGGGAACACGTGGTATTCCTGGATACAGACACATTTCTGGCGAACGGTCTTCACGAATTAAATGCAAAACTGGATGATGGACTGCCTGTCATGCATGAACGGGAAGGCAGATTATGTGAGATTGGTCAGAAACGATACGAGGAGATGTGGACCGTATTCAAGGACAAGACATTTTGCGGCATTCAGATCAATTCGGCCACGGAGATATGGAATGCTGGTGTAGTGGGAATCCCCGGCCAACAATCGCTTCAAACAATTCAACTCGCATTGAATCTATGCGATAAATTGTGCGCCATTGATGTTCGTCGGGCCTACCTTGAACAGTTTGCGCTTTCGCTGGCCTTGAATAAGATCTGCGGCCCCATTATCCCGGCCAACCAATGGATCGGTCACTACTGGGGCAACAAAAGCCAGTGGAATGAAACGATTGTGTCCTTCTTTCTGAAATCGTTTCTCGAAAAAAGAACATTGGAACAGGATTTGACCGTGATGAAATCCTTTGATTACAGCGCATTACCAATTCGAATGACGAGGCAGAAAAAATGGGTTACGAAATTGCGACGATTGCTCACCAAAAATTTCCCGCTCAAAGCGCAGGGGTACCACCCTTCTTAGGAAACAACCTGACGTTATGACCTATTTGATTTTGGTTTCAACGGGAGACGGCCATGCAAGATAAAAGTGTAACTCTGGTTGTAACAAGCTGCGGCAGACCTGACCTGTTAAAAAATACCCTGAACAGTTTTGAACGACTGAATACATATCCGCTAGCCAGGAAAATTCTGATCGAAGATTCGGCCAGTTCAAAAATGAACGCCTTTTTACATAAACATTATGGAAATTATTTCGATATTCTGTTTTTCAACGATCCCAAGTTGGGACAGCTGAAAAGCATCGACAAAGCTTATAAAGAAGTGAATACGCCCTATCTTTTTCATTGTGAAGATGATTGGTTGTTCGTAAAACCGGGCATTATTGAAAGTTCGTTTCTGATGTTGGATCGCGATCCCAAAATAATCAATATCTGGCTGCGGGGTGTAACAGAGGAAAATGCACACGCTATGGAAGGAACGACGCTGGAGTTCGCGAACCAAATAAAATATCGCAGAGTTCTGCATGGCGACAGAGGTTTTTACCGCGGATTTACGCTGAACCCTACATTGAAAAGAATGCGCGATTACCAATTGATCGGCAGCTATGCTGCCCTGGGGTCTGAAGAAGCGATCGCCGAAGAATACCAAAAGCTCGGTTTTTATGCGATTTCCTTTGAGGATATCTATATCAAGCATATTGGGCAGGGTCGTCATGTGCCGCTGCCGGGTGATAAATGGCTGCGCTCCACCAAGCATAGAGTTAGAAACAGATTGCGGCGTTGGTTTTCAAAATAAAACTCGGGGAAACGCCACCAGACCTAATTTGGGGGGGATCTGGAATCGTATCTCGGGAACGACAAAAATGTTACCGCTGTATGCGCCTAAAAGTACCGATCCGATTCAAGCCGTTCGAGACCATAGATTATATTTCAAAATAGCATAGATCGCTCGAAATCCATCTTTCAGGCCGACCTTTTTCCCCTGATCGTATGTTCGGCCATAATAGGATATGCCAACCTCATAAATCCGGCAGCGCAGGCGTGCTACTTTTGCGGTGATTTCAGGCTCGAAGCCGAAGCGCTGCTCCTCGATACGAATCGACTGGATAATTTCGCGGCGGAACATTTTATAGCCGGTTTCCATATCCGTCAGATTAATGTTGGTCAGCATATTCGACAGCAAGGTCAAAAAGCGATTGCCGACCATATGCCAGAAATAAACGACCCGGTGCGGGTTGCCGCCCATGAATCGCGATCCATAGACAACATCGGCCAGGTCGGCTGTAATCGGTCCCATTAGTTTTGGATAATCGTGCGGGTCGTATTCCAGATCGGCATCCTGGACAACGACGACATCCCCGGTCACCAGTTCGAAACCCGAACGCAGGCAGGCGCCCTTGCCCATATTCGTATCATGATAGACGACCCGGTCCACCTCAGGTTCGATTTCATCCCGGATGACCTGCCGGCTTCCATCCGTTGAAAAATCATCCACGACAATGATTTCTAGATCCTCCAGCGGTGCTGATTTGACCTTGCGCACAATTTGTCCGATGGTTCCGACTTCGTTGTAGCATGGGATAACGATGCTGAGTTTCATATGGTAGTTCCCTGATGAATTATTTGCGGTGTTCGCCTCAAGGATGAAGACAAAACCGATAGCAACCTCTACCTTTTGGGCTCAGCATTGTCAATTCCGTTGACCGATGGTTAGGATTGACTCGCACCAATGGTTTTGATACTTGGGGGACCTAGCCAAACTGCCCTAACACGCCCATTCCCCATAAAAACAGACATACCGGTATGGATTGAAACGAATGTGTGGAATAGCCGGAGTTTATCGAAAATCTGATTCTGCCGATGCATCCCAACTGCACGCGGCGGCCCAGACCCTGCGCCACCGCGGACCGGACGACATCGGAACCTATGTCGATGGTTCGTTCGGAATGGCCCACACACGCCTTTCCATCATCGATCTTACGGGCGGTCATCAGCCGTTGTTTGCCGCCGATGATAACCTGGTGCTGATCGCCAACGGAGAAATTTACAACTACATCGAACTGCGGCAGGCGTTGATCAAAAAGGGTCACCGGTTTTCAACCCATTCGGATTCGGAAGTCATCCTGTACGCCTACCTGGAATTTGGCGATGACTTCATCAAACATCTGCATGGCATGTTTGCATTCGCGCTGTACGACAGATTGCGAGCGCATTTGATCCTGGCACGCGACCGTTTGGGCATCAAGCCGCTGTTCATAGCCGAACAGCCGGGCGGTATCGCTTTTGCATCGGAAATCAAAGCCTTGCTGAAACTGATTCCCGGGGCACCGGAAATCAATCCGGCCGGTCTGGCTCAATACCTGCAGAACCAGTTCAGCTCCGAACGCATTACACCGATCAAAGGCATCCAGCGCCTACTGCCGGCCGAAGCCGTCCGTATAGAAAAAGGCGTCATCCAAAAACGTTGGCAGTACTGGTCGGCCAGTGAGATCGAAACTGTCTCTCTGAGTATAGAAGAAGCCGGTGAACAATTTGAACCTTTGATGGAAACCGTCATGCAGGAACACATGCGATCGGATGTGCCCTACGGCCTGTTTTTATCCGGCGGCGTCGATTCGTCGATTTTGCTGGCCATGCTGAGCCGTTACGCCAAAGAGCCGATCCGGACGTTTTCGGTCGGCTTCAAAAGTCCGGATCTGATCGACGAACTGCCCATGGCCGAAGATCTGGCCACCCGATTCGCAACGCGGCACACGTCCGTCAGGCCCGACCGGGATGCCATCTTCCAGAGCCTGCCCTATACGGTATGGGCCGCCGATGAATTGATGCGCGATTATGCCAGCCTGCCCACCGCTTTACTTGCCCAGGCCGCCGGAGCGGAACTGAAAGTGGTATTTTCCGGCGAAGGCGGCGATGAAGCCTTTGCCGGTTACGGACGCTACCGGTCTGCAGGCATCGAACGTCGATTTAAACAGTTGCTGCATCCGGGAAGCGGCGGTTTTCGCGCCCGGGGAACGTTTCGCGGGCGCTGGCCCGTCAAGCTGTTCGGTCCCGCCCTGCAGACAGCCGTCAAGGTAGCCCGGCAGCCTTTCATCAACGCCTGGCAGACGGCGCCGCGCCGGTGGAGCGATTTGCAGCGCATGCAGTACACCGATCTGATAACCGCTCTGCCCGACAACCTGCTCGTCAAAGGCGACCGCATGTTGATGGGCTGGGGCGTGGAGGGCCGCGTTCCGTTTTTGGACCACCGTATCGTGGAATTCGGCCTGGCCCTGCCGGATAAATTAAAAATCTTCAACAACCAGGGAAAGTACTTTTTAAAGCACTGGGCCTCGAAATTTTTACCTGAACAATATCTTTTTGCGAAAAAACGCGGGTTTCATGTTCCTGTCCGACAGTGGTTCACAAGGGATTATTGCACCCGCCTGAAAGCGTGTCTGCCGCGGCATGAGGCGATCAAAACCTGGTTTGATTCCAGAGGCGTCGAAGCGTTAATCACGAGTAACAAAATAGACGGCCCGGTCAGCCGCATGATCTGGTCCCTGCTTCAATTTGTTGTCTGGTACGAAATTTTCATTAACGGCAACGGTGAACGACCGCCGGTCAAGCTTGAACCGCTGGATCTGATAAACAAATAAAAACCGACTGGAATCAACAACCCGGATGTATACCTATGGCCATTGAGAACTCTGTAAAGAAGGACCGCATCGCCATCTATGCCGCCACTTCCGGACACAGTGGTGTCGATCGGTTGATGCAGCATTTGATTCCGGCTCTGGCCGGTCACGGATACAGGATCGACGTCTTGCACGTGCGCAAGCACGGGCCTCAGATCGACTCCCCGCCGGATGGTGTCACCGTGATTGATACGGGTTCCAGCCATGTGTATTCGAGCCTGCCGGCCGTGGTCCGCTACCTGAAAACCAGCCGGCCGGTGGTCATGCTATCGGACAAAGACCGGGTCAACCGCACGGCCCTTCTGGCGCGCTGGCTGGCAGGCGTTCCCACGCGGTTGATATTTAGTTCGGGAACAACGATTTCGATCGATCTTGCCAACCGCGGCTGGTTCGAACGCTGGCTGCAGCGGTTTTCCATGGGTCGGCTGTATCGCTATGCCGACAATGTCATTGTAACTTCAAAGGGCGTAGCCGACGATATGGCGGCATACACAGGTCTTGAGCGATCCCGCATCGAAGTTGTACCGTGTCCGGTCGTTCCGGATGATCTATTTCAGGCCGAGCTACAAAAACCGGATCACGCGTGGTTCGCGGATGGTCAAATACCGGTTGTTCTGGCAGTTGGGGAACTGAGCCGCCGCAAGGACTTTGCCACCCTGATACGGGCTTTTGCCCATGTGCGCCAACATAGGCCCTGCCGACTGTTGATTTTGGGTAAAGGCGATCAGGAAGAAACCCTGCAGGGCATGGCCCGGGAACGCGGAATCCAGGAAGATGTGGATTTACACGGTTTTACACCGGAACCATACCGATTCATGGCGTACGCCGACCTGCTGGCATTCACATCCCTGTGGGAGGGCCTGGGATTTGTGATAATTGAAGCCCTGGCGGTGGGCACGCCGGTGGTGGCCACCGATTGCCCCAGTGGACCGCGGGAAATCCTCCAGGACGGTAAATTCGGTCCGCTGGTGCCCGTGGGTGATGATAGTGCCCTGGCCGATGCCATTCTGGCAACGCTTGACAACCGTCCGCGCAGACCGGAACTGCAAGAAGCGGCCCGGCCATACGGCATCGCGAACAGCACCGCGGCTTATCTGAAAGCGCTGGGGCTCGAGCCGGTGGGATAAAAACACAGAACCATTGTATCACGCCTGGCCTGAATCATATCGACAGCGATTATGCATTCAAACGAAAAATTGGACTGTCCGAACTAAAAATTTTTTATTAAATCAAGCCAACCGGACACATGCACCCACAAACGCGCGAAAGATTACCCGTCCAACCGTCACCCCGAATAGCCATATTTGTTTCGTTTTCAGGCCATGGCGGCGTAGAACGGATGATGCTGAACCTGGCCGAAGGCCTGGCCGACCGGGGCTGCCATGTCGACCTGGTCCTGGTCAAGTCCCGCCACGCGCAGCTTGATGATCTGCCGGATACAATCAACGTTGTCAAGCTGCCTTCAAATCACACCTTCAGCAGCCTTTTCGCGCTGTCGACCTATCTGAAAAAAAACCGGCCCGATGCCCTGCTGGCCGCCAAAAACCGGGCCAACCAGGTCGCGGTGCTGGCCAGACACCTGTCCGGAGTGTCAGTCCGCGTCGGTCTTCGAATGGGTACGACGACAACCGTGGCCTTGCAGGGGAAAAGTACGTTTAAGAAATGGAGCTGGTATCTGCCCATGCGGTGGCTCTACCCCAAAGCCGACGCGATAATCGCCGTTTCCGCAGGTGTCGCTGAAGATCTGGTGCGCATTACCGGCCTGGATTCACGGCGGATTACAGTGATCGCCAATCCGGTTATTACCCCGCGTGTCGATCGTCTGGCCAACGTTGAACCGGAACATCCGTGGCTGCAGACAAAAGATGTGCCGGTGATCATCGGCGCAGGCCGCCTGACCCGCCAGAAGGACTTTCCGACGCTGATCAGGGCCTTTGCCCGGCTGCACGCCAAACGGCGTTGCCGGCTGATCATACTGGGCGAAGGCAAGGATAAGGCCTTGTTGACCAACCTGTCAGAACAACTGAAGGTTGCCGGGGATCTCGACTTTCCCGGATTCGTCGACAATCCGTATGCCTACATGAAATCAGCCGATCTGTTTGTCCTGTCTTCCATCTGGGAGGGTTCACCGAACGTGCTCACCGAAGCCATGGGTCTGGGGATTCCGGTCGTTGCCACCGATTGTCCCAGCGGGCCGCGGGAAATCCTGCAGAACGGTCACTACGGACCGATTGTAAAAATGGGAGACGATAAAAGCATGGCTGAAGCGATGCGGTCGGTGCTCGAAAAACCGCCGCAACCCGACTATGTGAAGCAGGCGGTGGAAAAATTCAGGTTGGAATACAGCAGTAAAAGGTACTTGGAAGTATTGATGGGCAAGAAACTTTGAGATAGCCACACGTTATCACGAATTAAAAATACTGGATGATGTTTACGAAGGTATAGGGTGTAAGGTACATAAAAGGTATAGGGTGTAAGGTACAAGGTGAAAGGTGAAAGGTGAAAGCATTGGATTTTGGATGACACGCCGGCGGCGTGAGCTCATGGCTGATAGCTCATAGTTGATAGCAAAAGATCTATTTGCTGGAAGATATTGGATGGAGGAATGCTGTGGCTTTTAATAGTTGATATATGATACAGGCAGCAAACACGTGTACCGGCTGCCAGATTCCAGATAGCGGTTAAAAAAAAGGGGGGAGCGGAGCGACGCCTCTCCCCAGTTTCCAATTTCAAGTTTCCAGTTTCTATATTTAGACAGCGCGTTAGCGCTTCCTTAACTTTAGGCACTTTAGCGCACTTTAGTTCACTTTAGGCACTTCTTTCGAGGTATTCCCATGTTACTTTCCCTGCGATATAATTTTCTGCTCGTCCACATCGCCAAGACCGGTGGAACCAGTGTGCGGGCCGCCTTGAGCGGGTATAAATGGAAAGATCCCTACCGTCTTCCGCTGTTTATATGCAGCCGCATGAGTTCTGTGTTCAAACACCGTCTGGCCTGCAAACTGCCACGTCATGCCAAAGCCATTGCCGCCCGGGAAATGCTGCCCAGGGAACTGTACGACCGCCTTTTTAAATTTGCCTTTGTACGCAATCCCTGGGATCTGCAGGTCAGCTCTTTCCACCACATCCGCCGTGAAAGACCCCACCTGATGACCGGTATCGATGAATTTGAAACGTTTCTGCGCTATAAGTTCAACCCGGAGCGGCCCTACCAGTTCCACATCGACACTTCCATTGAGCTGCAATCCGACTATTTAATCGATCTGCACGGCAATGTGATCGTCGACTTTATCGGCCGCTATGAGCAATTGCAGGATGATTTTAACACCGCCTGCGGGAAAATCGGCATCCCGACGCTCCTGTTGCCCCACAAACGCAAAGCCAGGACCCGCAAAGCCTATCAAAGCTATTATACCGATCAGACCGCCGAGATGGTGGCCGCATACTTCAAAGCAGACATCGAGATGTTCGGATACACATTCGAAAAATAAAAGCCACGCAAAAACATAGACATACACTGACGATTCGGTCAATGGGATAAAGACGGCAGGTGCTCTGCGACAGTTTTCCGGAACGATTCCGCCTGATCACCAAAGTCGATCCTGACGCCGATGACGATCAGATCGGCGGGCAGTTCCAGGTAGCTGCCGAAGCGACAATAATCCTTTTCCGTAGTGACGAAGCAGTCCGTATTTTTCTCAAGCGCTGCACCGTGCAGCATCTTAAAATCAGCGGCCGTGTACCGATAGTGGTCGGGAAAGGACTTGAACCCTGTCAGGTCGGCACCGAGCGCTTCCAGCGTATGTCTGAAATCGCTGTTGCGTGCGATCCCGGAGAAAGCATATACGCGTTTTTGGCTCAAAATTTGTTCCGGGGTTGGCGGCGCTGTCGACTGCACGGATTCAAATCTGTCTGCAGGGCCAGCCTTTGATACCGACGCGCACAGGCGCGGTTGGTGCCGGGTGCGGAAAACTGGGGGTGTCGGGGCGATTTTTTTCAGCAAATCTAAACTGTTTTGCAGCCCCTTTGACGATGCCCGGTCACAACGGGTCATGACCACCAGATCCGCACGTCTCAAGGCTGCGGGCGGCTCACGCAGCGTACCGCGGGGAAACAGGTATCCGTTACCCAGGGGCCGTTCGCCATCCATCAGCACGATATCCAGATCACGGTGCAGCCGGCGATGTTGAAAACCATCGTCCATTAAAACGACATGCGGCCGAAAGTGGCCCACAGCCCGCATGCCGGAACGAAATCGGTCCTGACCGACCATGACCGGAACACCGCTGGAAAGCAGTGCCTGCGCCAGCATGTAAGGCTCGTCGCCGGTCGCGTCCGGCGCCATCAGCAACCGCTGGCCGTCGCTGACCATGCCGCCCTTTTTTTCAGCCGCCCCCATGTAACCGCGACTCAGCACAACCAGTTCGTAACCCATTTCGCGCAACATCTTGGCCAGATATAGTACCATAGGTGATTTACCGGTCCCGCCGACCGTAATATTTCCGACCGATATCACAAAACAGGGCAGTTTACGGACCGAATTGATCCGAAACCGATAGGCTGCCCCGCGCACCCGCACCCCGGCTGCATACAGAAATGAAACCGCACGCAGCGCTGCCCGCAGTAGCTTGCTACCGGTCGGCCCATTGCCGTACATGCTCTGGGTAACTTTATCTTTAATCTGGTTTTTCATGACTTGATAGTTGAGCCCGTTGAGCCAGTTGAGCCGGTTTTGCCAGTTGTGTAAAGCGATATGCTTTGGTTCATTCGAGAACCTTTTACTGGCCCAACTGGCTCAACGGGCTCAACTGGCTCAACTTTTTTTAGTGCTGTATCCGTGTCAAAGTGACAATCGCCAGTATCGAAAACACAACATTGGCCAGCCAGGCGGCCAGAATCGGCGGCAGACGCCCCCCATAACCCAGCGACAGAGAGAAGCTGTGCACACTCCAATAAAGGAAAATCACGCCAATCCCGTAAGCAATGCTGATGGCAATCCCCTCCCGCATGCGTCGCCGAAATGCAAAACCGGCCGCCATCAGGCTCATAATGATGCACACAAAGGGTAAAGCAATTTTGGCATGCAGATCGACGATGTAGTTGGTGGCATCATAGCCTTCGGCCTGCACGCTGCGGACGTATTGCAGCAATTCGAAAAAATTCATCTCTTCGGATTTTTTGGCCACCCGCTTAAGATCATCCGGAATGTAGTTGAGCGGCTCGACACGGCGGTCGTGGTATTGAATTTCGTACTCGGTGCGGTCTTGCCGGTTGGCAAATTTTTGTTCCATTAATTTGTAAAAAACCCATTGGTCCGCTTCAAATCGCCCTGTGGTTGCGTCGACCCGGCGATGCAACCGAAAATCTTCATCGAAAAAGTAAAGCGTGATACCGGATATAGTCCGATCGGTTGGATTAAAATAGCGGATATGGGCGATGGATCGGTTGCCTTTGATCCAGATGTTCTTATTGCGCGAGGTCGCAACTGCCTTTTTGCGCACTTCTTCAAGCCAGATCTTGTTGGCCTTGCTGGCGCTGATGGGCACGACGACATCGGACAAGAAATAAAGGCCGGCGGCGATAATTACGGATATCCCCACGACCGGTCGCAACAGATAATATGAACTGACGCCGCTGCCGCGCAGGGCGATCAGTTCGTTGTTCTTGTTCATCAGACCGAATACAATAAGCACGCCTAAAAGCAACGCAACCGGTGTGATCTGGGCAATGACCATGGGGATCTGATACTGGGTGTAGATCAAAAAACGGGTTACCGGGAGGCCGGCCTCCAGAAAATCGTCGATTTTTTCAAAAAAATCGACGGCCAGAAAAATACTGACGACCGCAGACAGTATGATCAGAAAAACCTTAATAAACTCCAGGCTGATATATCTGGCGATAATGGTGACCATGGTATTTACCAATCACATTCTTAGATATGACAATGCTGTTGACTGACCACCGCGTAAACCGACATCACGGAGAAAATTTAAATCTATTTCTGATCGGGCTGTCGGCTGAACCGGCTCACCATCCGGCGCACCCATACTTCCGGCTGCAGAAAGGTCAATTGTTTTTCATTGGCGGTACTGCGCATCAGCACGATGCCAATCCCTGCCATTACGACGTTGGGCAGCCAGATGCCGATAACCGGTGGATAAGACCCGTCTTCTCCGAATACCTGGCCGAGTGACATGATCAGGTAAAAAAGCAGGAAAAATACCAGACCCAGTACCAGGCCGGAGGCTTTTTTGGCTGATTTTGATTGAATCCCCAGGGGGATTGCCAGAAGCCCCAGAGACAGGCATGCAAATGGAATGGAAAATTTTTTATGCAGTTCCACCTGTATTTTATTATGCTGCTTGGTGCCGGATGGCGCCTGTTCCAGGGCCTGAACCAATTCTTCCAGGCTCATCTCGCTGCGGCGTTTGCGCCCCCCTTTTTTGACCACTGTTTTCTTCAAATCCAGACGCAGATCATAGGTTTCGAAACTGATTGAATTGGACGTTCTTTTTTTCAGATCGACCTGGTTGATCAATCCATCGTAAAGCCGGAGATGGAAAATGAAATTGTCCGGGTCACTGAACAGTTTCCCTTTGGGGGCGAGCACGGTGCTGACGATATCCCCTTCGCGTTTGTCTTCGATAAACACATCGATCAGCGATTTATCCTTTACGTCGACTTTATTCACGTAAAGCATAACATCATTAAAACTTTCGATGAAGGTCCGTTCCTCCAATCCGATGTCAAGATGCGAAGAAAGGACTTTGATGGTCAGTTCCTTAATGGCCAGTTTGCCGATCGGCATCCAGTATATCGACATAATCAGGGTAATTGCAAAGGTGAGCAGGCTGAACAGCAGCGCCGGCGGCAGCATCCGATAGGGACTGACACCGCCCGTTTTCATGGCGATGATTTCGTTGTCACTCGAAAGTCTCAGAAAAGTCAGCAAAATGGCCATCATATTGGCCATGGGAAGAACATAGGTCAGAAAAAACGGCATGGAAAATAGCAACACCTGCAGTACCGTCAGCAAACCGACGTTGTAATTGACGATCAGGTCGGTAATGCGCAGCATTTCCGCCATAAGAAAAACGAATGTAAAAAAAATGACCGCGATCAAAAACGGCCCGGTAATCTCCTTGAATATGTAACGGTTTATAATGCTATTGAGTTTCATCTAGTTGACAGAAAGCTGTTCGTTTTCAAATTGCATCCGATGCAGTTTGTAATACTCACCTCCCAGTGCCAATAGTTGGTCATGGGTGCCGGTTTCGATAATCTGACCCGCCACCAGCACAATGATCCGATCGGCATTGGCGATCGTTGAAAGGCGGTGGGCAATCACAAAAGTCGTGCGGGATTTCATCAGATTGTCCAGTGCTTTCTGAACCAGCCGCTCAGCCTCGGAATCCAGGGAAGAGGTCGCCTCGTCCAGGATAAGAATGGGCGCATCTTTGATCAGGGCCCGGGCGATGCAGAGACGCTGTTTTTCGCCGCCCGAAAGCTGGCCGCCCAGCTCACCGATATTGGTATCGAATCCCTGGGGCAGTTTGCCGATAAACTCATCGGCATAGGCGGCTTTGGCCGCTTCCACAATCTGTTCTTCCGAAGCCCCTGTCCGGCCATAGGCAATATTGTTGCGCACGCTGTCGTTGAAAAGGATCGGCTCCTGGGTCACGATGGCAATTTGACGGCGCAGGGAGTCAATTGAAAACCTGCGGATATCGATGCCATCGATATAAATGGCGCCCCCGGCCACATCATAAAAACGGGGTATCAGATTCACCAGCGAGGTTTTACCCCCCCCGCTCATGCCCACCAGAGCCACGATCTGGCCCACATCGACGTTTAAATTAATATCCTGCAGAACCGTTTTTTCGCCGTAAGTAAACGCAACGCGATCAAAAGAAACACGATGGGGGCCGGTTTGCAGTTCAACCGGTTCGGGATCCTCTGCAATTTCCGACTGCCGCTCAATGATTTCGTAGACCCGATCGGTGGCCGCCAGGCCCTGCTGCAGCGCATTGTTGAAATTGCTCAGTTTTTTAATGGGTTCATACAATAGCAGCACAGCCGCCATAAACGAGGCGAAAGTGCCGGCAGTGTAAACGCCTTTGACAACCTGAAAACCGCCATACCCGATGATCGCGGCTATTCCGATTCCGCCAAGCAGCTGATTCAGCGGGCTGGTAATGGACCGAACCTTGGCCTCCTTGATCCAGAGTCGGAAAAGAAATGCCGTTTTGGCTCGAAACCGCTGCTTTTCATAGGCTTCCATTCCGAAAGCCTTTACGATTTTGTTACCGGCGATGGTTTCATGCAAAAATGCGCTCACATCGGCCATGGCTTCCTGGACGCCGGTACTGTAATGCCTGACTTTACGGCCGAAAACAATCATCGGATAAAAAGCAATGGGCAAAACCAGAAATGCGAATATCGCCAGCCCCCAGATCTGGTAGAAAATGACGCCGGTCAAACCGATGATGGTAAATATGTCGCGAATCGAGCCGGTCACCGCCGTGGATACCATCGCCTGGATGATATTGACATCGTTGGTGACGCGGGACATCAGGACACCGGTCTGTTCCTTTTGAAAGAAGGATAAGGGCAGATCCTGAATGCGGGCGTAAAGACGGTTTCGCAGTTGACGCACGATGTCCTGGCCGACGTAAGTCATCAGAAAAACCTGCCCGAACATGGCCAGGCTTTTGAGCAGATAGGCAAAAAACAACGCCACGGGAATCAATTTGAGCATCTGGACGTTTTTGTTGATAAACACATCGTCCAGGGCCGGCCGAATCAGATAGGCTGCCGCTGCGGTCGAACCGGCCATGATCAGCATGCAGATCATCGACAGGGCCAGCCTGGGCCAGTTGCCCTTAATCATGGCCAGCAGTTCGCGGTGGCGTGATTTGAGTTTAAACATATAGTTTCCTAATCCGTACAAGGCGCAATGGTCTGCGTACACACTTACGAAAAATTGCTGACATGATTATCTACCACAGAGACCGCCGAGGAAAGTGTAAAATTTATCCCTCTGTGAATTATTTTCTTTCTGTGGTTTGGCTATCGCTGGCAAGCAACCGCATGGCAATTTCGGCCGTGGTGCGGGAGGCGCCGGCCCCGCCCAGCTTGCTTTTCATATCCTTTAGTTTTGCACGAATCCGTTGCACGCCATCCGGATCATCAAGCATCTGTTGGATATGACGGGCAATATTTTCGGGCGATGCTTCGTCCTGAACCAGTTCCGGAACGATCTGTTCACCGGCAATCAGGTTCGCCAGGCCGATAAACTCGACATGGATCAGCAACCGTCCAATCAGGTTGGAAAACGGTGATACTTTATACACGATGACCAGTGGTGTTTCATTTAAGGCCGCCTCGAGGGTAACGGTCCCGGATGCGGCTATCGCCGCGGTGCAGCGTCCGAAGATGTTTTCGACCCTGTCGGCCGAAAGTTCCACAAAATCAGCACACCCGAACTGTTCTACCTGTAATTCGACTTCGGTCCGGTTGATCGACGGGGCCACCGAAAGAATGAAATGCAAATCCGGGTTTTCCGCTCTCAGCAGGCGTGCGGCCGCCAGCTGCACGGGCAAAATCCGCCTGATTTCATTGGCGCGCGAGCCCGGCAGCAAGCCGATGATCGGTTTATTCGGGGATGGGGCAGCCGCAGGCCCGGTGGCCTGCATTTCGTCCAGCAAAGGGTGCCCGACAAAGGTCACCGGTATGGCGTGTTCCCGATAAAACGCTTCTTCAAAGGGAAGAATGACCGCCATATGATCCACCAGTTGTTTTAGCTTTTTGACGCGCCCGGGTCGCCAGGCCCACAACTGGGGACTGATATAATAAAGCACGGGTATGTTGCTGCGTTTTGCAATCGAGGCGACATGCATGTTAAAGCCCGGAAAATCAATCAGAATCAGCAGGTCGGGTTTAAGGCTTTTTAAAACGCGCCGGGTGGTTGCAAAGGCACCCAGAATATGGGGCAGCCTGGCCAGTATCTCGGTAATCCCCACCACGGCAACATCGGTCGAATCAACCAGAATGCGGACACCGGCCGCCCGCATGTCTCGGGATCCGATACCGCAAAAGAACAGGTCCGGATCTTTGGCGCGCATGGCCCGAACCAGTTTGGCCCCATGATGGTCACCGGAAACCTCGCCGGCGATGATCATAACACATTTTTGCACGGGATGATCGGTCATAGGATTATGCAGACAGAAAACGCCGGTTGGTGCGATTGATCTGGTCCATGACATTCAGGGCGATTTTAAGGGCATTGCGCCCGACCTGCCCGTTAACTTCCGGTACTTCGCGCTTTTTCACCGACCGTACAAAAGATTTCAATTCATCGTCCAGTGCGTCGGCTTTGGTAAAATTGAGTTGTTCGATCTGCGCACCGGGAATGATGCTGCCCGGATCTTTACCGTCCTGGCGTATCACGGTAATCTGGTGGTTGGCAAAATCAACGGAAATATAGGCATCTCTCTGGAAAAGCCGTATTTTACGCTCATTGCGGGTCGAAATTCGACTGGCGGTTACATTGGCAACGCAACCGTTATCAAATTCGAGCCGGGCATTGGCAATGTCCACCTGGTGGGAGACGACCGGTATACCTGCGGCATGGACGCTCTTGAGGTTTGACTGGGTAAAATTAGAGATAATATCGATGTCGTGGATCATCAAATCAAGCACGACACTTACATCGGTCGCCCGGGATTTGAAGATACTCAGGCGATGGGATTCAATAAACATCGGTTTTTTGATAATGTCCCGCAAGGCCACGACAGCCGGGTTAAACCGTTCCAGGTGGCCCACCTGAATGATCAGTCCTCTGGATTCGGCAATATCGATCAACGCATCGGCTTCATCCAGGGTTGTGGTGATTGGTTTTTCAATCAGCACATCCACGTCACTGTTCAGAAAATCTTTGGTGACCGCATAGTGGGCCGACGTCGGCACCACCACGCTGACTGCATCCACCTTGTCCAGCAAGCGCCTGTAGTCGGTGTAAGCCTCGGTTCCATGTTCGGAAGCAATTTCCCGGGCCTGGCTGGGGTCGATATCCACCACACCGACCAGATCCACATCAGCCATACGGGCATATTTTTGAGCATGAAATTTACCCAGATATCCGGTGCCGATAACGCCAACACGGAGCTTTTTAACTGTCTTTTTCATGATGGACTACCTTGCTCAATGGTTAACGGGCAACGATTGCGATCCCGTGACTGTCGGCCAGGTCGATCATCTCCTGCCGATCGAAAACGACCGCCCCGCCGGCCTCCAGGGCCAGGGCGGTCGCCCCTGCAGTATGCATGACTTTGATTGTCTCGGCACCGATGGCGGGTATGTCGAAACGGGTGTCCTGATTGGGCTTACACACTTTTACGACCACAGCGTTGCCGTTGCCCAGGCCACCGCCGCGGCGGATCGTGGCGTCGGTCCCCTCAATGGCTTCGACGGCCAGCACCGAACCGCCGCCGATAACGATACACTGGCCGATGTCCAGTCGCCCGATCTCCTTGGCGATACGCCAACCCAGATCAATATCGGCCTGCTCGGCCTTCGAAAAGTTTCTCCGGGTCCAGCAACCTTCCCGGGCCAGCAGATGGGGAACCAGAAAGGTCGAGGACTTGATCTGGACACCTTCTTTTTCGAGCGCATCGGCAAAGGATCGCAAAATATTGTCATCAAGGGTATGGTATAATTTGGCCGCCATTGCAATCGCCTTCATATCCGGCCGGATGTCCTTGAAAATCTGGGTCTTACGAATGGCGCCCATCATGACGGCCTGCTGAACCCCGTTTTTTTTAAAAAACTTTATGAGCCGGCCGACCTGTCCCAGATGCAGCCATTCGATAACGTCTACGTGCTCTTCCAGAATCGGATCGGTTTCGTTCCGGTGGGCAACGGCATATACGGTGTAACCGGCTTTTTTGGCCGCATCCGCAAAAATGATGGGAAACTGCCCGCTACCGGCTATGATACCTATCTGCATCTTGTCTGTCATAGCAGTTATTTTTGATCAGGATTTATTTTTGTTGTCAGTAACATAAAGGCTGCCATTGGAATAAATAAAACCACAAATAACAAGCACCGAATAGCAAACAAATTCAAAAAATCAATGACAGAAATTCAAAACGTGTTTTGAACATTCGGATTTGTGATTTGGAGCTTGTTTGGTTTTTGGAATTTGCTATTTGGAATTTATGCCTCTATTGCAAGTTACAACATAGCCCTCCGGACAGCATTTTAGAGGGATGCGTGGCGCACGCCCCCTAACGCGTTATTCCACGTTCGGATGATTTGATAAATTCGATAAAGCGAACGACTTCCGGTATCTGTTCCACTTCGGCCTGCACGCGTTCGATCGCTTCGTTCAAAGTCAGTCCGATGCGGAAGATGATGCGGTAGGCCTTTTTCAGTTGCGTCAGGGTTTGCCTGGAAAAGCCCTGTCGTTTCAACCCAACCGTATTCAGCCCCCGCAAGCTGGCTCTTTCCCCGGCAGCGATGACATAGGGCGGAATGTCCTTGGGCACACCGGTCTTGCCGCCAATGAAGGCATACTCACCGATTTTGGCGAACTGGTGAACAGCCGACAGCCCGCCTATGGTGGCAAAGTCCCCTATTTCGATATGCCCGGCCAGGGTGGCGTTGTTGGCCATAACCACCTGGCGACCGATTATGCAATCGTGGGCAACATGGGTATAGGCCATCAGAAAACATTGGTCACCGATTTCGGTGATGCCGCCACCGAACGCGGTTCCCCGGTGAATAGTGGCAAATTCGCGGATAATATTGGCGCGACCGATCTTAACGTAACTCTTTTCACCTTTGAATTTGACCGATTGAGGCGGTGCGCCGATAGCGGCAAACTGAAACACCTGACAGTCGGAACCGATGGTAACAAATGGTTCGATCACCACATGGGAGCCGACGAAGGTATCTTTTCCTATGTGCACGTTCTCCCCGATGACACTGTAGGGACCGATCTTCACGCCGGCGTCGATTTCGGCTTTTGAACTGACGATCGCGGTTGGGTGGATCATGGTTTTTCTCCCATCGTGGCCATGAGCTCGGCCTGGGCCACCACCTTGTTCTCTACCCTGGCCTGGGCAGTCATTTTAATGGCTTTGGCCCGCATTTTTAGTATTTCAACATCAAATATGAGTTGATCTCCCGGAACCACCGGTTTGCGGAATTTAACTTTATCCATTCCCATGAAATAGAAAAGGACGTCGCTTGCCTGGGGCCGGCTGAGTAAAAAAAGGCAGCCGCCCGATTGAGCCATGGCCTCGACGATCAGCACGCCCGGCATGATCGGAACCGCGGGGAAATGGCCCTGAAAAAAAGGCTCGTTGATGGTGACATTTTTCAGGCACTTGATGCGCTCACCCGGTACCACTTCCAGGATACGATCCACCAGTAAAAAGGGATACCGGTGGGGCAGCAGCTCCATCACCTTGCTGACATCCGTAATCTCATCCATTGTTGCGCTCCTTCATCTTCTTATCTAGGCCAGAATCTTCATTCTCAGTTCCGGCAGCCGGGGCAGGATCAGACTGGACTTCAACCACGCAGGGTGCGGTAGCCCCGGTACCCCGGACCTGATGCGCCCTCGGGGAGCCGATTTGGCCATGCCGGCAGGGTTGCCCTCGTAAACCGGTGGTGCGAAGCCAACATCTTTCACCATAAAAAAGTATGCCTGTAATCAGTCGTTTTTTGAGGCTTCAGCCTGGCCCTTGGCATACTTGGCGTTATAAAGTTCAATCACCGAGTCGGTGATATCGGCGGACTTGGGTGCATACATCACGCCCAGTTTATTGACAATCAGCAGATACCCCTGTTTTTTGCCGATGTCCTCCGACAGTGTCAGGATGTCTTTTTGAATCCGGGAAACAAGCTTTTTTTCGAGATCCTTGAGTTCCCCGCGGTATCGCTTTTCTAGACCTTTGAAATCGTTCAACTTGATACGGTATTCGCGCTTCTTATCCTCGCGCTTTTCCTGGCTCATCACCATGGCTTCACGTTCCAACCGCTTACCGATCTCTTCGACTTCCTGGCCTTTTTGTTTGAGATCCCCGGCCATCTTGTTGGATTTTTGCTTGATTTGGGCCTGGGCCGATTTACCGGCTGCGGAAGTTTCCAGGACGCGCTGGGCATCGATGATACCGATTTTAGCGATATCGGCCGCACCCACATTGAACGCACAGAAAACGATCGCCAGAACCGCTGCAGTTCCTAAAGAAATAATGCTACGCATGGTACCCCCTTATGATCACCTTATTGGCAATAACACCGTTATTTATATACAACAATTACACTTTGTCGGCACGTGACTCAAGTTTTTTCTTCAATGCCCGGTGCAAACCGGCCGGTTGAAAAGTTATTTGATACTAGAAAGCACCGCCAAAGGCAAATTCCCACTGGCCGGGCGATTCACCCGGCAGTGGATCAATCTTAAAACCGTACTCGACCCGGATAGGGCCGACCGGAGAGTTCCAGCGAAAACCGGCACCGACGCTCTGGCGCAAATCGTCAAGTCCCAGCTGCTGCTGTGCGGGATCGGCGGCTTCCTGGTTGGCCAGACCGCCTATATCGTAAAATACGATCCCTATGACACCGGCATTTTTGATCAGTGGAAAAATCACTTCCAGATTTAACTGAACAAAAGAGTCACCGCCAATTTCATTGCCGTCGGCGTCCACGGGGCTCAATTCATCCCGGTTGTACCCGCGAATGGTGTTGATCCCGCCTAAAAAGAACAGCTCGTAGTCCGGCAGAAGCTTGCCCTCTGATTCCAGCGCGAATCCGGCGCGGGCCCTGGCGTGACCGATGATACTCAGCGGCTGATACAGCGGGTGGTAATAGCCCACCTCGCCGTTGGTCTTTATAAATCCGATATCTCCCCCGAAACCGGCGTATTCGACGCCAATCCGGTTATCCCAGCCTTTGGTCGGATTGATGGTGCGGTCGCGGGTATCGTAGCGTACCAGGGTTTCCAGGCTGTTGGTGATATAGTTGCTGTTACCGAACCGTTCGACCAGGTCTATAATGGACTGGGGCGCATTATTCGGATCGGTAATCTTAACGCGGGCAACATCGTGATAAAATCCGATTGTCAGGCGCGTGTCGGTAAATATCGGGTAACCGAAACGAATGTTGCCGCCGACACTGTCCTTGTCGTACGTATCGAAGGTAAAATCCCATGAGTAGACCCTGAAGCCGGCCGACAAAGGCCTGTCGAACAGCCATGGTTCGGTAAAACTCAAATCGTATTTTTTGCTTTGACTGCCGTAGGAACCACGCAGATTCAGGATCCAGCCGTACCCGAAAAGATTTTTCTGAGAAATGCTGCCGGTCAAAAACAATTCTTCAACGTTGCTGTATCCACCACCGAAACTGAACTGTCCGGTCGATTTTTCCTCCACATCGAGCTTGAGAATGATCTTGTCCTCGCTGCTGCCCCGGACGGTATTGACCTTGACATCGCTAAAGTAGTCAAGCCGGTTCAGGTTGCGAATGCTGCGCTTTAGTTTGGCACCGCTAAACTGGTCCTGCTCGAAGACTTCCAATTGTCGCCGGATTACCTTATCGCGCGTCTTGGTATTGCCTTCGATGATAATTTCTTCAAAATAAACCAGTTTGTTTTTACGCATCACATAACTGATATCGACAATCAACTCCTCGGCGTTTTCGTCAATGCGCGGGTTCACCTCGGTGAAGGCATAGCCAATATCCGAGTATAGATCCGTCAGCGTCAGGACATCATTACGCAAAGTGGTTCGGCTATAAAACTCTTCCTTGTCGATTTTTATATTTTCCAGCAACTGCTCTTTGGGAAATAACAGGTCGCCGACAATATCGACCTTGCCCACCCGATAGCGCGGTCCCTCATTGATTTTAATGGTCACATCGATCCATTTTTCTTTGAATTCAACCTCAGGTTCGCCGACCCGGGCCCGGATGTAACCGTTATTATGGTAGTGTTCGGTCAGGCGGGAGGCATCTTGCAGCAATTCATCGCGTTTCAGCTCGCCCGAATCGGTGATCCAGGAAAAGATCCCGCTCTCGGACGTCTCTATAACTTTCAACAGCTCTTTTTTAGTGTAAGCCTCGTTACCGATAAAACGGATGTTTTTTACGCGTAATTTGTCGCCCTCTTTGATTTTGAATACAAGATCGGCCTGATTCTTACCGACCGGTTGAATTTCATAGCTCACCTGCACATTATGGAAATTCTTTTCTTTGTATAGCTCCTCGATCCGCCTGATATTGTTCTGGATGACAAATATGTTTAATATCGAACCGGTTTTTAAGGTCAGGTTTTCCATGATCTCATCGTCCTTGTAGGCCCGATTACCTTCTAATTTGATCAAGCGGATAGTGGGTTTTTCTTTGACCTGGATAACGATGACTTTACCGGCCGGACTATCTTCGGCATTTATGCGGATGTCGTCGAAGTATCCCATTGCATATATGGATTTCAGGTCATCGGACAGGCTTTTAACACTGTAAATGTCATCGGGTGCAGTTTTGATGACACGCCGAATGGCGTCGACTTCGATGCGTTGATTGCCTTCGATACGGATCCGGGCAATTTTTTCACGGTCAAACAGTCTTAAAACAATATCGTCGGAAAGATCTTTGACCCGCACCGGCAGATTTTCAAGTCCCTGCCCGGAAATTGTAAAAACGGTCGGGGGCTGACTACCGAAAATCTGAATAAGGTTGGTATCCAGACTGAAGCTGTTGCCGAGCCAGGTCGCACTGCCCCACACAACCGCATCGACGCCCGCTTCGAGCCCAAAACGACGGGCGGCGGCCTCGTCCCGATCGCTTTTGATCCACCCGGCGGCTAACGCTGATGAAACCGGCAGTACATCGGCACCTTCCTGCTGCAGGTGTCGACCGATGGCGGCTGGTATTTCTGCCTGCAGATACGAAAGTGTCTCTCTGGCATTAATTTCAAACGGCAGTACAACAACACTTATTTTCTTGTTATCAGCTGTATCAGCGGGTACTGCAAACCATGTGAGTATAACCGCAATCAGGCTCAACCGTTTGAACATAAAGATCCTCAGCATGACAACAGCAAGATTCTGCACGTCCGGTGGAAAAGAAAGGGTGCTTTCAAAACCGCCCACATTACGCCGCTTCGGTCAACAGTCCATCCAGGATGGTCACCCTGCGTGACATCAGGCTGGCCAGTTCCATGTTATGGGTCACCACGATCAGCGTCGTGCGCAGCTCCTGATTCAAATCTACCAGCAACCGGTGCACATGCTCGCTGTTGCCCTGGTCCAGATTGCCGGTAGGCTCGTCAGCCAGAAGTATTTCAGGCTCCAGCACAAGGGCCCGTGCCAGGGCAACGCGTTGCTGCTCTCCGCCGGAAAGTTTACCAACCTGGTGTTTGAGTCGCTCTTGAAGACCGACGCGTATCAGTATTTCTTCGGCCTTATCCCGGGCAACCGCTTTGTTCAGACCGTTGATCAGGGCCGGCATCATGGCATTTTCAAGCGCTGTAAACTCCATGAGCAGGTGATGAAACTGGAATACAAACCCAACGGTTTTGTTTCGAAATTCGGCCAGCTTGATATCATCGAAACCAAAAACATCCTGTCCGTTATACAGCAGGCTGCCGCGATCGGGTCGATCCAGGGTGCCGAGAATATGCAGCAGGGTCGACTTTCCGATTCCGGAAGCCCCCACAATGGCCAGGGTTTCTCCGGCATCGATATCAAAATCAATACCTTTTAAAATTTCAATTCGGGAATCGCTGCCGTTAAAGCATTTGTAAAGGTCCCGCATGGCAATAAAACAGGGCGGCCTTTGATCCAAAAGGCCTGCCGGCGGTGTCTTTTCAGTTTCAGCCATAACGAATCGCCTCAACCGGATCAAGCCGGGAAGCCTGCCGCGCCGGGTAAATGGTGGCCAGGAAACAGATTGCCAGCGCTGCCGTGACAATCAGGACAACATCCAGCCATGCAAGACGAACAGGCAGTTTGGTTGTAAAATAGTAAATGTCGCCGGTTAATTCGACGATACTGTAGCGCTTGAGGAGCGCACAGAGCAGCGTGCCAAAACACACACCCAGAAACGTTCCAACCGCCCCGATGACCATGCCTTTAAAAACGAATATCTTACGGATACTCTTATCGGTAGCACCCATGGCTTTTAATATGGCAATATCGCGGGTTTTCCCCATCACCATCATAATCAATGTGCTGGCGATATTGAATGCCGCCACCAGAATGATGAGGGTCAGGATAATGAACATTGCCGTTTTTTCAAGTTTCAAAGCCGTAAACAGGTTTTTGTTCTTGCGCATCCAATCCCAGGCCCAGTAAGGGAATCCGAGATCATCCACAATTTTACGGGCAATTTTGTCGGCGCCATACACATCATCGACCCGAACTTCAATGCCCGTGACCGTATCGCCCATTCGCAGCATGCGCTGTGCGTCCCGGATGTGGATGTAGGCAAACGAACCGTCAAAATCGTACATACCGCTTTCGAAAAAATCGGTCACCTCGAACTGTTTCATGGACGGCACGTGTCCGATCGGCGAAAGCATCCCACGGGGTGAGATCAAATAGACCCGATCCCCCCTGGTAACGCCCAGGTTGCGGGCCAACTCCTTGCCTAACACTATGCCCGGCGCCGGCCGTTCTTGATTTTCGGCAGAAGATGATTCCGTGGTTGCAGGCAGGTTGATGTCTTGCAGGGTAGCGATTACCGTACCGGCCGTCTCGGGGTCGATTCCCCTGAGAACGGCGCCGGAGACACCGGACTGCGAACGCAGCATGACCTGATTGTAAATGACCGGCGAGGCGGCTTCGACACCGTCAACCCCTTCTAAATAAGACACGACCGCCCGGTAGTCGGAAAACGCGTCACCATGTCGCATGACAACCACATGGGCCTGCCCGCCCAGAATGCGGGCTTTCAAATCAGACTCAAATCCGGCCATGACGGCAATGACCACGATCAATGCCATGACACCGACAGTTACCCCGGCCGTGGACAGTATCGTAATCAGGGAAATGAAGGTTTGCTTGTGTTTAGACCTTAGATATCGGCCACTTATGAAGAATTCGTAACCCATGTGCATCAACAGTCAAAAACGGCGCAAAGCAATTGATCAGGGAATTTCCCCATTCATCTGCTCGCGCCGTTCAATTTATACTTTCGGTTTCATATGAGGAAATTGGACGACGTCCCGGTTAGATCGCAGGACCACACGTTGACACGGTTGACACCGCGCGCTGACCGGCGGTTGGGTCCGTCTCGACAACCAGAATCAAGATGGTGCTTTCATCCATTATATGCGAGTATACAAGTGGATTGAGATAACCTATTTGGCGTCCAGTGTCAAGCTTAAGTTACCGGCACGGTGCACTTGAGTGTCAGGGTAAACGTTGTGCCGGTTTCCGCCCTGCTCCTGACATCCAGATGACTGTCATAGGTTTCCAGAATGCTGTGCACAATTGAAAGCCCCAACCCGGTACCGCTGGGCTTGGTTGTAAAAAATGGATCGAAAATGGACCGAATGGTTTCGGTGTTCATCCCGCAGCCGTCATCCCGAATTTCTATACAGGCGGTTTTATTTTTGGCTGAAAATAGGTGAACATCCACTTTTCCACGCTCCTCGATAGCCTCGGAAGCATTCAACAGCAAATTCCAAAGTACCTGCCGCAGATGGACCGGATCAATCCGGGCCCAGAGTCCGGTTGCGATGGTCTTTGTAACTTCAACGCGACCCGCACAGCTCTGGTCTTTCTCAAAGAGTTCGATGGTTTCACGGACCGCTTTGTCCAGCTCCACCATTTCGGGTTTACCCGCCGGTGGTCGGGCAAACAACAAAAAATTGTTAACCAGTGCACTGAGCCGGTCGGCCTCTCGCAAAACAATCTGCATTAGACGGGAATGGTCCGGATCGAGATGAATACTGTCTTTCAAAATCTGAATCGACCCGGCCAGGGAGGCCAGCGGATTTTTGATTTCATGCGCCAGGCCGGCTGCCATTTCGCCCACAGCGGCCAGCTTTTCCACCCGCTTTACCTGGTCTTCCATAGCCCAGAGCTCCTGCTTGGTTTTTAAGGCCTGCTCGGAGAGCAGACTGCTTAAAAAGGCGACCGCATAGCAGCCACAGGCGGTTATCAAAAATTTAAAGGCCAGTTGCACCGGGGAATGACTCGATGCCAGCAAACCCTCCTGGATGCCGAAGGGTTCCAAAATCCGGTAATACTCCAATTGGAACATCAATCCGTACTGCAATACGCAAAGGGTTGCGATGACAGTGCTGCCCTTGCGGAGCAGCACCATGCTGGAATAGATGATGACGACCAGGTAGAGAAATGAAAAAATACTCGAAAAGCTGCCGGTAACAAAAATAATCAGTGAAACAATAAATGTATCGGTTGCAATCTGGAGATAGGCAAAAAAAATGTGGTGCCGAACGCGTTTGATCAGCAGGGCATACATCAGTGAGAGCAAAAAAACCACGATGATCAGAATGTAAAGCAGGACAAGGGATGACGTTACGTTCGCAACCTGTCGGTTGAGCTGAAATATGAGGGTGGACCCCAGCAGCAGGCTGGTAAACAGCAACCTGGCAAACATCAGCCATTTGAGCTTGGGGTAAATATCGCGTTTGGAATTCAGTTGCAGATCATTCATGGAACTGCCCTGGATTTTAGCCGGCTGGCAGTGACATCAGATGCTGGGTGATACGCCGGCCCGACCAAACCGGCCGGATGGACCGATCCCGAAGCCAAACCTGCGCCGGCTGGCAGAAAGGTGCTGTGGCAACAATTGGTGGAGCTATCCGCCAATCGCACCGGCCATTTTGAAAATCGGCAGGTACATGGCGATAACCAGTCCACCGATGGTAACACCTAGAAACACAAGCATGAACGGTTCAATCAAGGAGGTGAGATTTTCGACCGCCTGGTCGACCTCTTCATCGTAAAAGACGGCAATTTTTTCAAGCATGGCATCCAGGGCGCCCGTGGACTCGCCAACAGCGATCATCTGGCACACCATGGCCGGGAATACGTTGCTTTCGGCCAGTGGGTCGGCCATGGTGCGACCTTCGGCAATATCAGAACGGACGGTGTATATGGCTTTCTCGATGGTTTTATTACCGGATGTTTTGGCCACAATTTCCAGCGCTTCCATGATGGCAACCCCACTGGAGAGCATCGTTCCCATGGTGCGGGTGAACTTGGCGACGGACACTTTTCGGATTAGCAGCCCGATAACCGGTAATTTCAGGATCAGATCGTCAAAAATTTCGCGCCCTTTTTGGGTCTTGAGAACCCGACTGAAGGCGATCCCGAACAGCACGAGACCCACAATGATACCAATAATATTCTTTTTCATGAAGTTACTGGCATCGATCACCATTTGCGTAAAGGCCGGCAACTGTGACCCGAAGTCTTTGAACATATCTTCAAATACGGGAATAACAAAAACAAGGATAACGATCAGAACAATGCCGGCAATGGCAAGTGTTACGATCGGGTAAGTCATGGCGCCTTTCACCTGCGACTTGAGCTTGGCGGCCTTTTCCATATATACGGACAGGCGACGCAAAATCGTATCCAGAATACCACCGGCTTCACCGGCAGCGATCATGTTAACAAATAGATCATCAAAGTGTTTGGGAAATTTTTTGAGCGATTCGGCCAGTGTGGCACCACTTTCGACCTGCTCTTTAATGCTTTTGAGCATTTTTTTAAAGGTCGCGTTTTCCTGCTGGGAATATAAGATCTCCAGGCATTGTATAATCGGCAAGCCCGCATCGATCATGGTTGAAAATTGCCTGGCGAACAGAATGATATCGTGCTGCTTGACTCTGGGCTGCAGGAAGGCAACGTTTTCAAAAAGGTCTTTGGGTTTTGGTTTGACCTTGGCGATGCTGATTTTCATCCGCTTTAAATTTGCGCGAACGGCATCTTCACTGGCGGCCTCCATCTCGCCTTTCTTTTTGTCACCTTTGGCACTGTTTCCTGTCCATACATAGACCGGCATGACCTACCCCCTTAAACAGAATTGGATCCCAACGCTGTAAATCGGGCCAAATATTGATTGAATCGCAGACTGATGCGTATCAGCCGGATTTGAAATACCTGGCGCACTGTATACGGTTAATTCAGTTTTCATATCAATAATATCCCCGAGCGTCCATAGCCGGGGCATTGTCAGTCCCAAACGCCGAGATCTGAGCCTTTTTGACAGATAAATTCTTTACGGAGAACATTCCCGATTCCACTTAGACCGAGCGGCAAAAAACATAGATTCCGAGGTATACGTTGTCGTTGTTCCTCCGAGCAGTATAATGTAGCACGTATATCTTACCATATTGTCAAATATACCTCAATCATTTATGTTTTTAGTGCACGTTGGCACGACGGATTTAACGACCAGGTGCCGGTCATCCTTACCGTCACCGGGATCATTTATATTATCGTCCGATATCCCAGAATCCTTTAAGATTATCATCAGACAATCCTAACCAGCCGGCAGGTTCAATTAGAGCGTTTGTCAGAATAACGTTCCACAACTCCGAACTCCGAACTTTTTTCATATATGTTCCGGCTTGTTTTTCAACTGGCGAAAGGTCTATCTAAACGGCACACATTTTTGACAACTACAGTTACCCGCCAGCGTGGCTGCAGCAGTTAGGTTGGCCTTGCACATACCCGCTATCTGTGTCAATCTGATGCGAATTTTGGATATGAATGTGCGCAGCCAACCGCATACCAGAGCAGGATAAACCCATGACAGCCCATCGGCCCGATAAACACAAAGGCATCACGGTCATCACAACGCATATTAATGCCGATTTTGATGCCATGGCCTCCATGCTGGCAGCCCAGAAACTTTATCCGGAGGCGCTGGTGGTATTTCCCGGCACCCAGGAAAAAAACTTGCGCAACTTTTTTGTACAATCGATGGTCTACCTGTTTAATATGGCCGATATCAAAGACTTGGAGTTTTCAAGTGTGCGCCGGCTGGTACTGGTAGATACCCGCCAACCCCGGCGTATCGGCAACCTGGCCCAACTGCTGGATCGCGGGGATGTTGACGTGCATATATACGACCACCACCCCGCCGCTCGTGGTGACGTCAAGGGCAGTCTGGCGGTCATTGAGGAAACCGGCGCAACGGTATCGATTCTGACCGAGATGATCAGGCAGCGGGAAATCGAAATTTCACCCGATGAGGCCACTGTCATGTGCCTGGGAATTTATGAAGACACAGGATCCTTCACATTCCCTTCCACCACCGAAAAGGACTTCAAAGCCGCTGCATTCCTGCTGTCAAAAGGTGCCAACTTAAACATCGTCTCGAACCTGATATCAAGGGAAATAACGACCGAGCAGGTCGGTCTGCTCAATGATATGATCCAGGCTGCCACGCGCTATCATATCACGGGTGTCGACGTGATGCTGACCGTTGTCACGACCGATACATTTGTGCCTGATTTCGCCTTTCTGGTGCACAAAATGATTAAAATGGAAAACCCGGACGCCATTTTTGCCATCGCCGGCATGGAAAATAAAGTCTATGTTGTTGCGCGCAGCAGAATTCCGGAAGTCGATGTGGGCGAAATCCTCAAAGAAATGGGTGGCGGCGGGCACACCTTTGCGGCCGCGGCTTCCATTAAAGGCAAGACCATGACCCAGGTGGAAAACCATCTGGTGGAGCTGTTATACGGAAGGATCAAATCCCAGCGACTGGCAAAAGATCTGATGTCGGCGCCGGCCATCAGCGTGCCGGCCGAGATTTCGTGCCTGAAGGCCAACGAATTATTAACCCGTTACAACATCAACGCCCTGCTGGTAACCGAGACACCGATCAAATCGGATGCGAACGGATCGCTGGCCGGTTATATCACCCGCCAGGTAATCGAAAAGGCCCTCTACCACAAATTGGGTCAAGTTCCGGTCAGCGACTACATGACTACGGAATTGGCCGTTGTAGGACCTGAAGCCGATCTAATCGAGATCCAGGAAAAAATCATTGAAAACAAACAGCGGATCCTGCCGGTTCTGGAAAAAAACGCCATCATGGGCGTCATCACACGCACCGATCTATTAAACGTGCTGGTTCGCAACAACCGTGATTCAGGCGGATTAGAGCCCAGCCCGATCAATGAACCGGCACACGCCCGCACCCGTAATATTTTAAAATTTTTAGGCGAACGATTGTCGCGACAGCTGCTGCAGAGACTTAAGCTGATCGGCCGGGTTGCTGATGAAATCGGCTTTGCAGCTTACGTGGTGGGCGGATTTGTGCGCGACTTGTTTATGTATCGCAGCAATGAAGATATCGATATCGTCATTGAAGGCGATGGGATCCTTTTCGCGCGTCGATTCGCTGAGCTGGTCGGAGCCAGAATTCACGCCTATGCTAAATTCGGAACCGCCGTAATTATTTACCCGGACGGTTATAAAATTGATGTGGCCTCGGCCCGCATGGAATATTATAAATTCCCGGCGGCATTGCCGATTGTAGAAATGAGTTCCATCAAGCTGGACCTTTTTCGCAGGGACTTTACCGTCAATACCCTCGCCATCCAACTCAACCCGGAATCGTTCGGTAAGCTGATCGATTTTTTTGCCGCCCAGCGAGATATCAAGGAAAAAACGATCCGCGTTTTGCACAATTTGAGTTTTGTCGAGGATCCGACCCGCGTATTCCGGGCCATCCGTTTTGAACAACGGTTCGGTTTCTCAATCGGTAAATTGACCCTGGGGCTGGTCAACAATGCCATCAAAATGGACTTTTTTAAGCGACTGAGCGGTCGGCGGGTTTTCAGTGAACTGCGTCAGATCCTGGAGGAGGAAAATCCGTCTCCGGCAATTATCCGTTTGCACGAATTCAATCTGCTGGAAGTCATTCATCCGGCCATCACGTTGAATAAAGAGTTGATCACCCTCTTGAATGCATCTAAAAAAGTATTGTCATGGTACGATTTGCTTTTTTTAGAGGAATCCTATATGAAGTGGGCCGTTTATTTTCTGGCTCTCCTGCGGCAGTGCGACCGGCAAACCGTGCACGAGATTTGCCTCCGTTTTGAGTTGGCGCCGCGTTTAAGGAAACTGTTTGCCGCTGAACGGTTTGACGCCGACAGCACCCTGGGGTGGATGGAACGCTATCCTCCGGACACCAACAGCAGCCTGTACGATAAACTGATCGGCTTTAAAACCGAATTAATCCTTTACATGATGTCGACCACCCGGCACGAAACGGTAAAACGATCCATTTCTCATTTCATCACGGCCCTGCGTCATGCGAAAATTTCCATCCGGGGCAATGACCTGCAGAAAATTGGATTGGCGCCGGGCCCAATCTACCGAAAAATTTTCCGGTTGACCCTGGAAGCCAAATTGGACGGCAGGCTGAAAACCAGAGATGATGAATTGAAGTTTGTAAAAAAGACCCTCCGGGAATTGCCGGAAGCACAAAGAGCGTCACATTAAAGGCAGGAGAGATTATATGACTGGAAAAAAACGCATCTTGAGCGGAATGCGCCCGACCGGACCGCTGCATTTGGGCAACCTGCTCGGCGCCCTGGATAACTGGGTGCGCATGCAGGACGATTACGACTGTTTTTATTTTATCGCCGACTGGCATGCGTTGACCAGCGATTACGAAAATACGGGTCATATTTCCAAATACATACGGGAAATGATGATCGACTGGCTCAGTGTGGGTCTGACACCCGCAAAAAGTACGCTGTTCGTCCAATCCCTGGTTAAAGAACACGCCGAATTATATCTTCTGTTGTCCATGATCACTCCGGTGCCATGGCTCGAACGCAATCCAACCTACAAAGACCAGATCGTTCAGCTCAGCAACAAAGACCTGTCTACCTTCGGTTTTCTTGGATACCCGGTATTGCAGGCGGCAGATATCATCATGTACCGCCCGGCCGGTGTACCGGTGGGCGTAGACCAGGTGCCCCATGTGGAAATTACCCGCGAAATCGCCCGGAGATTCAATTTTTTATATGGTAATATTTTCCCGGAGCCGGAAGCCATGCTAACCCGGACGCCTAAAATTCTCGGATTTGATCGCCGCAAAATGAGCAAAAGCTACAACAATGCCATATTCCTGAGTGACTCACCCGGGCAGATCGGCGCCAAGGTAGCGCAAATGATAACCGACCCTCAGCGCGCCAGAAAGAGCGATCCGGGGGATCCGGATGTCTGCAATGTGTTCAGTTTCCATAAGATTTTTACGGATGGGGAAACTGTAAAAGATATTGACGAACAGTGCCGATCGGCAGGTATCGGATGCGTGGAGTGTAAAAAAATAATGGCTGCCAATCTGATAAAAGCCCTTGAACCGGTTCGTGAAAAACGGCATTACTATGAGTCGCGGCCCGCGGAAGTCGAACAGATCATCACCGAAGGCAGTGCTAAAGCCCGTCAGGTGGCCCTGGATACGATGGAACGGGTGCGAAAGGCGATTAAAATTTAATGCGGGCGTGGGCTCGGCAAACACTGTTTTAGCGATTTGAGCAGTTTCAAAGCTTCAGAACAGATCATCTCCTCCTATGGTCGATCGTAATTACATGGTAAAACTGACGAATGTTTTCGAGGGACCAATGGATTTGTTGATCCATCTGATCAGGAAAAACGAGCTGGATATTTACGACATTCCCATTGCCACCGTGACCGAACAATATCTGGCTTACATAGAATGGATGCAGGCCATGAATATCGATTTTGCGGGTGACTTTTTGGTGATGGCCGCCACCCTGGCACAGATCAAATCCAAAATGCTGCTGCCGGTGCATGAATTTGAAGCGGATGATGAAGATGATCCGCGGTTGGCGATCACGCGGCCGCTGCTCGAATATTTGCAGATTAAATCGGCTGCCGAGGAACTGGCCGACCGGCATTTGCTCGGGGTGGACACCTTTGCCCGCACGCAGGTGAAATCCGATCAGATTCTGGAGCCGCAGGATGAACTCATCAAAATCGGTTTGTTCGAGCTGATCGATGCGTTTCAAAATATCCTGAAAAACCTTTCCCCGGAGCACCGGCTCGATTTTTCAGCCGATCGGCTCTCGGTCAAAGATCGCATATCTGAACTGTTGGACAAATTCGAAATCAAACGTTCCCTGACCTTTGATGAGCTATTCGAAGGAATTGTCACAAAAGAGTCCCTGGTGGTAACATTTTTGGCCATCCTGGAAATGGTGAAGCTTAATTTGCTGCAAATGGCCCAACATGCCCAAACTGGCGTTATTCGACTTTTTTACCAGTAATGAAAAATATCAAAGCAATTATAGAAAGCCTGATCTTCGTTTCCGGTGAACCGGTATCGCTAAACCAGTTAAAAAGAGTCCTGGCGCCTGCTGCAGGCGATGAAATCCGTCAGGCCCTGCAGGTGTTGATCACAGAATACAACGACCGCGTCGGTGGTTTTATCTTGAAAGAAGTGGCCGGTGGCTATCAATTCCGCACCCGATCCGAATTCAACCAATGGATCAAACTGCTCATACGGCCAAAAACACCGCGTCTGAGCAAGGCCGCCTTGGAAACACTGGCGGTGATTGCATACAAACAGCCGATCATCCGCAGCGATATCGAGCATATCCGCGGCGTCGACTGCGGCGGCGTCCTGCGTGTTTTACTGGAACGCACATTGATCCGCGTACTGGGGCGTAAAGAGATTCCAGGGCGGCCATTGATCTATGGCACCACCAAACATTTTCTGGCGGTTTTCGATCTCAAGGACCTCAAGGACCTGCCGACACCTAAAGAAATAGAGGACCTGGAAGAGGTGGCCGATACCGGGTTGATCGAGTCGGAAACCGGTCACATGGAACCTGGGACCGATGAGGAAACCGCAGATCCGGCCCTTGATTCAACAGCCGATACCACCTCTGAAACCCGGCCGTCGGCAGCAAAGGATACCGAAAGGACAGCGTTTAACAGTGAAATTGGCACCGACCTTACGGCGGCAACGGTTGAAGACGATTATGCCGCCGGTCAGCTGAAAATTTCAGACCCACCGCATGATTCGGTCACCGCTCAGCCCGGCGCACCTCAGGCTGAAATGTTCGAACCGGATACCCGGTCGACCCTGTCGCCGGCCAACGCTGTGACCGTCGGCGATAGTGCTGACAGGTTTCAGGAGGCAGCCGTACCGGAACAATTCGAAGGTCAAGAAGAAAAACAGGATCGCTCCGACCAGTCCATTCATAGGGATCCTGAAGAAATTGGTGAAGGAAATGGAAAAAATACTTGACTTCAAGTTCAAGAAGCCACTATGTATACTTCGTTTTAAACGTTATGTCATTTGGAATTGACACGGTTCAACCTACCGCCCCCAAAACCAACTGAGGAGTCTTTATGAATAGATCTGAAATGATTAGCCTGCTGAAGGAAGAATCGGAATTAAGCCGTAAAGATGCTGAACGTGTCACGGAAATATTTTTCGGTAAAATTGAAGACACACTGGTTGGGGGTGAGCGGGTTGAAATCAGGGGATTCGGTAGTTTTACCGTAAATAATTACAAGCCCTACGTCGGCCGAAATCCCAAGACCGGTGAACAGATCAATGTGCCGTCTAAAAAGCTGCCGTTCTTCAAAGTCGGCAAAGAGCTGAAAGACCGTGTCGACAGCTAATATCATGGGCGGTTAACTCAGCGGGAGAGTGCCACCTTCACACGGTGGAAGTCACTGGTTCAAACCCAGTACCGCCCACCAACAATTTCAAGGGGTTACGGTAGATACCGTGCCCCTTTTTCGTTTACTGCAACCATTTTGCTACCAAAATTTCCAAAAATGGTGTTTTCGAGTCGGTTGGCGGCCTCCTGGTTCACGGGCTTCAAAAGGTGGGCGTAAACGTTCAGCGTCACGGTCGGGCTTGAGTGCCCTAGCTGGGTCTGAATGTATTTAATGTTTTCCCCTTGTTCGATTAAAAGGCTTGCATAGGTGTGCCGCAGGTCGTGAAAACGGATTTTTTGGATTTTGGCAGCTTTCAGGACCGGAAGGAAATACCGGTTTACCATGTTGCTGTAATTTATCGGCATACCCGCCTCATTTGGAAAAACCAAATCCAGGTCACTTTTGGGACAAGCCAGCTTCCATTTTTTCAATTCCGTCATGACCTTTGAACCTAAATCGATTTTTCGTCTGGATGCTTTGGTTTTTGCATCGTAAAAAGCTTGCTTGTTGTAAGTCCGCTTGATTTGAATCTGGTTGTTTTGCCAGTCCATGTCAGACCATTTCAAACCCAAAAGTTCCCCCTGCCTTGCCCCGCTCATGATAGCCAGCATGAACAGGGTTTTATATTTTGGGTTTTTTATGGAATCCAAAAAGCGGTGTACCTCCTCTGGCATCAGAACCCGAATTGACAGTTTTTCCTCCTCACCCTGCCCTCTTGGCCTTTCTGCATCCCTGACCGGGTTGTAATCAATGTAACCGTGTCTGACCGCATAGGCCATTATTTGGTTCAGCGTGACAAGGATTTTTCTCAGTGTCCCCTTGACGCTCATTTAAACTGACCCGCCTTTACTCAACCGAGTTGACCCACCTATAGAATTATTCAATTCGCTCAAAGCAACCTATTTTCTTTGAAATCATAAACCAGGATCTTTTCGGC
>Ga0126335_1000053_pt1 | contig 51115 bp, 41 predicted proteins | sample OlaspJWI45metaG_FD_108409 | JGI IMG/M metagenome (GOLD analysis project Ga0126335, IMG submission 108409) | Marine gutless worms symbiont microbial communities from Oahu, Hawaii - Olavius sp. 1 OAHU.JWI-45 metaG | ecosystem: Host-associated > Annelida > Digestive system > Unclassified | place... | reverse complement strand
TTGTCAAAATAACGTTCCGATATCCAATGCTTAACTAAATTGTGAATTTTGGGCTTTAAAGACCAGATACTGGATACTAGAAACTGGAAACTGGATCGATGGTTCGCTGCGCTCATTCTTTTAAATAAAGGATAGAATTCCTCGATCCAGCGACCAGGATCCAGAATCCAGCATCCGGAAGGTTCAATCTAATTGTGTCGATTATCCATAAATAACCTTGGCCCAATCGGAATGAATTTATACCAATCGGTATAATTAAAAACAGGTGCAATAAGCGCAAAATTTCATTCCGTTTGAGACAGGATTCCGCATCAGCAATGAACCGTCGGTATATTTTGGATTTGATTCGGTGTCTTCTCTAATACTTTTCTTTGCACCCTGGCTTGCCGCGGCATAGTTCCGCGTAAGCGGAACGACGACGGGCGGCTTTGCGTGCGGAAAATAATTAAGACAACCGCTGGTGACAAGGAAACCTAGCGCATCCCGATAATTCCCCGACGCCCCAATTCACGCAGAAACTGGGTCACCGATATTTCAGCCTCCCGGGTCTGCAGCTGGTATTGGGCTGCAAAACGTTCAATCAGCATTTGTACGCTGCGCTGCCCGTCCAGCAGATCCCAGACCACCGTTCCCAGTAAATCGAGCTGCAGCTGGCGAGTCATGGGCTTTAAGGGCCTGCGGCCAAGCACTCCAATGACTTTTGCCATCCAGGGCCGCACGGCCACTGGATAGGTCACAATCACCTCACCACTGTCCAGTCGCAAATCAGTAACCATGCGACTTTTTACCGGAATAACCCGCAAGGCGTCATCCCGTCCGGTCAACCTGTCGCCAGTTTTTTTTTCAGACGATTTCATAATCTGTGCAAAGGTGCTCCAAAAGATCAACGTCCGGCATCCGCAAGCCATCGGCTCGGACGGCCAGGATGCGGTTGCGATCCTCAACGTGCCAGACCCGTATGAACTGCAGTTGCGCTTTGCGCCGGAAATGCAGAAAGCGGCGCAAGATGTTAGGGGCCGTTTGCGGAACAATGGCTGTAAGGGCAAATTCACCATCGGTTTGCAGTTCAAATTTTTCATCGCAGTAGCGGGCCGCCCACTGCTCGGTAAATCCATGCAGCCCGATATTCTGCAAGAGCGCATTGGCGGGCGCCCAGCGGTGCAGACCGAACGTGTTTTTATTCAGTGTAAATTCCAGCTCAAAAGCCCCGGTATAGAAACGGTGGCGCTTGAGTTGCATGTCCCAGGGCAGATCGACCCGAATGTCAAACAGCGACCAGCGGACGGTTCCGTTGGCCGGATGATCTGCAAATGACGCCAGGATTCTTTCACCGAGCGCTTCTTTGAGCGCTGATTCGGCCTGCAGAAACTGGATCAGGGTGGCATTTTTACAGCCCGGGCAGTACAGAATAACGCCATTGCCTTTGACGGTCGTGGACTGCCAGGAAAACCCGGAAGCTTGATACCCGCTGAGGGCCTGTTGCCAGGCGGGCGGCAATGGGTTGAAGACCAGCTTTTTACGCAACGCGCGGGCATGGGCGGCACCGAGCTTCCGCAGGCTGGCTTTATGGGAAAATGAGCCTTTGACCCGGTTCCACTTGACCTCCATTTTAGGTCCGGTCTCATCATCGAACATCAAGTAATTACGGCCGATTTTAGCGGGTTCCCAACCGGCCGGAACATCGAACTCAAGTCCGTTCCAGGCGATATGTTTCCAGGATTGGCTGTCGGTGTTTGCGCTGACCGTCATCAAACTGTGCCTTACAAACCGGTTCTAATTTCCAAATGACTTAAACGCTTAAAAATAACTCACGCAAAGGCGCCAAGCCGCGGATTAAATTATTTTCTCCGCGGCTTGGCGCCTTTGCGAGAGACTAAATATAGTGCTGTGCGTAACCGTGCGGCGATAATTGCTCTGACCGGATGCCGACCGCTGGCATGAATTAGCGCGGGACGAGAAAATCCCAATCAACCTCTTCACGATCGGTTTCGCGGCTTTTTTGAGAATCTTTTTGGGCCTGTCGGGCTATTTCTTTCTTTTCATAACAGCGGCGTTCTTCTTCCACCAGGCTGTGCATCGTCATTTTAATGGCATTGCCTTTCTTCTCTTCATCGTCGCGGGTATTGTGCTGCAGGATGAGGCTGACGCGATTTTTATCTTTATCTGTAAAAGACCATTTCCAGGCCTTGACGATGCCGAAAGAATCACCGCGCCATTCACTGGGTTTGCCGTAGCGGGACTCGATGCGTTCGCGCAACTGGTTAAAGAATTTTTCGCTGGAATCGGCATATTTAAGTTTGATGCGCACAATCTGGCCGGCTTCCCGGCAGGTGCCATAGGTAATCAATCCGGATTTAAACGGCGGTGTGTATTCGATTTCCACTTCGGCAAGATACCGCTGATACCGGATCGGAATGGCGGTGCCCATTTTTACCTGCCGGGTATGGTCACCAATGTTATCGCCCAGCTTGAAACCGCCGACACCATATGGAACTTCCGCGTGGGCGGGCACCACGAAAAGCAGGATTGCTAAACAGCCCATAAGTATTTTTTGATTCATTTTTCACACCTATACAAAAGGAAATTGGAAATTTGGATTTGCTGCCGCATATATTGTAATATGGCTCCGATCCGACCTAATTTCAAATTTCTAATTTCAAATTTCTTTGCGCATGAGGTTCACATTCTCGATGACCGCATTTAATCAATACAGCAGCCGCCCGAGCGATTTAAGAATCAGGGCAAACCCCATGGCAAACATGCCGGTCAGGCCCATGCCGCAGGAAAATCCGGCCAGCAGGACCGGAGCGTACTGTCGCCACATGGCGCCGTAGCGTTTGAAAAAGAAATAGCGCCCCAGCAATGCCCCGATGACCTCCAGAAAATGCCCGTGTGGAGCGGTCTGCCCCAACCCGCGCACCACGCCGTAGATCAGCAAAACCGGCAGCCCCAGAATCGATAACAAGCCGTATGTTATCAGGCCGAAAAACATACCGGCAAATACATACAAGCCCCGCAATGCCTGAAAGAAAAGCGAATTTCCCTCCAGGGTAGAAGTTTGCATCAGCAGGGTGTTGAGGGCCTGCAGGTGCCACAGTTCCTGGGCATACGGGTAATTGGCGGACGGAATCGGCGCAAGGCGCCAGATGAATTGCGAAAATATCAATGAGGCGATCATCACCACCGGGAATACCACGATTTCGGATTTGATGATGCCCCGCAGACTCGTGCCGGTCAGTTCGATCTCCCTGAATTGAACGGTCGCCTCACCGTAGTTGTGAATCGGTATGGGCGCATACCAAATTTCGATACCTTGATAACCGAAAAATCGGGCACCGGCGATAAAGCTGGCTTCCCGCACCAGCGGCAGACTCACGAATTGACCGGCAATACCTTCCATTCTGGCGGTAATATACGATACCAGGGGTGTGTAGACAAAGCCGTACCCCAGAAAAAAAATCCAGGGAAAATTGGGCACCAGCCAGACACACAGGCCCACATAAGCAAGGGTCGAAAATATATAGATCGCGATCGATATCCAGATACTGATGTCGCCCCTGTTCGGGTGGGATTTGAGCAGGTCCCGCAGACTGCCCCGTTCACCGGGACCGTTTTTGCCAAAAGAGCGCAACACCGACCAGATACCGATGACCGCGATGGCCAGACCCAGGCCGATTGAAAAGCTCATGTAAAAATCAAAATTATTGGAAAACAGGGTGTCCACCGTCCCCATACCTTCATGCCAGCGCTGCAGGATGCCATGCCGGAAAAGGATCGGATTGGCTATGAAGGTGATCAGCACCCCGATCAACCCGCCGATGACCGCCCAGAACGGAAGCACCATGCCTACAAATACCAGGGTCAGGTCGAACTGAATGCCGGTCGCCACCGCCGGCAGGATCCTTTCCGTATGGCGGGTCAGTTCCACCCAGGGAATCGGTATGAGGCGTATCGGCTCCATCAGAACCAGGCCGGAAACGGTCGGCAACAGGACATAAATACCCCCGAAGGCCAATCCGATCATGCCGCCGATGGAAAACACCCGCCATTTCCAGCTTTTGTGTTTTTCTTCGGTCGACTCGGCCAGGGCCATTGTTCCCAGTGCGCCAACGGGAGCCATGGGAAACGGCAGTTTTTCAACGTCCGATGTGATTCGATACAGGGTATAGCCAAGTCCGAAACGGTCGATGCGCTGAATAAGCTGGGTGCCGAACAGCAGGAGAATCGGAATGAACCAGTCCCGGTGGAAAAAGGTCCGCTCGACCAGCGATGCTGATTCGGACACCGGTGCGATCCAGGTGGGAATGTACTCGGTCAGCCCCAGCATGCGCGCTGCATCTGATTGGACCAGGTACTGGTTCCACAGCAGACCCTGGAAGGGCGTGGCCATGGCCGCACCGGCCATATAGTAAAGTAAAAATATTTCCTGCTGCTTCAGTTCGGTGTAGGCGCGCTTGGCCACCTCGGCAAAAAGGATGATGGTCACCCAGCGGGCGGCCGGCCCGATCCCGGTGCCGATCACCAGCTGAAGGTACATACTGCCCGGCATCATCAAAAACCCGATAAAGATGGCGCCGACAACCGTCTTCCAATCAAAGCCTTCTTCAAAATGATCCGGCGTCTTGAGCAGATCGCGATATTCTTTGAGCTCTTTATCGTCGTACATAAAAATGGTTCCGGGTTCCGGGTTCCGGGTTCCGGGTTACAAATTTTGTCCGCATCCGCACCGACAAAACCCGTAACGCGCAACACGCAACTCGCAACAATTAGCGTACAAGTAAAAACCAGGCAAAGGTCACAGTATCAAGTTTCCAGCAACCAGTTTCCACTATTAGCTGGGCAATACCTGGTAGCTGGCGTCTGAAAACAAACCGATGATGGCCCAGGTGCCGCCCATGAAAAAATCACCGATGATCAGGCCGATGAAAAAGAAGCGCAATTTTTTAAATAGCAACACACCGCCGTAACGCATGCACAGCACGTTGCACAACCAGCCCATAAAAAAGCTGAACCACAAAATTCGCATGGCCGAGCTGTAAGTGGTCAAATATCCGATAGGATGGATGGGCCACCAGTAAAAACGGTGATAGCAGGTCACCAGCACGAGCATGACCGCCGCGCCAATTATGGAAAATACAAGCACCCACTGCCCGCTGCGCATCGGTGTTTCAATCAGGGTTTGAATGTTTTCATAAACATTTACGGTCGTTCGGGTGGCCCAGTCCAGCTGCAGTTCCCTGACGCCGAATTTGTAGCACAAGGCCAGCATGGCCACAAACGAGATACCAACGGCCATGGTGATGGTCAGCATGATGCCGCCGATGATCATTTTGCGTGGATCCATCCGGTGGGTTACCCGACCGGCATGCAGCAAAGAGGGCATCAAAGATTCGCGCAGATCCACAAACAGGACTTTTTGCATCACACCGGCAATCAGGATTCCGACCTGGGAAAAAAACTTCGGCCCGAAAATAAACAACAGCCCGTCGATCGGGGCGGCGGTCAGGGTAAAATAGGCAATGCCGCCCTGACAGATAACCCTGGCGGCCACCAGTATGACAAAAAAGTAGGCACAGATGACAATAAACGCCGTCGTTATCGGCATGCCGAAAAAATGGCACCAGCCTATGATGAAAACCGAGCCGCAGAAAAATCCCCAGAAAGAAAATCGAACCGACAGCCATTCGACCTTGGCCGGATCGCTGCGGCCGAATGAGAAAGCCTCTTTGAGCACATCGAACAGATGGTAGCGGGCCAGCCAGAAGAGAAATAGAAAAAAGATTAAATATCCGCCGACCATCTGTGTTTCTTCGGGACTTGCAAGTGTAGGCCCGAAAGTAATGCCAAGAGCCGCCGCCGGTATATTGTAGCCCATCACACCGAGCAGGCCGAACAGCAGCCCGCCGATAATGAAAAACAGCCAGAAAGAAAAAGAAATCTGCTTGGAAGTCAGAAATGCAAATCCGATAAAGGCCGGATAAATGAAAATCTTGAGTTTATAAAATCCTGAAAATAGACCGTGTTTGGGAAAATACGGTCCGGCCAGGATCAGGGTCGGTATATTGGGAACACCGGGCAGGTAGAAATTAAGACCGTTGAGCGTGTGCAAAATGACCGGGATGGCCAGACCTGCCAGGAGAAAGCGATTGGTAAAGAATTGCCCCAGGCTATTGCTGTCCAGGGCTTCTTCCATTAACTGGGGAACCCGCAGCAGGGGAAAATTCATGCGTTCATTTTCCATTGCCTGCCGGCTGAGCAGATTAATCATACACAGCATGACAAAATAGCATGCCAGAATGAAAATGCCCCAGACCAAAAGCGGCTGGACCCAGGCGGCCCATGGGATTTGCTCAACGACCTGCCACCAGCCCATTTGGCGCCCGCCCAGGATGCCGTCGTAAAAGGTGGCCACGGCTTCCGGGCTCTGGGGGTACAATGCCTCGGGGAGCAATGGATGCAAAACTTCCGCCCAGCGGTTGCCGACCGTGGCAAAATGAAACGGGGCGGTCAAATTGATAAAAAAGGTGCGGGCCAGACCCGTGTAGGCAATGCCCGAACCCATCACCATCAATATCCAGGCAACCAGCAGTTCTCTTCCGGTCAGCAGGTTCCAGCGTTTAAAAAGGGCTTTGAGCAGACCGACGATCAGCGTCAGCCAGATCAGGATGTAAAAGGGGGCCAGCGGGAAGTGCCCGCCACCCAGCAGTGTGGCGCCGCGGTAAACATTGTTGAACGGTGTCAACACACAGATGGTGATCGCCAGGAAAAAACCGAGCGCCAGCGCACGCAATCGAATCGGCGCCGACGGGGCGGACCCGGCTTCCGTGCTTTGACATTCAGGCGGCTGACAGGATTCATTGTTGGCGACGTTTTCATCACTATTCGGCATAACGGCAGTTCACAATCGCAGTCCTAAGATGGTGTTAATCATTATTCGCGGGCCGAATCCTTTCCCCGGACATAAAGATCCATGGTGCTTTCAAGCCCCCGGGTGCGCCCTGCAGTCCGGATCAATTGCTCGTAATGCTGCTTGGCGTCCGCGTCCAGGGATCGCCACACCAGCAGCTGTTTACGTAATTGGTGCAAAAAGACCTTATTGATGCGTCGCCAGGCGTTGGCTTCGCCGGCCAGTCGATCCATTCGAACCCGTATTTCAAGGAATCCGGCCTCTTCTGCGGATTTGCAGAATGCCACCGCCACTTTCTGCATGATGCCGAAGTCAAACGGGGCCAGCCAGATGTTGGTCACCATCTGCAGGAAATCTTCCCTTTCTTCGTTGGGCACCTGCGGCGGTCTCTCCGGTGTTCCCGTTTGGCCGGGCACCTGGCAGGCGGCCATGGAAATATCGATCTTGCCGGATGAGAACAGGCCATGGGAAACGTCCCTGTGGCTGTCGAAATGCTCCAGCAAAAAGCCGCCGATGCTCAGGTGCTCACGGTAGTTCATCAGAAAAGGCAGCGTTACTTCAAGCCGGTTGTCCACGACTTCCGGCAGCTTCCATGAACGGTTCACATCGGGTATGGCAATTTCGGCGGCAACTCTGGAAGGATAGATAACCGACACCAGGACCACCAGGATAACCAGAATCATGGCGGCCACACCGGCCATGGATGAATAGTTGACCGTTATACCGGACCACAGCGACGTCCCGGCAAAAAAGCTGGCCGTTATCTGGGCCAGCAGATACCCCAGGACCACGCTCAATACGGCAAAGGCCAGCGCCTCGGCAATGAACAGGAACGAGACATGGGAGGGGGCCAGACCGACCGAAGTGTATATGCCGATTTCACGCTTGCGTTCAACCACACTGCCGATCATGGTGTTGAGAACGATGAAGACGGAAATGATCAGGGGAATCACGATATTGGGCACGCCACTGTAACTCATGGTATCGCTGGCCTGGTAGACGAATATGCCGTCCGGTTCGCCGGTAAAAAGCATCAGACCGAAACGATCAACCAGGTGCTGGGCCTGCCGGCGGCTCACCTCACCTTCCCGGGGACGGATGGATACTGCTTTCAGACGCCCACCGTTGGAAAGCAGCAGCCGGTAAGGGACGATAACCGTCAGGTTCCCGTCCGTGTGCTGATACCGGCTCTGAAAACTGAGCACATCTTCCCCGGATTCCATGGCTTCCATTTCCTCATCGCTCATTTCCGCCGTCAACTCACTCGGAAAGGTGACCGGGGTCAGCGGTTCGCCGTCCAGATCGGGCTGTGCCATCATCTTTGCACCCGAGAAAACACCGACCACCTTAAAGCGCATGCCCCACAACCGGACCGAAACATCATCCAGCCGTTGCGGATCGATTCCCAGGTCAGCAGCGATTCGATCCGGCAGGATGACGACCTGCCGTTCACCCGGCTGGAACCAGCGACCGCCGACCAGAATCCGGTCCATGCCGGTTACCCGGGGTTCGTCGGCCGACAGGCCCACCATGCCCTTGGCTTCGAATACCCTGTCATTGAACCTTACCGGTATGAGAGGGGAACGGGTCTGGTCCTGGTCTTCCAGCCAGATCCTTGGCGCGGCAATCCCCTGGCCTTCAAAGTGATTGGCGACCACATCCAGTGCTTCCGGCGGCAAATCTTTCCAGTTGAAATTTTTGAAAAAATACCCCTGATAGGGTGCCCGGGGCTGAAACATCAGCCGGGCATGGTGCCGCATGGACTTGACCGATGTAAAACTCATGACCGTAAAGGTCAGGATAATCAACGTCGTGCAGGTCAGCGCAGTCCGCAAGCGCCGGCGCCGCAGGTTGCTGACGCCCAGCAGAAAAGACGCTACAAATGCTTTCCAGCGGCCGATCTCGGTCGCTCTTTCCTGCCTGGCACGCCGCTGTAATTTGTTCATCTCCTCTTCGAATCGAAAGTAAATGATCAGGGTGACTATCAAGGAAAGCCCCATGATAAAAAAGGCCAGAATCACGACGGTAGGGCTGTAAGCCAGCCGAAAGGCGGGATGAACATTGTAGATTACGGCGATCAGCAGCAACAGGATGCCGCAGAATCCCAGAATTCGCTTATGGATATTGCTGAAGGAAAAAAGCAGCCGTTCGGCGCAAAATGCAAACGGGACAAATAGCGCAATATAGAACAACACGCCGAAGAGGACATCTTTCTGGGTATCTTCGACATCATTGTAAACGCGACTGGCCAGCGCCCACGACCGGGTGGCCGCTTCGGCGAAACGGTCGTAGCGCTTTTCATTCAAGGCCTTTTGGGCCTGATTCAGGGCCTGCAGTCCCTCTTTGCGCAAACCGTCGATTCTCTCATTGTATATCCCGTGTTTTTCAAGGTTCTCTATGCGCGGCCCGAGAAGGTTCCACATGTCACGGGCAACCCGATAATCGGTATGCGACAGGTAGGGCCAGTCATCCACCAGATACCCGACACCGGTCGGATGTTCAGTCGATGCGTTCAACAAAATCATTTTCCGGCGCAAAACCGTATCCGACAGGGTCATTTTCAGGCGTGTTCCGGGCTCCAGGTAGATGGAAGCAATGACGGATGAGCGGGTGTCGATACGGCTCCACCAGTAACGCACCGGCGTTGCTTCGCGCCGGGCGTCAATCAGCTGAATTTTGGTCATATACCTGAAATTGCGCGGTTCCAGCAGGTTGAAAAGGGTAGTCTGGCGGCAGCCGAAAATAACCAGGTCGGTCTCGACGCTGCTGCGCCGGATTTTTAGACGGTAAGCCGGTTTTCCGGTCTGCGGTTTATCGATGGCCCAGACGGCCGCACCGGTTTCGGGATCGAATTTGTATCCCTCGATAATGACCTTGTCCCGCATCAGGCTGCTGGTGGACACCCCTTTAAGGAAAAACCGGCCACGGCTGTCGACCCGCGCATAATAGCGGCCGGGACCCTGAAAGGCCATAATAACAGTGCCCGGTGCCGGCTGATCCGGAAACAGTTCGCCATGTCTTAAAAATTTAGCCCGCCCGGCCACGGTTGTGAACCCGTCCCGCGGCAGTCGTTCATCGTGCAGCCGCTCAGCGCGGCACATGGCCAAAACCAGTTGGGACACCTGCACGCTCTGATTGTAGGCAAATTCAAAGTCAACGTTTTCGGCGGTATCCGAAGGTGTTCCCCAACGCGCCCGGGCATCATGCACGGTTACAAAGGTAAAGCCCAGCAATCCGGCCAGGGCGCTGACCTCGCCACCCAGTGCCGGCTGGTCGAGAAAATAACTTTGCCAGGATCGCAAACGGCTGGGGCGCAATGTGTCCCTGTAGAGCATCGGTCCGACAAGCTTCTGTTCCATGCGGGTGTTGCCGTCGTTCAACACCGCATCCAGGATGCTGTAGTTGGGGGTGCGGTTGACCCGCGGTCTGAGGGTGTGCAGCCAGCCATAATTAAATGCGCCGAATCCGTCGCCATGACTGGATAGATGCAAAGAAACGACCCCGGCAAGTTCCATCGATTTGGCCACCCGGCGTATTTTTTTGGCGCTTTTAATCTCCTTGAGCTGCCGGCGACAGTCGGACAGAATCTTGCGGTGCTCTTGGATGGAGCGCGGAATCAATCCGGCGACGGCATCGATTTCAGCCGGCGTGGCGTCACTGAAAGAAGAACGCCAGCCCAGGCGCCGCAGAAGCGTACGCTGTTCCACCAGCCGGTTGATGCGCTCCTGCTGCGCACCGGCCTGCTGTTCAAGGCGCAGACGCATCAACACACGGGAAATTTGGTCCACCTCGGTTTTTAAACTTTCGTTTACGGCATTGAGCAGGCGCGGGCCCTGTTCATCCTGTTGGAAGGGCGCCACACCTTTTTTCAGGGCCTGCTCAAGCAGGTCGAGAGATTTTTCGGTCTTTTTTGCGGTTGCTTTCAGGTCTTTTTCAAGCGCGCGTATGTTTTTGGATCGCGACCGAATGCTCCAGATCATTTCGCGCATGCCGGCCAGGGTCTGGGCATGCGCGGCAGTGGCCACAAGCAGGACCGACCGTTGGGGTGGATATTGCCTGAGGGTGCGGGCCAGGTCCAGTAACGAAGCAATGCTCACGGCCTGGTCGGCCCCCGGAGATTGACCTGGAATAAAAACACTGCTGTCGTAGAATGCTTCTACGATCAAAAGCTGTTCACTCAAGGCCGGATCACTTCCGGGTATCATACCGAAAATGTTTTCGGTCTCGGTCTCTTCCCAGCCAACCTCTGAATTCAGACGCACCCTTTCACGAACCAGCCCCCCGGCGGACGTTTCATAGTCGCCCAGATATCGCCTGGCATCGGATTGTGTGATTCGAAATCTGGGAAAGTGGATGGGAGAGAGCTCCAGCTTGTCCTGATAAAGCATCTTGGGTGTGGCAACCGGGTCAATATAAATGAGCGCCCGGGCGCCAAGCGAGGCTGCATGCAGCCAGTTTTTACCCGAATCGATCTCCATTAAAACGATCGAACCGTTGATCTGTTTGCCGTTCAAGTGCCGCAATTCGCCCTGGCCGACGTATACCAGGGGTGCTTCAATTCCGGCGGCAGGTATGGACTGGGGTGAAATGGCATTCAACAGTACCGGCTGGATGGGCAGGCGGGTCGCTGTGTCCGGTATCTCCAGCCGGCTGCCCCCATGGCGGCGGATCGGCAGGCTGAATACCTGCCCCCCGACGCTCTCGAGCCCCAACTGGTTGAACGCCTGCTTGATATATTTGGCAGCTGCACGGTTATCCCGGGTTCCGGTGCTGCGATCATCCCAGGAGGCAAACTTTTCAATGTCGCTGATAAACCGGTCCCGTTGGTCCTGAGAAGCCACGGAAATTCGGGGCAGGCCCCAAAGCAGCGCCACAGCCAGGCAAAACACCATTAGCAGCCGATTGGTCAGGCCGTCACATCGGAAGACCGCTTCAGGATATCCGAGCCGTTCGGTATTATTTTTGCTTTGAAAAGACATGACCACCTAAAATCACATTTAATCTTTTTCTCCGATGGTCCCCAGCGAAATCGACAACTCTGCGCGGTCTTCAATTTTATCGACCCGGCCATCCCGAATCCACACGACTTGATCGGAGACATTTAACATTTTAAAATCATGCGTGGCCGATATGACCGTAACCGTCCTTTCCTGGCTCAACTTTTTCAGCAGTGCAATAATCTCTTCGCCGGTGCTCAAATCCAGATTGCCGGTGGGTTCATCCGCCAGAATGATTGCCGGATCGTTGGCCAGTGCCCGGGCGACGGCGACCCGCTGCTGCTGTCCACCGGAAAGCTCGGAGGGTTTGTGCTGGAACCGGTCTCCCAGCCCAACCATATCGAGCAGTTGAATCCCTTTTTCTACGGCTTCATCGTTATTCATTCCGCCAAAAGTCATGGGCAGGGTCACGTTCTCCAGTGCGCTCATGACCTGGATAAGGTTAAACGTCTGAAAAATATATCCGATTTTGCGGCATCTGAGCCAGGCCAGTTCATAGGCATCCAGCTGGGCGATATCGACTTCGTCAATAAATACTTTGCCGGTGCTGGGTTTATCCAGACCGCCGATCATGTTGAAAAGGGTGCTCTTGCCGGATCCGGACGGGCCCATAATGGAGATGTAATGGCCCTCGGGTATTTCAAGGTTGACCCCTTTCAGGGCCTGAACCTTGAGCTTGCCGAGCTGAAACGATTTGGTCACATTGGTGACACGCACAATGTTGTGGTTGTCTGCCATGAAATTCCTCTTATTGCCAGCCTGTAAATCCAGGATAGACTGGCAGTGGTTTAGGCAAAGTGTTGCGGGTTGCGAGTTACGGGTTACGGGTTACGGGTTTCGGGTTACACGATACTGGCAGAAATGACTATTTCCAGTCATTTTCCACGTACTTTATGAAACGATTGATTTTTCTTCCCAATGAATCATATCCTTGAAGGTAATAGTCGATACCATATTGATCGGCCTGATGAATGTCATTAATGAAGTTCAAATGTAGTATGGTTTCGTCACAGGAGGCATGGGCATAAACCAGGTATTTAATAAAATCCGCCTTAAATTTTCTTCTGCCGTAGCCTTCAACAATACATGCTGTAATACTTTTTGATGATCTCCTTATCTGGCTTCCGGTTTCATAAAGCTCATACTTCGGAAGTTTCAGAGACATTATGTGTATTTTTACAGCCAGGTCATAAGAAATCTGATATATCTCTAAATCCTTGTAACTCTTCAACATTAGACTTTGTGTACAGAAATAATTACACGTACAATACCCGTATCCCGCAACCCGCAACCCGTAACCCGCATCCCGCAACCCGCATCCCGTATCCCGCATCCCGCAACCGGCAACCCGCAACCCGCAACCCGCAACCCGCATCCCGCAACCCGCATCCCGTAACCCGCAACCCGCATCCCGCAACCCGCTCCTACTCCTCGACCCGCATGGCTTCGACCGGCTGCATTCTGGCGGCGACAATCGCAGGATAGAAAACCCCCACCAGGCTCAGCACGAACCCTACGACCGTGGCAAGCAGCAGTGAAGACAGCAGATCCGGCATCGAGACCGATCGAACGGCTGAAAGCCCATAGATAACGGAACTGTTCAGCAAGGCAAACAGGCCGCCGGCCAGGGCACCGGCACACCCGCCGACCAGGCCCTGCATGCCGGCTTCCAGAAAAAACAGTTTTAAAATAAAGCGGTCCAGGGCACCGAGGCATTTCATGGTCCCGATCTCCCGGAACCGTTCAGTCACGGCCATCAGTTGTGCGTTGACAATCCCGACCACGCACACCAGTAGCGAAAGAAGTACAATCCAGCGCTGCTTGGCCGAACTGGCCACACTGGTGTCTGTCGGACTGATATCGTAACCGGTCCTTGCGAGCGCCTGCCGCATCGTATAGTCTCCGGATGCCAGCATACCGTCGGCGATATCATTGCTGACCTGCGTAAAACTCAAAAAAGAAACCGCCAGAATCAAACTCAGCGTTGTAATGATGGACCGAAAAAAACGAACCCGAATACTTTTGAAAGATATCTCCAGGGATTTTTTAAAAGGCAAAACAACCTGACGATTAATCGTTTCGGCGGGGTTGTTGACAGTATTTTGTTCCGCTAGCGCTTGCATGGTTATATTCGAAAAAAATTTGTGCAAAAAAAATCGTGAATGTGAACTGAAATCGTGGATAACGCAGGATGGGTTCGGAAACCTCTATTTACCGGCTATCGAAAAGCCAATATGTTTTCGGGATATTGAAGGTATACCGCCATCCCGCTCGTTGAGCTGCATGGTTTGGGCTTTTCCCGCCGTGCGGGACGATGACAGGGATTCTGCTAAGCCTTGAAATTCGACAATTGCAACCGGGGTGCGGCAATGGGTCATTCGTTTGATATGAATCGGTAACATAAATAATTATTGGCCGCAACCGGTAAACGCTTTCAACTTCGCCGGGCAGGGATTTCAGCGGCCAGTTTTGGAGTCTTGATTCAGATATGCGCCCAGCCAGCGGCTCGTATTGGCCGCGCCGTCCAGGTCAATCCTGGTTGGATCGCGATCAGAAGTCTCCAGCCGTTGCCGCATCAGCCGGGCCAGCTGTTCGGGCCGCAGGTCGCTCGCCTTGATAACGCCGGCTGCCCCCAGATCGGCCAGTATTTCAGCACGCAGCACCTGTTCGCGATCACCCGGGTACGGCCAGATAAGTGCGGGAACCCCGGTCGCCAGAAGGTTCATGCAGGTATTGTAGCCCCCCATGCTCACTGAAAGATCTGCGGCGGACAGATAGGGTAGAAATCGTGAGGTGAATCTTTTTACCTTTACCCGGGTGTTGCTTTGACCGGCAAGGCGCTCAAACTCATCCTCCGGCATAAACGGGCCGGTAAAAACGTGCATGCAAGCGTTTTGTTCCAATGTCAGGTGTTCGAAGCCTGCCAGCAGGGGTTCGAGCAGCACAATGCCGGCCTTTCCGCCGCCGGCACTGGCGACGAACAAATGGGTGTCCGGCGCTATCCCCAGCCGCCGGCGTAAATTGGGGCGGGACTCCGGTGGCGGCTGCGGTGTGATATAACCGGTATAGACCACCGGGATCTTAATATCGCCGACACGCGAAAAGGTTCGATCGAGTCTCACCAGGCCTGGATCAGCATGGATCAGCAGGGCATCAAAATACCGGTTCAATGCATTCACGACCCTGGATTCATACGAAACCGGATCTTCTTTTTCCACCAGGATGTCCCGCAGGCTGCAGATTACGCGGGTGGATGTAAAAAGGCCGGAACGGATTTCTTCCAGGATGGGGTCCAGTTCGAATCGAAATGCCTTTCTACCAAAGGGATAGAGCTCGATAATAAACCCATCCGGTTGCTCGGCTTTAAAAAGTGCTGACAGCTGTTTTTTTCGTTCCCGGCGGACCCCTTCCAGGGTGCGTCCGGGATCGGTCGGAAAAAGACCGTCATAATTGCGGTCGGTCATCAGCCCCGGCAGTCGGCAGGAACGAACGTGATCCGGCAGTTCAACCGGCACCTCCGGTCCACCGGTCACCAGGACCACATCGAATCCTGCCAGGGCCCTGCAGATTTCCAGCGTGCGAAAATAGTGGCCGATCCCCCAAATATGCTGGCAGTAATAAACGATTTTCATTTTTGCCTGATCCAACTAAAAAGTTTAATATCACCGCCCATTCGCTAAGCTCATTAGAGCCGCAGAGAACGCAGAGAATTTTTTTTATTCCTTTTCGCTGAGCCCCGCTGCTCTAAAGCGGGATGTAAACAAGCGCGAAAAGAAATAAGCTCATGCCCTTGCGGGCAGGCTCAAAATGGTTCCAAATTGCCGAAGACACGTCGCTTCTCATTTGCCGGAGGCTGAACTTAGTTAATTGAGGGGTCGGGGAGTTTTTCCACCTACGCCTTATAAATAGCGGAATGAATGATCGGCAGCGTAAGCGTGCACTGTCTGAATGCATTAGGGAAGGTTGAGAAAGAACAGCGCCGCAACACGGTTGTTCATGATTTCGCTTAGTTGCCGAATACCACAGAAACCCTTGTAACAATAGTTGATTTTCTGTTCTTTCTTTACGAGCCCTTATGTATGAGTTTGCACGCTGGAGTCGCCGATGATTCATGCAGCGGCCAATCGCTGTGAAACTCCCCGACCCCTGAGTTAATTTAAGGATAGATAAGTCATCCCTAAAAGCTGGGCGTCTCAGCGGCAAATAGAAAATAGATTTCACTTTGCGACTCTGCGGTGCATATGATGTCAAATACATATTAAGATCATAATGGCCGCCTGTTGAACATACGCAAAAGGATATTTTTACTCCCCTAGCGGCAGCGCATTTAATTTTTCGATCGCCATTTCCGTATCCCGGCAGGTCATCCAGTGCAGATGATACGAGCGCAGGACCGTTTTTTCAGTCGGTAAAAATTGGCGGTTCAGGCATCTGTATAATAAACATTTGATCAGCCCCTCATGGGTGACAGCCAGAACGGATGCACCTTGATATTTATCAGCGGCATCCTGGAGCGCAGCACGTCCGCGTTCAAGCACAGCGATCCGATTTTCACCGCCGGGAGGGCAAAACGCCCATCCCCGGGCCACTTGTTCGGCCAAAACCTTCGGGTCGTCTTGGCCTAAACCGGCAATCGTATTTCCGGTCCACTCGCCCCAGTCCTGTTCGCGCAGCCGGGCATCATAAACGACCGGAATCTTTAACCTGGCGTTGATATGCTGCGCCGTTTGCCTGGCACGACCCAGATCACTGCAGATACAGACATCCCAAGTATAAGATGCAAGACCCCGGCCCCATGCCCGGGCCTGAAGAACGCCTTTATCCGTCAGCGGCGAATCCAGCTGACCTTGTATCCGCTTTTCTTTATTCCAGCGGGTTTGCGCATGCCGGAGCAACCCGAAACGTGTTGTCTGTGCAGTTCCCATCTCAGATTAAGCCTCCTTTTAACGGAAAGAGACGCCACCGTTGTATTCCGCCCTGTTCCAAACCGATGCGATCTGCTATACATCCATCGACCACCGGGTTTTCCCGATCGTTGCAAGTCTTAGAAACGGTGTTATGAAATGTTCGGGTTAAGATTACAACCATCAGAACCAAGGCAGATCGGACCACCGCAATACAATCTAACAGACATAGCCTTTTGTACCGATTGGCATAAATTCATTCCGATTGGGCCAAGGTTTTTTATGGAACATTATTTTGACAATAGGTATAATGGACCAAAGATACAGCCCAAAATCAATCCTGGATCCCAAAAAGCTGAAAAAAGGCCATACCCGCTGGAACCAGTATATCGAGGCGCTCGAAGCAATAAACCCGCAGGCATTGGAAGGGCCGATGCTCGATTTCGGATGCGGCATCGGCTACTTCGTACTGGAAGGTCTGCGGCGACAGTTGGATATCCGGGGCGTGGATTTAATGCCGGGTAAAATTGACCGCTTTGGCAGACTGATTGAATTCACAGCCAGCCCGCTTTCCTGGAAACAAAAATGTCTCATCGCCGACGGTGTAAACCTGCCCTTCAAAACCGGCACATTTGCAGCCGTCAGCTCCTGGTACGTTTTCGAGCACATACGCAATCCGGCCCCTGTCATCAGGGAGCTTGTGCGCATAACCCGTCGCAGCGGGATCATTACCATCCGGGCCCAGGATGCCCGTAACAGCTGGGAGGGGCACTGCAAGATCCCCTGGATTCCATTTTTACCGGGACATCTGTCCCGGGTCTGGATGGAAGCGTTCGATATTTCGCCGAGCCTGCGTAAAGGGGTTTACGATATCACGCAACCCCAGTTTATATCGATCTTTGAAACCATGGGTTGTCGTATTGCGATGCAGGCACCACCGCCCAGGACCCTGATCCCGGACCACTGGCAGCCTGCCACCGCCGAACAGGTCCGCCGCACAGCCCGCAAGATTCGAGCGGCCTTTGAATCGGGTGCCTGGCAGCCCCAGCCGGAAAATTTATATATTCATGCACAGAAGAAATAACGATTGCCTGTTTATTCATAGCCACACAGTTTTTCTTTGCGTCTTGGCGTCTTTGCGTGAGCCTTTTATCAATTTCGATTTCAGAGCATGGCCGCTGTGTGGATACTGACCCTTAAACGTATTCGGAAGGCCTGCCATCAGGCACATAGCTTTGAGACTGCACGATCCGGATCAACACTTTTTCCATGTCGCGATAGTTTTTATTCAGATCGTGTGTGCTGCGCACGTAGGCCCTTGCAGCCTGTCCCATCTGGTGTCTCAGATCCCCATCCGATAGCAGCCGGTCAATGGCGCATATAAACGACTCTCTGGCATCCATCGGCTCCAGGAATCCGGTAACCTGGTCGCGGACGACTTCCGGCACGCCGGCGTTGTCAAAGGCCACCACCGGCAGGCCGCAGGATTGAGCTTCCAGATAGACCATGCCCAGGGATTCGCCAATGCCCGGGAACACAAAGACGTCGGCGGCACTGTAATAGCGGTGCATGTCTGAACGATCGACCTTGCCCACCAACCGCACCCTGTCCGGCAGATGCTTCTGAGCCAGGCGCTCCAGTTTGGACCGCTGGCTGCCTTCACCGGCAATTACGAGATAAAAGTGCCGGCCGCCCTGCAGCAGACGGCCGCAGGTTTCGATCATCCAGCTAAGTCCCTCGGTTTTAACATCCGGCCGAAACATGGCTGCGGAAAAAATAACCGGATCCGCGCCCACCTGCCATCGATTGCGCAGCTCGGTGCGGGCTTCAGGGTCGTATTGGAATTCACGCGGATAAATGCCCGGCGCCACGTAGGTAATTCGTTCAGCCGGCAAAAGGCGCTTGAGGTTGGTGTAATCAACGCTTTTATTGGTAAATACATGCCGGGCGGCCTGCAACGCACGGGTGTTCAGCCTGTAGCCGGGCCGGGTGCGGTAATCCCGACGTTGTTTGGTCGAATAGATCCCCTGAAAAATAACATAAGGGACACCGGCCTGTCTGCTAACCGATGGTCCCAGCACATCAGGCCCCTTGTAATAGGAATGATAGGTCAGCCACAAGTCCGGAATGGTGTCAGCGCAAACCCGTTTCAGCCGTTTTTGCTCAAACCAGAGGCGGATATACGCCCATGGTTTCCAATAGATCCAGCGGGTGCGCAAAGAACTGGCGATGCGCAGTGAATGTCCCCTGTTTTGCAAATAACGGAAAATCCCGCCGGCGATGATCAGATCACCGCTGGGGTTGGGATGTCCGAGGGGCTTGAAGGGGGCGTAGAAGAGGATGTTTAAGGGTTGCGAGTTACGGGTTGTGGGTTGCGGGTTGCGGGTTTCATGACGTCGATCGGCTCAGTCATGCCGTTGGGGATCTGATTGCCCGAAGGATGCTGTTTGTATATTACACCCATATCTTCTCATTTGGTCGCCAACACTATATACGTGTATTGTATCTATCCCTTGCCACAAGCTTCAAAATCTAGTGCCAAACACACAAACCACAACCCGTATCCCGCATCTCGCAACCCGCATCCCGCAACCCGAAACCCGCAACCCGTATCCCGCAACCCGTAACCCGCAACCCGCAACCCGAAACCCGCAACCCGCAACCCGCAACCCGCAACCCGTAACCCGCAACCCGCAACCCGCAACCCGCAACCCGCAACCCGCAACCCGCATCCCGCAACCCGTAACTCACAATCCCGGGATCTCTTCCCGAAAAATCTGTGCCAGGTCTTTGATCAGGACCCGATTATCAAAGTGGTGCCGGACTCTATCTCTGGCGGCGGTGATGATGCGCTCTCTGAGCATTTGATCAGACATCAGACGCAGAACAGCTTCGGCCATCTTCTTTTCATCACCCGGTTGGACCAACAACCCGGTGATGCCATCTTCCACAAGTTCCGGTATGGCCGAAACCGTGGTTGCCACCACCGGAACGCCCATGGCCATGCTTTCTATCAGGACATTGGGGATTCCGTCACGGTCTCCACTGGCCGCCACTTCACATCCCAGAACAAACACATCCGCCTGGCGGTAGTGTTTAAGGACTGTGCTGTGGGACAATGTACCCAACCATCGCGTGCTGGAATCGAGTTGCAGCGCTTCGATCAGGTTCAAAACTTTCTGCCGATCTTCCCCGTCACCGATCAGGGTATGTTCAACCGCAATACCCCTGTCAAGAAGTTCTCTAACAGCCCGAAATACAGTCGGCAGTCCTTTTTTGGCCAACAGCCGTGCGACTGTTAATATGCGATAACTGTTGTGGGCGTCATCATCGGTCGCCGGCTTGCTAAACAACTTCGTATCGATACCGTGATAAACACGGTGAATCGGGGCGCCGGCTCCGTTTGACAGAGCATTGAGATGGTTGCGGTTGTATTCGGTACAGGTTACGGCAAAACGGGCCAGAGAAAGCTTTTCACGCAGCTGCCCGGTATCGGACGTATAGATGTCTTTGGCATGAGCGGTAAAGCTGAACGGTAGGCCGCTGAGCATACCGGCAAACATGGCCACCGAGGTGGGCGAGTGCGCAAAATGGGCATGCAGGTGCCGCACGCCGGTGCCGGGCAGGTACCGGTGAACCAGATAACCGGCCTGCAGCAGATGCTTGAAGGTTGCCAGTTTGCGTGTGCGCCGGTAGCGTTGCAGGGCCATTTTCAATGCTGGCCGGTAACACCCGGGATTTTTGCGCGCCAACAGGCCATTGTGATATAAAAAACGGGGCAGGGGCAGGAACAGAGTCTCGGGTAAATAATCGACCGCGGCCCGGATCTTCTTTACGCTGTCATGTGAAAAATTCTCCCGCGGCTGGCGCATGGAAAAGATCCGCACGTTGATCCCGGACCGCTCCAGAAGGTGTATTTCATTTGAAATGAAGACTTCCGATATTCTGGGGTATCCTTTAAGAATCATTCCCAGCACCGGTGGGGCGTCTTTCGACCCGCTGCCGCTATCGCTCTTATGCTGCATTTTTGTTTTCATTGGGCACATTGATAAAAAAGGGCGGGTTCATATCCGGGATTTTGAGATTGGACAGTCTGGGAATATTAAGATGCGCACGGGATCCTCTCATAGCTGTTGGGCCAGCAGAACCGGTTCGCAGTCATTTGTAATTTCACCGTTTCGGAAGGCGGCCAGACGCTGGCGCATGACATCGATCGCTGTCATTTGAAACCGGGATATGGCTTCCCGACAGGCATCCGGATTATCCAGCAGTCCGTATACTTTCGCCTGCATCTGCTGCGGGGTGCAGGCATGCCAGGGTATGAATTCGACCAGGCTGCGGCGATGCAGCAATTTAGCCCGGATCAACTGTTCTTTACGCGGCAATTCCCTCGGGATGATAATCGAAACCGTTCCGAGGGACAATAGTTCACAGATGGTGTTGTATCCCCCCATGCTCACCACAACATCGGCGGCCGCCAGGAGTTTTTCCATGTGGCGGTAGAAATGATAGGTGCGAACACCGAGTTTTCGGGCGCGTTTGAATATTTTTTTGCGTTTTTGAACCGGCATGAACGGTCCGGTGATAAATACATTCCGGAACGGAATCTCACCGGGCACATTTTCAAGCATACCAAGGTAGGCATCCATCACCCGGTATCCGTCTCCGCCACCGCCGGCGGTGACGACGACCAGCTTTTCGCTAGCTTTAAGCCCCTGTTCTTTGCGGACTTTGTTGATCTGGCTCGCTGCAGGGACCCGGCGTGGAATATAACCGGTAAACACCATTTTGCGCCCGATGGATTCCGGAATGGCGTATTCTGTGACGGGATCGTAAAATTGCTGATTCCCGTACACCCAGATTTCGCTTTATAATTTTTCGAGAATGCCGTAAACGCCTTTTTTTTTCCAGTCGGCGCGGGTAATCTCGCGGTCATCCATGATATCCCGTAAACCGAGAATAGTCCGGGTAGCCGGTTGGCAGCGACGCAGCCACTGCAGAGTGGGCAGCACCTCTTTTTTCAAACCCAGCGGTTCCTTGTCAACGATAAACAGGTGGGGTTGAAAGGTCTTGGCGGTGGCCTTAATGATATTTTTGCGGATGTCCAGGGCGTGCTTGGCGTTGATCTTGATGGAAAGGGGCTGATACTCCTCGTTGGTCTTTTTGATCATTCCCGGTATGCGCACAAAGTCGATTTGTTCCGGGAAGGAGAACCGTCCGGCGATGGGAGAACCGGTAAGGATCAGAATATTGACGTTCGGCTCGCGCAACTGGGAGGCAATGGCCATCGTCCTGCGAATGTGTCCAAGGCCGTAGGTGTCATGGGAATACATCAATATGTTAAGGGTCGAATTGCGCGTCATTTATCAGATTTCCGGTTCAACGGTAGCCCCAAATAACATCAGAATGACGTTGAACGAAATATGAAATATTGATAAAACCGTAAAAAGTCCGATTTCGTCATGCCGGACTTGATCCGGCATCCATAAGACATTGAAATTACTGGATTCCGGCCTTCGCCGGAATAACGCTACAGAGGAATTTCCGACTTTTTACGAGACCATCAAATATTCTATTTTTGAAAATAATAAGTCTAATATCAAATCACGGCAGCCAACACAATCCTTTAGAGCGTTTGTCGAAATAACACCCCTTTGGAGGTGATTATCGAGTTCATGCGGTACTATCGAAAATGTCACGTATGGCCTGATCACTACGCTCTAAAAAAACCCCTTTGGGGGAAAATTATAATAAAGAATCCGAGCCCAGAGAACTCGGCTTTTTATTACAATAAATTAAAATACTAACAGTTTATATACGCGAATGCTGCTGACGAATCTACGTTAGGCCCTTAAAAAAACTGGTTCCATTTTGAAGTCCAACACTGCTGTGTTATATTGGGTTGAAAAATAATGCAAGTTAACAAATACAGGAACACCATATGGCACGCTCGGCAGTCCATCCCATCCATCGCTTTGAAGACTGGCAGGTATGGCCAGGGTCCTATAATAATCCCCCGGCAGACGGTATCTATCGCTTTGCGCCGGTTGCGGGCCTGAAAATCAACCGCCAGACCCCCATAGCATCCATGGGATCCTGTTTTGCCCGCGAAATAAGGCGCAAGCTGCTTTTTTTCGGGTTCAACTACATCACCGAGGAAACCCATCAGCCGGCATCCGTGCACGCCAGCGCAGCCTGGGAACGGAGCTACAACACCTTTTCGATGCGCCAGATCTTTGAATACACCTTTGAGGATTGGACACCGGATCTGCGCTGGTGGATATCACCAAAGACGGGAAAGGTTCAGGACCCTTACCGCCGGATTATCCTTTACGAATCCCTGGAGCAGGCCGAGGCGGATTTTGCCCGCCACCGGAAACATTCCCGCATCGCACTTGAAAAAGCCCGGGTATTGATCATAACCCTCGGTCTGACCGAAATCTGGGAAGACCGCATCGATCGGTCGGTTATCTGCCTGCCGTCCGGACCATACCCGAACGAGGGCGGCGATATGCGCCGATACCGCTTCCGGGTTACCCGATTTGCCGAAAACCTGGAGAATCTGGAGCGTATCCGTGCCATCATGGCCGTACACAACCCGGAATGTCAGATCATCGTCACGGTCTCCCCGGTCCACCTGTGGGCCACCTTTCGCAGGGATATGGATGTGATCAGTGCCAGCTGCAACTCCAAATCGACCCTGCGGGCAGCGACCGACGAATTTGTGGTTCGCCACGCCAACGTGTATTATTTCCCATCATTTGAGATGGCCACCATTTACACCCCGATCATGGGCAACATCTGGCTGACCGATGACAGGGAAAACTTCCATGTCAACAAGATGACCGTCCGGTTTATCATGCGCCAGTTTTTCCGGATGTTTGCCCCCAACGAAGTCATACCGGCGCCGGATGAGTAAGCGTCTCACGCAAAGCCGCCAAGCCGTAAAAAAAATGAACATCGAACATCGAACGCCCAACGTCGAACATCGAATAATGATGTCGCTTAGTAAGTTGTATAATGGTCTTTACAATTTTCGCATAAATCTTGAACAGCCTTTTTTCCGGTATCTTATACTGTTGCTCCATCTTCTTTCATTCAAAATTCGATGTTGGACGTTCGATGCCTGTCCGCCTCTGGAGGGTTCGATGTTCATTTTTTTATCGAAATCCGACTGTTTCTCGGCGTCAAAATTAACTCAGCGCTTATGGGGCAGCACCCCGGGTATTTAGACAAAAATCATTTTAGCCCTGAAGGGGCGATACATAAAATGGTTAAGGGTATAAACATGAAATTGACACCTTATGCATCGAATACCACATTCATGCGTAAAGGAGCGTGCGATGAGAACAACACTTGATTTACCGGAAGAGCTCCTCAATGAAGCCATGAAAGCCACACGCATCCAAACGAAAACAGAAGTAACAATTACCGCCCTTGAACAGCTTATCAGAAAAACGACCATTTCAGAGATTAAGCAATATAAAGGAAAAGTTGATTTGGATATTGACAACGGACGGTGCCGCAGGCGACGGCGCTCCCCAATTTCCAATTTCTAATTTCCAGTTTCAATAACCACAGTATTCCTTGATCTACATCCGAATATCCGATATCAAGCCTTCATATCTCGCAATTCGGTGTCATTGTGCAACGGACCGCGGACAACTGACAACAGACCGTGCCGAAGGCACCAGTATCTTGATCATCGTGGAATCGAAAAACCATCAATGTTGTCAAAAACTCCCAGAGCGGGTCTGTAAATAAGGAGTTAGTATGCATTTCGAACCGGTCATCGGCCTGGAAGTCCATGCCCAGCTGAAAACGAAAACAAAGATTTTCTGCAACTGCTCGACCACCTTCGGAGCGCCGCCCAATACCCACACCTGCCCGGTATGTCTGGGTCTGCCCGGGGTGCTGCCGGTTTTAAATAAAAAGGTGGTGGAATTCACCATGCGCATGGCCCTGGCCACCCACTGCAACATACAGCCGGAGAGCCGCTTTGCCCGCAAGAACTATTTCTACCCGGATCTGCCCAAAGGGTACCAGATCTCCCAGTATGAATTGCCCATTGCCGTCGACGGCCGGGTGGATATCGATCTGAACGGCGACTCCAAGCGCATCCGGCTCAACCGCATTCACATGGAAGAAGACGCCGGCAAATTAAACCATGCCCCCGATCGGCCGGTCAGCATGGTCGATCTGAACCGCACCGGCGTGCCGCTGATCGAAATTGTAACCGAACCGGACCTGCGCTCCCCCGAACAAGCCGGCGCTTACCTGCGCCAGTTGCGCGCCATCGTGCGTTACCTGCAAATTTGCGACGGCAACCTGGAAGAAGGCAGTTTCCGCTGTGACGCCAACGTTTCGGTCCGGCCCCAGGGAACCGAACCTTTGGGCACCCGGACCGAATTAAAAAACCTCAATTCTTTCCGCCACGTGGAAAAAGCGCTGCATTACGAGATCGAACGCCAGATCGATGTGATTGCCGATGGCGGCAGCATCGTGCAGGAGACCCGGCTGTGGGATGCCGAAAAAAACCGCACTTTTTCCATGCGCGGCAAGGAAGAGGCCCATGACTACCGTTATTTCCCCGATCCGGACCTGTTGCCCCTGGTCATCGATAAGGCCTGGATCGAGCAGATTCGCGCATCTCTGCCCGAACTGCCGGATGCCAAAAAAGCCCGGTTTATGGAACGCTACGGGCTGCCGGCCGCAGATGCCCGCCGGCTGACATCCGAACGCGAGCTGGCCGATTACTTTGAAGCCTGCCTGACGACCTTTGATAACCCCAAACAGGTGAGCAACTGGATCACGGGCCCGCTGCTGGGCCTGCTGAATGCCGAAAACAGGTCGATCGAACAATCCCCAATATCGGCCGCCCACCTGGGGCAGCTGCTGCAGCTGGTGGCAGACAACGTGATCAGCAGCAAGATTGCCAAAACCGTATTCGATGAAATCGCCCGGACCGGAAAACCGCCCAAACAGATCGTCGCCGACAAGGGGCTGGTACAGATCACCGACAGTGCGGCCATCGAAACCACCGTCCAGGCGGTTCTGGATCAAAATCCCGGGGAAGTCGAAGCCTACAAGGGCGGAAAGACCAAACTGCTCGGTTTTTTTGTGGGCCAGGTAATGCAGGCGACCCGGGGCAAGGCCAACCCCAAACTGGTGAACGAGATATTAAAAAAGAAACTGGAAACGTCCTAGGCCGTGTCCGTCGTCAGTTGTCCGTGGTCCGTTGCCTTAAAAACTCTGCGGTCGCCAAATACGGTTATTGTCTGAATATCGAAATCCGACAGGGTGGCCGGGAGACGGGGGGATCGCGAGACGGTGTGACGATATCCTGCCCTACCAAGAATTCCTGGAGCTATTGTGGGACAAAGCGTTCTATTAAGAATTTATTTTTAAGTAAGGAGGCAAATTCCATGGCGTTGGCTACTTTAACCAACAAGGGGCAGGTGACAATCCCAAAAGCAATTAGGGAATCTTTGGGATTACACTCAAGAGATAAGCTTGAGTTCGTTATCGCTGAAAATGGAAAAGCATATATCAGGTCGATTACGAAGAAGGTCGATGATGTTTTCGGCAGGTTATACAAACCCGGGAGAAAACCGGTTTCTGTTAAGGAAATGGATGAAAAAATTAAACAGAAAATGCGGATGGCTTCCGAATGAAGGCTTTGGACACAAACGTGTTGGTTCGATTCCTGAAAAGAGCGGCAAAGCTTGAATTATTCGAGCTCCTAAAATAGGCATTTAGCGCCTATTGCAGCTTGTCTCGGATTGCGCCTGTAAATCTAAAGGGCGTCGCTGAGAGTTCCCTTTTTTAATTATAGCCACGAATTTTCACGAATTCACACGAATTGAATAAATATAATTTTCAAAGAAAAAATCCTTTCAATATTTGAGACGCTATTGGGAATATTGATTTTGGATCCTGGACAAAAGACCGGATGCCGGATGCCAGATGCAACAATCAGCTGGCAAAGGTAGAGGGTTTAGGGTGCAGGGGTTAAGGTAAGTGATATTGGATATAGGCCAGACAACTCGTCTCTGCCCGTCAATCTTCAACATCTTGTTCGACAAATCGTTCTCTGGATTCTCTAAGCGCCTCTAGAATATCTTTCGTGGTTGCTTTGGTATCAATACCAGGAACGTCAAATGGCGATTTAGAGCTTTTCCTGAAAATAATCGAGAAGGTTTCTCCGCCTCTTCTTTTGATAACCACTTCTTCAGTCCTGGCGATATTAAGAACCTCAGCAAAACGTTGTCTTGCTTCAGAATAAGTATATACTTTCATAATAGTTCACTCCAAAATTGTAATTCCTAATTCCCTTGCAACCCTTTTCATGCCAAGGTCGAGGGTTAGCAGCGGGCTTCGGTGTTTAGCTGCGCAATCTAAAAAATATGCAGCGTATGCGTATATGTTATGTTCCATTGCCAGTTTTAATGCAGGTTTAATTTCGGTATGCCTCAAATCAACCGGCTTGACATATAATTGGTCATATGTCATGACTTTTGACGAAACACATGTCAAACAACGCTATGATTCATAACATCCCAACCATAGATAGAATCGTCGATTTAAATGCACTTTTAGCCAAAAAGTCGCATTTTTTACTTGGACCCCGACAAACTGGCAAAACATTTCTCATTCGACATAAACTCCGGCAAGCACGTGTCTACGACCTTCTCGACTCGGAAATTTATCTGGCCTTAAGTCGTCATCCAGGACGAATTTCCGAAGAAATACAAGCGGATGACCGGATCGTTGTGATCGATGAAATTCAAAGACTTCCGGAGCTTTTAAATGAAGTTCACCGGCTCATCGAATCTCGCGGGATTCGGTTTTTGCTTACCGGCTCCAGTGCGCGCAAACTCAGACGCGGTGGAATCAATTTATTGGGTGGAAGGGCGCGAACCAAATACCTGCACCCCCTTACGTATAAGGAGTTGAATAACCATTTTGACCTGTTTCAGGCGATCGAACGCGGATTGATCCCTTCGATTTATTTTTCCGATGAACCGCATGCCGATCTGAAAGCATATGCGGGTTCCTATCTTCAACAGGAAATTCTTGCCGAAGGGACGACGCGAAATATACCCGCATTCAGCAGGTTCCTTCATGTGGCAGCACTGTGTAATGCCACTATCGTCAATTTTACTAACGTTGCCAATGATGCCCAGGTTGCCAGAACAACCGTTTACGAATATTTTGAAATCCTCAAGGACACACTCATTCTCTCTGAGCTGCCTGCCTGGCGAAAATCGAAAAAAAGAAAACCGCTGGCTTCTTCCAAATATTACTTTTTCGACATCGGTGTCACATCTGTCCTGCAGGACCGAGAGTTCAGGGTCGGCACACCGGAGTTTGGTGAAGCTTTTGAAACGTACCTGATGCATGAACTAAAATGTTTTAGCGACTATGTATCCGGCGTGCACTTGAGTTTTTGGCGATCAACATCGGGGTTTGAAGTCGATTTTATTCTTGGCGACCACACAGCAGTAGAAGTAAAAGCAAAAAAAAATATATCCGCCAATGATCTTAAACCGCTGCGCATGCTGGCGGAGGAGGCAATTCTAAAACGATATGTATGCGTCAGTCTGGAACCGCGTAGAAGAAGAGTGGGGGCTATAGATATCTTACCCTACAAAGAATTCCTGGACCTCCTGTGGGGCAATGCATTCCTTTAGGCCAATGGTGATTTCGTACTTTTCTAAAAAAATAATTGACAGCGCGTCAGCGCTACCTCAACTTTAGGCACTTCGAACTTAAAAACAAAAAAGCCGGAAGCAACCGCTTCCGGCTTTTTTGTTTTTTATAGCATTATCCGACTAGCAACAGACTAGAAGGAGAAGGACAGACGCATACCCAGTTCGTAGGGATCTTTGTCGCCGGTTGCTTTACCAGAGAACAGGTAAGCGCCTACCAGGTCGAGTTTCATGTTCTCGATAACCGTGTAGGTTGCAACCAGGTCAAGTTCCGTACCCAGGCTTTTCTCGCCGGCTGCATCCTCTTCAACCAGTGACGCATACCACACATCGGCTTTTATTGCCCAAATATCGGACGGTTTCCAGTCGATGCCAATGTCGAGCGCATAGATATTGGTGAGGTTATTGCCAGGTGCACCATTGGATGCCTGGTTGTCGAAGATGCCCAGACCCATGATTTCAGACCAGTAGTAGGAATTGCCCGGAGCGCCGGAAAACGCCTTTTCTTTGTCATCGGTCGCATCATTGTCGCCGGACACATACCAGCCTTCACCATGCAGGCCAAAGCCGCCAAGAGGCACGTTGAAGCCAAGACCGAAAAGGTAGGCACCGACATCTGCTTTAGCACCAGCTGCTGAGTTAACACCGGTGCCGTCCACTTCACCGCCCTGATAGATACCGGTCAGCCACAGGGATGCCGGATCGAGCTTGATATCCCAGTCCAGACCGAGCCAGTACACATCGTTTTTGGCATCGGTTGTACCGCTATAATTCTGGTGCAGGTATACCAGGTAGGGGTTGAAGTTCATGTTGCCCATCGGAAAGAACGGATAAAGGGCAAACAGGTTGACATCATCGTTGTTTCCCCGCGCCGGTGTTTGCGAAGGTCCGGCTTCCACTTTGGCTGCCATCAGCGGAATCAGCATGTCGCCGGTGGTGCCCGGCTGGTAGCGGATAATCGCGCCGGCAAAGTCATCATCAAAGATGAAACCGCGGGCCAGCACAGCGCCCTGCAGACCAACCGTCCAGCGCACAGCGCCGGTGCGGAAGTCGGCAAACGAATGCTTGACCCGGAAGGTATCACCGTCGGTTCCGATATCACCACCCTCGGTATCACCGTACCTGGCATTAAATTCAAAACGGTTGACAAACTTGAAGTCGTCGCTGAACACTGCCGTGTAGTACAGACGCGTACGGGTGTCGATCCGGTTAACATCTGCGGTGCCGAGGTCATCGCCGGAAAACTGGTTCTGGATAAACCATCGGGTTCGCCAGTAACCACCGAACTGACTGTCAAAAGCCGATGCCGGCAGTGTAAACGCCACAACCAGCAAGGCTGCAAATAATAATACTAAAGTTTTCTTCATCCTGGTTTCCTCCATAGATTTCAGGTTCAGAAATAAAATAATACATGTTTTAATTTATTGAAATAATTAATAAAACTTTCTGTATCACCTCCTTTGGCCTTATGTTTGAAAAAAAGTCCAAAAAATCTTTTAAATAAGGCAGGTTACACGCCTGCACAAAATTAGTGGGATTTTTACCAACCCACACTTTAAAAGTCAAGCAAATAATTGTATCCCGAAAGATAATTATTACCTTTCAAAATCAAGTACATACTCGCACGATCGGTAACGGCAGCACCCGTCAGTATCCTGTTGAGCTATGAACATCGAGAGCCCATTGTCGAACATCCAACATTAATAAATGGGGAATCAGATACGAATCTTATGGCTGAAACCCCCGTCCGTCCTGGCGATGTGGAGATAGAGCATGTAAATTGCCTCGAAAATAATAAAAAAACCGGGATTGTGAGGGTAAGTTGGATGCCAAAATTAGGTTTACAAACGGCCGGGACGGAATTATATAGAGCGTTCACCGATACCGGCGTTCCAGTTAGCCGCCCATGAGGAGACCCTGAAAAATGACATTCAAACCCGCATTCCGGACCCTGTCAACCGTGCTCGGCCTGATGTGTGTCCTGGCCCTGCCGGTCCTGGCGCAAAATCCGGCCAAAATACTGATTCTGCCTTTTAACATCAACGCTGCCGAAGAATTTGCCTTTCTGCGCGAAGGCATATACGACATGCTCGTATCCCGGCTTGCGGCCGTCCCGGAGGCGGTGGTAATCGATCGGGCCACGGTCGAAAAGGCCCTGCAAGCCCAGCCGGGGCCGGTTACCGCAGCCGGCGCCCTCAACCTGGGCGAGAGCCTGGACGCCGATTACGTGCTTTTCGGCAGTTTCACGCTGTTTGGTGACAGCATCAGCACCGATGCGAACTTTTACGACCTGGGCAACCAAACCGCTGTGGTCACCTTCAATCAGACCGGAGCGTCCCGCGGGGATCTGATCGGCCACGTCAACCAGTTTTCCGATCGGATCAAAACAGCTGCATTCGGCCTGAAAACCGCTGTCAGCCCGCCACCGGCCCCGAAAGCACCGGCAACCGCCGCGCAGCCCCCGCCGGCCGCACCCGTAACGGTCCAACCCGCACCGGTCCCGGCGCCGGTGGGGGGTCAATCCGGGTTGAGCGCTGCGCCGGCCCCGCTGATACCATTTGCCCTCACCAAGAGCAGGCGTTTTAAGATAGAGATCGAAAGCCTGACCGTGGCCGATGTGGATGGCGACAAGAGCAACGAATTGGTGTTCATCGACAAAAACGGCCTGCATATCTACCGCTACGAGGATCAGCGCTTTCAAAAGGTCGACGAAACCAAGGCGGGGCGCTCCCATCGGCTGCTCAGCATCGACGCGGCCGATATCAATGCCAACGGGACTGCGGAAATATTTGTGACCTCGGCCCCACCGGATATCTACAGTTTGAACTCCTATGTCATGGAGTGGCAGGACGGTCGATTTGAAAGGATCCAAAAGAACAGCGGCTGGTATTTCCGCGTCGCCCGGGAACCTGCCCGTCAGGATGTGCTTTTAGGCCAGCAGCGCGCCAAACGCGAGGTTTTTCTCAACACCAAGTACGAACTGGGATGGAAAGCGGATCAATACAGCACCATAAAAACGCTGCCGATACCCGCCCGGCTGAATATCTTCGGCCTGGCTTTCGGTGATATCCTGGCGGACGGTAAAAGTGAAACCATAGCGTTCGCTCCCAATGATCATCTGGTCATCCTGGACCAGGCGGGCCAGGAAATCTGGACCAGTGACAGCGCCTATGGCGGCAGCACCACCTATCTTGAAGCCGAAGATCCGGAGGGCGATCGGATGGGAGAGTACAGAGAAAAAAAGAGAGTCTATTTTCCACAGCGTATTATTGTCTCCGATATCGACAATAACGGCGCCAACGAAATTATCGTGGTCAATAACGAGGAATCCTCCGGCCGGTTGCTCCAAAAAACACGCATTTTCAATAGCGGCGTGATTGAATGTCTTGCCTGGGACGGCCGGGAAGTATCCGTCAAATGGAAAACCCGCGAATTTAAAGGCTACATCAGTGATTACGGGCTCGGTGACCTGGACAATGACGGCACCGACGAACTGGTGTTTGCCCTGGTTTCAAAATCGAGCGGTTTTATGTCCAAACCAAGAAGCTCCGTTTATATGATGGAGTTGCAATGAAGGGTGCGTGAAAGAGGGTGCCCGCACTGAAACTACAGGGGTCGGCGTGCGAAGGTGGTGCACGAATGAGGAGTGCCTAAAGTTAAGGAATTCTATCGTTTCTATAAAATAAAGATAAATTCCATTGTCTAATTTCAAGTTTCAAGTACGGCGTTGTTTGGAAAGAGCGTCCAGTGTCAGCTGATTGGTGACTGCGTCGTGGTAATAAGCATTTTCCTTTGTTCCGTAGCTTGTTATCATAGTCAAAAATACCGTTTTGGAAGTTTTTGTCACTTCAATAAATTTTTGTTTTTTGTATAAAAGTTTTTTTGCATATTCCTTGGTTATGGTATATTTGCCTGAATGAAATTTAATTTCGCAGAGATTGATGCAATTATCAGCACGTTCGATGAGAAGGTCGATTTGCACTCCCGTATCATCGTTGTTTTCGGGGAAATATGACCATACCGAGGTTGAATAAACAATTCCATCTATACCGAGAGCTGTAGCAATTCCGTGGATATGTTTTTTACAAATGCTCTCGAAAGCAAAGCCCGCCCATGATTTCCAGGTATTGGTATTTTGTAGCATAAGCCAAAGTTTAGGATCGGGTGCATCACGTGTGTTTTTAATTTCCTTGTTCCATTTCAAATAGAATGCGGAATATTCATCCGAAAGCCGAAACTTTGAACCCTGTTTGGATTTGCCAAAGGCCGGGCATTCGGCCACAAAGCCGGACTCTGTTAATTCGGCCAACACCCTTTGCTTGACACTTCCGCTTGTAATACCGGTTTGGCCAAAAAGCCTCTTTCGATCCATGCCGGCTCGCTTTTTTGCCAGCGATTTGATGACTTTGACATGAAGTTCGCTTCGAGAAAATAATGATTTGAACAATCGGTCAAATTCGTTGGCAAGCGGTGAAGCGGGATCGAAGCATAATTTGGAAATAATCTGGGCGGAGGAATAACCGGGTTTTACACGGTCAAGATACGCTGCCACGCCACCGATGGCCATATATATTTCAACCAGTTGTTTGTCGGAAAGATAAACTCTTTTGAATCTCAGGTATTCTTTGGCTTCTGCGAGATTAAAAGGCAGCAGTTTTATTTTGCCGGTAATTCGATTGTACAGGCTGCCTTTAGAGTTGATGATCTTGTTTATCATCCACGAGGCCGCAGACCCGCAGACAATAAGAATGATTCTATGGTCATTTCCAAGATATCTGTTCCAAAGATAGGAGAGCGCTTCAATAAAACCGGACTTTTTATTGCACAGCCAGGGAAGCTCATCAAAAAACAGCACAATCTTTCTTTTTATGGTCAATTTTCTTATTGAGTCATTTAGTATGTGAAACGCTTCCTGCCAGGTATTGGGCAGAGAGGCCCTTTCTGCAGGTCTGAAAACATCGTTGTATACCTGCATGAAGTTCCAGATTTGCTGTTTTTTATTTTCGTAAGGCGTGCCGGTTATATGAAAAAAAAGTCCTTTAGGTTCAAAGAAATTTTTAACAAGATAGGTTTTTCCAACTCGCCTTCTGCCATAAACGGCGATGAACTCTGGAGATGGCGACTTGTATATTTCTTCAAGCTGCTTCTTTTCTTTTTCTCTGGCGAGTATTTTCATAACAAAATTCCTCAAATAACAGTAACGCGTGACAATGCCAGATAGTTTCCAAATGGTATATAACGGAAAAAGTGGCCAAAAACAATAAGAAAATTCCAATAAAAAAAATATATAACGGAAAAATATACAAAAAAATGTATAAAATTTCCGGCTAATATCATGAATGGCAATACGGATAGATCGAACCAGGTCCACCAAAAACAACGTTAAAAAATAGTTGGTTGTCTTTTTAGCCAATTTTCCGGCTTGGTATCTCATAATTTTGTAGAATCTGAATTACCCAGTCACCTCGTCTCCCCATCCCCTTGTCACCCAGTCTCAGTCCGCCCCGTCACCAGTCGCCTGCCATCCGGATTCGGGTATCCGGTATCCGGCACCTGGTATCCAGCATTAAATCAGACAGGATTCCTTAACTTGTAACTCGAAACACGTAACTCGCAACTTTATTCATCTAACATCCAGTATACCGCAGCCAGCATCCGATATGAATAATCCCATTCTTTTTACTATCAGCTATGAGCTGTCAGCTACGAGCTCACGCCACCGGCGTGGACCACGGACGGTCACGAAGGCACCTTTATCCCCATTCAAACAATGAACGCGTATCAAAAAAATAAGATTGACTTTATAGGGTCTTTTTTTATAAAATCAGCAGCCAATAGTAAGCGACTATAATTATTAGCCTTTCTGAACACGTTGGGATTACCTGCGGCTTTTGTGCCGCAGTTTGGCAAGTGTTGCAACAGGTATTTTAGCTGGAAGAATATCAACCAACTATCAGGAGGAGGAAAGGTATGAGGAAATTTGCATGGCTTATTGTTGCACTCGGGGTGGTGGGCCTGGCCGCATCGCCGCTTTATGCCGGGGGTTTCGGCATTACCGAAAAAGGGGTTAAAGGCCTGGGCAATGCCTATTCCGGCGGGGCTGCGGTCGCCGAAGATGCCAGCACGGTCTGGTGGAACCCGGCCGGCATGGCGCGGCTTGAAAAAAGCGAGGTCGATCTGGCGGTATTTTATATTCGGCCGGTGTTTAAATTTGAAAATGACAACACCCTGAACCTGGTCGGCGGCGCTATACCGGGCGGTGACGGCGGCGATGCCGGCGGGAGCAACTTTGTGCCGAACCTGTTCTGGGCCCAGAAACTTTCGGATCGCTGGTCGGTGGGTGTGAGTGTGGTCGTGCCGTTCGGCCTGGGCACCGAATACGATGAGGGCTGGGTCGGGCGTTACCACACGATCAAATCGGATATTTTGACGGTCGACATCAACCCGGCGGTGTCGTTTCGCATCAACGACCTGGTTTCGATCGGTGGCGGGATCAGCGCCCAGTATCTCGATGCCGAACTGACCAACGCCATCGATTTCGGCTTGATTGGCACCTTGGGCGGTGTACCCGGATTAACCCCCTCTGATCCAGCCTTCGACGGCGCTGCCAAACTGACTGGTGACAGCTGGGGCTACGGCTGGAACCTGGGTGCGCTCTTCGAAATCACCGAGAACGCACGCATCGGCATCAGTTACCGCTCGAAAGTCAAACATGATGTCGAAGGGAAAATCGATTACACCGATCCGCTTGGCATCGGTGCAGGGGCCGGGCTGGTCGACACGGATGCCAAAGCAGAAATAGAGCTGCCGGATGCCGCATCATTGAGCGGCTACTACCGTTTCGGCAGGTGGGGCCTGATGGGCGATGTCACCTGGACCGGCTGGAGTTCTGTGCCAGAACTGCGGATCGTGCAGGCCAGCGGTGCCGCGGACAGCGTAACGACCTTCGCCTATGATGACACCTGGCGGGTTTCCCTCGGTTCTAGCTGGTATTACAGTGAAAAATGGACCTGGCGGGGCGGTTTGGCTTACGACCAGACACCGGTACCCAATGCCGAGCTGCGAACACCGCGCGTACCGGATGAAGATCGCGTCTGGCTCACCCTGGGAGGCGGCTGGAAATTTGCGGAGGCCTGGAGCCTTGATTTTGCAGGCGGCTACATCTGGACAACCAGTAAACCGGAGATTCGGAAAACCGCCACCCCCGGAACGGAAGACCAGTTCCGCGGCGGGCTCGACGGTGACTATGAAGCCTACTCCATTCTGCTCGGCGCCCAGATTAATTTTAATTATTAACCGTACCTGAAAATAAAAAAGGCGCGGCCTTGCCGCGCCTTTTTTATTTTGGAGTCAAACCTTGCGCTTGAACATCTTTTCCATCTCAAACAGCGACAACTGCACCCAGGTCGGCCGGCCGTGGGGGCAATGGGACGGGTTTTCACAGCCATCCAGCTGTTCCAGCAGCCCGCTTATCTGCCGATCAGTCAGCGCATGGCTGGCCCGGATGGCGCCGTGGCAGGCCATGGATTGTATGGTGGCGTCGATGGCCGCTTGCAGATCATCGGAAAATCCGGATGCGGCCAGCTTTTCGGCAATTTCGATCACCAGCGGTTTGACATCCTGGCCGGCCAGCATGGCCGGTACGGCCTTGACCACGAACGTTGTCCCGCCAAACGGTTCGATCTCGAGTCCCAATTCCGATAGTTCCGCAATCCGTTTTTCCAGAACTCTGGCCTCCCTGAATCCCATCTCCACGGTTTCCGGAACGAGCAGATTCTGCACGGCGGTCGTTTTTTCGGCAGCCTGTTTTTTCAACTGTTCGTAATAGATCCGCTCGTGGGCGGCGTGCTGATCGATCAGCATCAGGCCGTCTTCGCCTTCACAGATGACGTAGGTGTTGCGCAGCTGGCCGACCACCCGCAGCGAACTGAATTTGCGGGTTTCCCAGATCTTTTGTTGAAATTGGAAATTGGAAATTGGAAATTTGTTACCAGATTCTGAGTCTTGGATCCTGTATCCTGTATCTTGCATGCTGCCGCTTCTATCCCCGGCCATGGCATGCGAAGGTCCCATGTTTTCGGAGATTTGAGCCGAACTTTTCCCGAATCGGTCCGCGTCGTAAGATTGCGGTGCCCAGGCCGGTCGATCGACCTGATCCAGGGTTCGGGACACCAGATCGCGGATCGCATCGTGTACGAATCGCTGGCGGGTGAAACGGATTTGGTGTTTGGTGGGATGGACATTGACATCCACCTGGTCGAAGGGCACCTGGATGAAAAGCACCGCCAGCGGGTATTGGCCTTTGACCAGACGCTGGGAATAACCGTCAAACATGGCATGCAGGATCACATTGTCCCGCACCCAGCGGCCGTTGACAAAGACATAAATGCCTCTGGAAGTGCTGCGGGTAACCCGCGGCACGGCGATCCAGCCGGACACCTGCAGATCCGTTTTTCCGAGTTGAACAGCATGCAGGTGGCGGCCGACATCCTTGCCCAGTACATCCACGGCCCGGTCAAACCCATCTTGGACTGCCGGCCATTGTTTCAGGGTATGACCGTTGTGCCGCAACTTGAAATGCACCTGCGGGTGCCCCAGCGCCAGGCTGGCAATCACATCGGCAATGTGGCCCATCTCGGTGGTCACGGTCTTTAAAAATTTCCGGCGGGCCGGTGTGTTGAAAAACAGCCGGCGCACCGTAACCATGGTCCCGGGCGGCGCACCGATTTCTGATACACTTTTGATGCGCCCGCCTTCCACCTGAATTTCGGTGCCGGCCTCAGCCTCGGCCGCGCGGGATATAAGGGCCAATTTGGACACCGCCGCAATGCTGGGCAGGGCTTCACCCCGAAAACCGAGCGTGCCGATGGAAAAAAGATCCTCGTCACGGGCAATTTTGCTGGTGGCATAGCGCTCCAGGGCCAGCAGGGCGTCGTCGTGGCGCATGCCGCCGCCGTCGTCCGACACCCGCATCAGCGACCGGCCGCCCTTTTCGATTTCGATCATTATCCGCGAGCTGCCGGCATCCAGCGCGTTTTCCACCAGCTCCTTGACCACCGAAGCCGGCCTTTCGACTACCTCACCGGCGGCGATTTTGTTGGATAAAATTTCAGGAAGGATGCGGATTTGGGACATGGTTGTTTTCTATCTCCGATTATAATGACAACATTTAACAAATAGCCCTGAAACGGCATGTGATTCCAGTCCGGGGCAGCGCCCCGGGAAACGTTTGCGATGGAGTTCAGGCTGATTCTTGATGTACGTGAGACGTGTTTCCAGGCGGGATTGCCCTACCGAGAAGGAGCAATCGCCTGGATAGTGCTTCTGGCGACGAGCTGTCTCTTTTAATGTTTGTTACACCAGGTGAAGGCGGAGACCGACCCTGGGAGTTAACTCAAACGAACCTGAGGCGTCGGTATGGTCTGTATAGCCGGATACCAAATCGCCTGTCAAGTCGAACCGCTTGATGTTAGGACTGACCTGGGGATCGAAGAAAACGGAGACATGGGGATTGATAGATGAACATCAAATGTCGAAAATCGAATTTTGATTGGGAAAAGATGAATAATCACCGAATCGTCAGACAGGGAAGAGATAGGCGTATGAACGCGGTATTGTGACCCGGCGTCGTTCTACTGTTCGCTGAACCTCCTTCTTCGCTGTGGCTTCGCCGCGACAAGATTCCGCGGCTGTCGATGCGGAATGCGGGACCTTTTGATTTTGGATCTTGCCCGCCGGCTTTTGGGCGGGTTTTGATCATGGGATTAGACGGTTATATTGAGCAAGAAATTTTGACATGTATTATATAATGGTATATATTGGTATTTCTAATCGAAAGGAGGATTTTTACCATGCAAAAAAATACCAGTGTTACGCTCGGAAAATATTTTGAGGATTTCATTGCCCGGCAAATAGAAAATGGGAGGTATGCATCCGCAAGCGAGGTCGTTCGAGAGGGCTTGAGATTCCTTGAAGAACGGGAAATAAAACTTGCCGCTTTGCGCCGTGCGCTACAGGAGGGTGAAGATAGTGGATTTGTCGAGTATTCTTTAAATGGTCTGTTAAACGAACTTGACAAAGAAAGCGACAGCTGATGCCAGTTTTTCTTCTCAGCGCAAAAGCTCTCGAAGACCTTAAATCTATCGGCCGCTATACTCTAAAATCTTGGGGCCGTGAGCAACGCAATCTTTACCTCTCTATACTTGATGAAAGCTTTCATTTATTGGCTGAGCAACCTCAATTAGGAAGTACTCGTGATGACATTCGGAAAGGCTATCGCGTTTACCATGTCAGACGGCATTTGATATTCTATCGCCAGAAACCTACCGAAATTGAAATCATCCGCATCTTGCACGATCGTATGAACGTGGCGTCTCACTTGAGTAGAATATAAAGGCCGCCGACAAATTGACAAGTGACCTGGGTCTATTCAGAATTAAATCACTAATCAAGATTAGACACCTGTCTCCTTCACGGGGCAGCGCCCTGGGAACAAGGGGCAAAGCCCCGGCAAAATTGGGCGTCACAAATAGCCTACATTCAATCCCATAAATAACGCGTATCGTATTCGATTTGATATTTATCCAGGAAATCAACGAACTCTTCTCTAAAAGTTCGTTTGCGATGGTGTTCAGGTTGATTTCGTATATACCGGAGAAGTGTAACCAGCTGGGATTCGCCCAGAGAATACGCCCCATAGCCAGCCTGCCAGGCAAAATCGACACAGCCCGGATCCTGTGACTTGATCCAGGCTGATGACGATTTTTTTACCTCTTCCAGCAGTTTGCTTATGGATAGTGTTCTCGGTAAGCTGCAGGCAATATGCACATGATCATCCGTTCCGCCGATGCTATATGCATGAGCGCCAAGTTTCCGGCAGGCCCCGGCAATATACGCATGCAGTTTCGGTTGCAGGTCCTTATTTATCCAGCGCTGCCGATTTTTGGTGCTGAATACGATGTGCAGCAGGACCTTGGAGAGTGACTGTGCCAAATGGTGCCTTTGTTGTAACGCCCTTTCAGGTACCCGGGGCGTTGCCCCGGGCTGGTATGGGTTGCCCTTTCAGGGCCTGATTTATTTATTCGTTCTTGTACCCGGGGCGTTGCCACTCGTTCCCAGGGCGTTGCCCCTCGTTCCCAGGGCGTTGCCCCTCGTTCCCAGGGCGTTGCCACTCGTTCCCAGGGCGCTGCCACTCGTTCCCAGGGCGCTGCCACTCGTTCCCGGGGCGTTGCCCCTCGTTCCCAGGGCGCTGCCACTCGTTCCCAGGGCGCTGCCCCTCTCGTTCCCAGGGCGCTGCCACTCGTTCCCAGGGCGCTGCCACTCGTTCCCAGGGCGCTGCCCCTCGTTCCCAGGGCGCTGCCCTGGGCTGGTATGTATTGCCCTTTCAGGGCGTGTATTAGGGCCGAAAATGCCGGCCCAGGAACTCTTCCTCCAAAGGTGACAGGTTGAACTTCAGGCCGGCTTCTTCGATCAGCTGGGTAAGCGGTTTTTCGGGCTCGTACTTGCGTTCATCCACAATCCAGCGGGTGGCTTTGCGAATGCGCTCACTTTCGGGTTGAATGGTCGTCATTTTAATAACCCCCTTTCCCCGTTCAACATACGATCCACCGGAGGCAGACAAGTGCTAGCCCGCCTTATGAAGGCGGATAAACCCTTGTCGAGTCAGGCGTTCGAAGTTCTTTTACTACAGCATGACCCTGCATAGCCGAGTGTTATAGATGCACAGCGCTCCATCGATTTTACCCTTTGCGGCTTTTGCCTGCCGCGCCATAGCTTTTGCGACGGCGGGCGCCTTTGCGTGAGATTTATATGTGCGCCATGCCTGTCAATTAAATCCTGAACGCCCGAATACCTGCGATGAATCTCATATTTCCGGCTTTTTAGTATGGAAATCCGTGGCCTGTTCGAACTGATAGGCCACCTGGAGCAGGCGGGGTTCATCAAAATGTTTGCCCATCAACTGCAGGCCGATGGGCAGACCGGCACTCGAGAACCCGCAGGGGACGGAAATGCCGGGGATACCGGCCAGATTGGCCGAAAGCGTGAATATGTCGGACAGGTACATGGTGAGCGGGTCATCGACTTTTTCTCCGATCTTAAAGGCCGGGGTGGGGGCCACCGGAGCGGCGATCACATCGCAGGATTCAAAGGCTTTTTTAAAATCTTCGGTGATCAGGGTGCGCACCTGCATGGCCTTGCCGTAATAGGCATCGTAATAGCCGGCTGACAGGCAATAGGTGCCGATGATGATCCGGCGCTGCACCTCGGGCCCGAAACCGTTTGAGCGGGTGCTGCGGTACATCTCCAGCAGGTCGTCTTTTTCTTTGTCCCGGTAGCCGTATTTAACACCATCGTAGCGGGCCAGGTTGGAGCTGGCTTCCGAAGGGGCAATCACATAATACACCGCTACCACGTATTCGATGTTCGGCAGGGACACTTTAACGCATTGGGCACCCAGGTTCTCCAGTTTTTCAATGGCCGCCTGAACTGAGGCGGAAACTTCCGGATCGAGGCCTTCGATGGCACTGTATTCCACCGGAATGCCGATGGTTACACCGTTTAAGTCGCGATCCAGACCGGCCGTATAATCGGGGACCTCTGCCGGCACGGATGTGGAGTCGCACCGATCGTAGCCGGCAATCCCGTTTAACAGCAGGGCGCAATCGTTTACCGATTTGGTCAGCGGCCCGATCTGATCCAGCGAAGACGCAAAGGCCACCAGCCCGAAACGCGAAACGCGTCCATAGGTCGGCTTCAGCCCGACCACACCACAGTGGGATGCCGGCTGCCGGATCGATCCGCCGGTATCGGACCCCAGGGCGCCAATGCACATATCAGCCGCAACGGCGGCTGCGGATCCACCGCTGGATCCGCCCGGAATACGATCCGTATCCCAGGGGTTGCGGGTGAGCTGGCGCCCCGAATTTTCGGTCGAGGATCCCATGGCAAACTCGTCCATGTTCAATTTGCCGATAATCACGGCCCGCGCCTCTTTAAGCTTTGCTATCACGGTGGCATCGTAGGGGGGCACAAAATTTTCAAGTATCTTCGAAGCACAGGTCGTCGGCAGACCGATGGTGCACATTAAATCCTTGATGCCCAGCGGAATACCGGTCAACGGCCGGCAATTTCCGGCCGCAATTCTTTGATCGGCCTGCCGGGCCTGCTCCAGGGCCATGTCTGCCGCCACCGTCAGGTAAGCGCCGATCTTACCGTCAACCGCATCGATGCGCTCCAGCACGGCGCGCGTAAGTTCTACCGATGTAATTTCTTTGCGCTCCAGCAGCCGATGGGCTTTTTCGATCGTAAGTTCATACAGTTTCATTCATGGCTCCTAGAATGGATACTGGAAAACGCTGGCGCATTTCCCTGAGCGCTCCTTCGTCGCTTTAGGAGCGGGCCTGACGACCCTTGAGGAGCGCCACGACGTGGCTTTAGGCGCTGACCTTCGGTCCTGGAATGCACCCTGCGCATTTGCGTGAGTAAAAAAATAAAAACAGATAGAATTCATTGCCCTAATTTCAAATTTCCTATTTCTAATTTCAACGCTTGCCTACCCCACCACTTTAGGGACGACAAAACACCCATCCTCTTTTGCAGGGGCATTGCTCAATGCTTCATCATTTTTCAGATGCGGGCGGGGTTCGTCTTCGCGGAATGCGTTGGTCAGGGCAATGGCATGCGATGTCGGCCGAACGCCCCGGGTGTCGACGCGGTTCAGTTTGTCGACATAGTCGAGTATGGTGCCGATCTGATCGACAAAGCGGGTGACCGCGGCGTCATCCAGATCCAGCCGGGCCAGTTTGGCCACGTGCAGGATTTCTTCTTTGGAGATCTTCATCTTTTGCTCCTGATGACATCGATTTTACTCCCTGGTTTGGATCAATATCGGCTTATAGCCCTCTTTTTCCAATCGATTCAGGGTTTCGGCCGATTCGGCTTTACTCCCGTAACGCCCGATCCGCACCCGAAACCATATGCCTGTTGCGGGGACAATGCCGATGGTTTTATAGGCCGGGAAACCTTTGTCCTTCAATTGTGCGACCATTTTTTCAGCCTCGGCCAGCTCTTTGACCGAAGCGGCTTGAATGGTATAGGGCTTGTCGCCGGCCGGTGGTTGGGGCGCAGCCGGCTTGATATCAGTCGGTTTGGCGACCTTTTTTTTGATCACTTTGGTCCTGCCGGGCTTTTTAGCGTCCTTTTTAACGGGTGCCGGAAGGGTCTTTGACCTGACCTTTGATTCTGGCCTTTTTTGCGGTTCAGGCCGCGGTGTTTTTTTCTTGAGCTCTTCATAAAAATCCAGATCCGCAGGCGCATTGGCCGCGTCGGCGGCAGCCTTGATTCTTTCCAGCTCCTTTTCCTGATCAGCCTCTTTGAGTCGGGTCAATTCGATTTTGATCGGATTGATTTTAAACCGGACCGGCAGTGTGTCGCGTCCCACCAGGACACCGATCACAAACATCCAGCAGGAAACGACGAAAAGGGTCACGTACCAGCCGGCATTACCGCGCAGAAATCCGCCACTGGTTTTCTCCGGTTTGGTTCTTTTAATATTCTTTCTGGCCATGGTAATCAGGAAAAACGAATACGCAAACTTTTATCTAAATGGTTCTTTTTAACCCACTTACATTTTTTCTGGCGCACTGACCCCCAGCAGGGCCAGCCCATTGCGAATCACCTTGCGAACCGCTTCTACAAGATACAACCGCCCGGCACCCAATGTTTGATCGTCGGTCAGCACGCGATGTTTGTTGTAGTAAGCATGGAATGCTGAAGCCAGATTCATCAGATAGTAAGTTATCCGATGGGGCTCCATGGTTTCGGCACTGCCGCGGACGATGTCCGGATAACGCCCGAGGTGTTTGATCAATTGAATTTCTTCCGATTCGATCAGGCGGGCCAAACTGTCGGCATCTCCGGACAGGTTTTTTAATCCACGCTCGGCCGCTTTGCGCAAGATACTCGATATCCGGGCGTGCACATACTGAACATAGTAGACCGGATTGTCATTGGTTTTCTGTTTGGCCAGCTCCAGGTCAAAGTCCAGGGGGCTTTCATAGTGTCGGGTCAGAAATATGAAACGGGCTGCATCTCGGCCAACTTCAGTGACCACATCCTTTAAGGTCACAAACTCACCGGCCCGGGTAGACATGGCGACCGGTTCGCCGCCCCGCAGCAGATTGACCAGCTGCACCAGAATCACGTCGAACTGGTCGCGATTGTAACCGGAAGCTTCGATGGCCGCCCTCATGCGCGGAATGTAGCCGTGGTGATCGGCGCCCCAGACATCGATGACCCGGTCAAATCCCCGCTTGAATTTATCCAGGTGGTAGGCAATATCCGAAGCAAAGTAAGTGGTCTGTCCGTTCTGACGGATCACCACCCGGTCTTTCTCATCTCCGAAGGCACTGGTCCGGAACCACCGGGCGCCGTCTTTTTCAAACACCGTTTCTTTTTTGCTAAATTCATCCAGAACCGCATCAACCTTTCCCGAATCATACAGGCTTTGCTCACTGAACCAGATGTCGTGGGAAACACCGAAGGCTTCAAGATCTGCACGGATTCCTTCCAGAATTCTGTCGGCCGCCATTCGAGCGCAATAATCTTCGGCTTCGCCGTCAGCCTGATCCAGCAGGGCATCGCCTTTTTCAGCTTTGATCTGTTCGGCCAGCTCGCCGATATAATCCCCCTGATAACATTCTGCCGGAAATTCGATTGCCCGGCCAAACAGTTCCCGGTAACGCAAAAGGACTGATCGTCCCAGGGTACGGATCTGACGTCCGGAATCGTTGATGTAGTATTCTTTTTGCACTTCAAAACCGCAACCGGCGAGAATGGCGGCAACCGTGTCGCCCACGGCCGCCCCCCGCCCATGGCCCACATGCAACGGTCCGGTGGGGTTGGCACTGACAAATTCGACCTGAATTTTCCGTCCCTTACCGAAATCGGAAATGCCATAGTGTTCGTCGGCGGCATAAATTTCTTTCAATACCGGATGCCAGGCGGCCGGTTTCACGAAAAAATTGATGAATCCGGGCCCTGCGATTTCTGTTTTCTCCAGAATGCCGGCCTTATCATCGAGTTGGGCAATAAGGGTTTCAGCTATTTTGCGGGGCGGCATTTTCTGAACGGCGGCCATGACCAGCGCGAAATTTGTGGATAAATCGCCGTGTACGGCCGCCCTGGGCTCCTCGACCGCTATATCCGGGAAATTCGCGAAGGGCAGGTCACCATTTTCATGCGCCCTGACGGCAGCATTCCGGATCAAATTGCGAATGTTATTTTGCATGTTTTATCCAAACCTGTGGTTAAACAAATGGTCGGCCGATGCCAAGCCCGGGCCGCAACCGGCAGAGGGATCATGACATAAAAGCTTTGATTAATAAATGGAATTCATATCCAAGTCAAGCGCCTTGCCGGCTTTAATTTCAGGTTGACAATCAATGCGGGAGCCAATAGATATTCTTGAAAAGCCGACTGAAGCCGGCAGATTCTTAAATAACATCATTTGTCGAAGCAACCATAACCACGAAGGCTATCCCACCTGGTAGATGCGGTCTTGCGTGGTTTTTTGTTTGAAGTGTACCTTGGCCATAACGCTAACCCGAAGATATCAGGCGATGTCCGGGCGTGGCAGATCCAAAGGAGATAGTGATGGTAAAAAGGGGTTCCATCTGGCTGGCGGTGACATTTTCAGTGGTGCTTGCCGGGCCAGCTTCGGCCCATTTCGGAATGGTGATCCCATCGGATAACATGGTGATGCCGGATGACGATCGAACCGTACGGGTCACGCTTTCATTCAGCCATCCGATGGAGGCCATCGGCATGGAGCTGGCCAGGCCCAGGGTGTTCGACGTGCTGGCCAATGGCCGCAAGCAGGACCTGCGTGGCGATTTAAAGCAAACCCGGGTCATGGATCATGGGGCCTGGCAGGTCGACTACAAAATCAAGCGCCCCGGGGTTTTCATATTTGTGATGGAGCCGCAGGCCTACTGGGAACCGGCCGAAGATGTCTTTATCATTCACTACACCAAAACCGTGGTCACCGCTTTCGGGGATGACGAAGGTTGGGATGCGGAAGCCGGGCTGAAGACCGAAATCGTCCCGCTATCCAAACCTTTCGGGCTATATGCCGGTAACGTTTTCCAGGGCATCATCAAATTCAACGGCCAGCCGGTGCCCTATGCCCAGGTGGAAGTCGAATATTACAACCGGGACAAAAAGGCCTCAGCACCGACCGCGTACATGGTCACCCAGACCATCAAGGCCGATCAGAACGGTGTGTTCACCTATGCCGCCCCAGTACCCGGCTGGTGGGGATTTGCCGCCCTGAACGAAGCCGATTTCACACTGAAAACAGATACCGGTGAACAAAAAGGGGTTGAACTGGGCGCCGTGCTGTGGGTACATTTCGAGGCATGGAAGTAAAATCGCTCCGCGATTTCAATCTGGGCCGTTTCGCGGCAGATTGGGCGACTCTTTTCGTTTGCGCATCAATAAGAATATGGAACAAAAATTGTTTTGCGTGGGCCCTGGTTGCCTGCCACCTAAATATTCAAAGGAGAGGTTATGAGCGCTGCTGCTATTCCCCGCCTGATTTTCACCGCAGCCGGATTGTTAGCGCTGCTGTGGCAAACACTGTGCCCGGCCATGGACATCACCGACAAGCTGAGTTTTAACGGGGTCCTGGCCGGCGGCTACCAGTATCAACAGCTCAACGATATTCCGGGGTTTATCGACACCGGGCGCGGAGCTGTGCCTTTTCAACCGGAGATCAGTTACAGGCCCACAGCCCGGGATGAAATCCATTTCAAATTCGGCTTTGCCGCCGGCAACGGCCTCAATGACGGCACGTCTCCTTTTGCCGTCCCACCCTGGGGCGCGGATCTGCAAGACGATGTGCGAAACATCAACGGCCGCAACCGGGACTATCTGCTCACGGCCTGGTACCAACATGACTTTGCGCTCGGAGCGGACCAGAGCCTCGCTCTGACGGGCGGATTGATCGATACCACCGATTATCTGGGTGGGAATGCCTACGCCTCAGATGAATACAACCAGTTTATGAATGCCGCGCTGGTGAACGCGCCCAACGCACTGTATCCGTCATATGATATCGGCGGTGTAGCCGAATGGACCATTGACCGCTTCACATTCACGGGCCTGGTGATGCAGGTCGGTCGCAACGATGACGGACTTTCCTATTTGTATTACGGTTTCCAGGTGGGCGCCACCGTTGAAACCCGCCTGGGTGAAGGCCACTACCGGCTGACTCTGAATTCCACCAGCAAGGATTTTCCCGAACCCAGCGGCACCGACCTGGCGTCCGTCCGGGGCGGCATTCTGTCATTTGACCAGCAGTTGGGCCAAATCCTGGGCGCCTGGATCCGTCTGGGCTGGCAAACGGATAATGCGGCGGTCGATTTTGCAAATCTGTACTCGGGCGGTGTCAACATCGAGGGCAGTCTCTGGAACCGTGCCGGCGACAACATCGGCATCGGCTATGCCCTTTTGAATGGCGGCAACCAGAATATTGACAGTTATCAGGTCCTGGAAGCCTATCTGCGCCTGGCGCTCACGGATATTTTCGCCGTCACCTTCGACTTGCAGAGCCTCAAAGAAAAAGTTGAAACCGGTGTCAGTCCCGCCGGACTTATTTACGGCCTGCGTTTGACGGCCGAATTTTAATCGAACCCCATGACCGGACGAATTTAAGTCATGCACATTTCCGAAGGCGTACTCTCGGCGCCGGTACTGTTGTCCGGAGCGGTCCTGGCCGCAGCCGGAACAGCCGTCGGGCTGAAAAAGATGGACTATGATCAGATCGCCCGGGTGGGCATCCTGGCGGCCTCCTTTTTCGTGGCATCGCTGGTCCATGTGCCCATCGGTCCATCCAGCATCCATCTGATCATGAACGGCATCGTCGGCCTTCTATTGGGCTGGACGGCGTTTCCGGCCATCCTGGTGGCGCTTTTGCTCCAGGGCGTATTTTTTCAGTACGGCGGCATCACGACCCTGGGCGTCAACACCATCATCATGGCCGCACCGGCCGTGGCCTGTTATTTCATTTTTGCCCCCTTGATCTGGAAAAATCGCACGATCGGGCTGATGGCCGCATTTGGCGCCGGTTTCGGGGCAGTGTTCCTGGGGGCCATCATTGTCGGTATGGCACTGGTTTTTACCGAGCAGAATTTTTTTGAAATTGCCTCGCTGGTGGTAATCTCCCACCTGCCGATCATGATTATCGAGGGCATCGTCACCGCATTTTGCGTGGTCTTTTTAAAGAAGGTGCATCCGGCCATGCTGCCGCAGTTCGGCAATTAACAAAAGGAAACAAAGATGTTTTCAAGAGGGCAAATACGATGGGCGCTGCTGTCGGCGATGGTCATTGCCGTGGTAGCCGCCGCAGGTCCATCTCCAACGCCGGTTTTAGCCCACAATGTAACCGTTTTCGCCTGGGTTGAGGGCGATCGGGTGTATGTGGAAACCAAATTCAGCGGCGGCCGCAAAGCCAAAAACGCGCCCATCGAAGTCTATGATTCACAGGGAAATCTGCTGTTGACCGGGCGGACGGACGCCGAGGGGGCTTTTGCGTTTAGCGCGCCCCAAAAATCGGACCTGAATATCGTGCTGCTGGCCGGCATGGGCCATCGGGCCGAGTGGACGGTCCGGGCGGATGAATTCGAAAATACCGCTGCCGCCGCACCCGCTGCAGCTGCCGCCAGGCAGGTGGCGGTCGGGCCGCCCCAGGCTGAAAAAACCACCGGTTCGACAGCGCCGGCGGCCGACCCCGACAGCCGGGGTCTGACGGCCGAGCAGGTGCAGGCTATTTTTGAAAAGGCCCTGGACCGCAAACTCAAACCCATCCTGAAACACCTGTCCGAATCCCGTCAGGCGGGACCGTCGGTATCCGATATCTTCGGCGGTATCGGATATATTCTGGGCCTGGTGGGTCTGGGTGCTTACATTCAATTCAGGCGCACTAAAAAATAAGGGTCACCTGATTAGAGCGATTGTCACCATCATCTTTATTTTTCAACAAACCAGCATCTACACCGGGCCAAACATGATAGACGAACCATTTGCCCAGGGCAGCACGGTTATTCACCGACTCGATCCCCGCTATCGAATCGTTGCCGCTGCCGCACTGACCATCGCCATCGCCGTGGCCTACCGTTTCCAGGCCCTGGCCTTTGCATTGCTGCTGGCCATTTTATTGGTGCTGGCCGCCCGCTTGGACCTGAAAAAAGTGGGCTCCCGATTATGGGTGATTGCCGGTTTTCTGGCGCTGATTTGGGTCGTGGTGCCGATCACCTACACCGGAGACATTCTATTTCGAGCCGGCCCCTTGACCCTGTCTTACCAGGGGATCAGCCTCTCGGCCCAGATTACCTTGAAATCGATCGCTATTCTTTTCATTATGATCGCCCTGACCACGACCATGAGTGTCGCCACCCTGGGCCACGCCCTGGACCGGTTGAAAGTCCCCGGTAAAATCGTGCACTTGCTGTTGATTTCATACCGCTATGTATTCGTTATCGAACAGGAGTACAAACGCATCGTGCGGGCGGCCAGAATCCGCGGTTTTTCTCCCGGCACCAACCTGCACACCTACCGCACGGTCGCTTACATGATCGGCATGCTTTTCGTGCGGGCCGCGCTGCGGGCCGATCGGGTTTACCATGCCATGCTGCTGCGCGGTTTCAACGGCCGATTCTATTGCCTGAGCCGGTTCCCACCCCACCGGCGCAATCAGGTTTTTGCCGTCATTATGGGATGCCTGCTGGCGGGATTTTCATTTTTGGAATGGGGACCGGGCTTATAAAATAGGAACATCGAACATTGAACGTCCAACATCGAATTTTTAAATGGGAATAAGTAAAAGAACCGGAGCCTGAATCGTAAGCATGGATGTCTGCGTATCTCGTTGGAATCTTATGGTTTATTGCTCTGAATAAACACAATCACTCAAGGTTTGATATATGATTCTGGGGGGCGGCACCCTTTAAATAAAGATTGAGGAGCGCAGCGACATCATTATTCGATGTTCAACGTTGATGGTCTCGTAAAAAGTCGGAAATTCCTCTATAGCGTCATTCCGGCGAAGGCCGGGCACGTAGTGAAGCTTTAGCGCTATCCAGTAATTTCAATGTCTTATGGATGCCGGATCAAGTCCGGAATGACGAAATCGGACTTTTTACGGTTTTATCAACGTTGGAAGTTCAATGTTCGATGTTCATTTTCTAATTACAGATTTGCACTTACACCATTATACCGCTTTCCATTAATATGTTCAGCAATAAGGATGTCGCAGAAAGTAGTTATAGAAAAACGTTCGAATTACGGAACGTTTCTGTACAACCACAATAATTAATTGATTACTCGGGATACCGATCTGACTCCCGCGAACCCAAAAAAGATGATATACAGCGCAACATGAGTACACCCCTTATAAAACTGAACCATATCTGCTTTGCCTTCCCCGGCAGTAAACCGATCCTCAACGACCTGACCTTTGCGTTATACGAAAAGGACCGCATCGGGCTGGTCGCTCCAAACGGCAGCGGCAAGACCACGCTGTTCCACCTCATCATGGGGCTTTTGAAACCGGCTGCCGGCGAGCTTGAAATCTTCGGCCAACCGGTCAAGCAGGAAAAAGATTTTCTGCCCGTTCGACGCGGGGTCGGGCTATTGTTTCAGGATGCCGACGATCAGCTTTTCAGCCCGACCGTTCTGGAAGATGTGGCCTTCGGCCCCCTGAATTTAGGAAAAAGCGAGCAGGAGGCGGTTGCCATCGCCCGGCGCACCCTTTCTTTTCTCCAGCTGGAGGGTTTTGAAGACCGCGTCACGTTCAAGCTGTCCGGCGGTGAAAAACGCCTGGTTTCGCTGGCCACGGTGCTGGCCATGGAACCCCGGGTCATGCTCCTGGACGAACCCAGCGCCGGTCTGGACGATGCGACCAAAGAGCGGCTGATCGACATCCTCAAGAGCCTGGACATCACCTACATGATCGTATCCCACGAGTTCGATTTTCTCTCCGAGCTGGCCGACAGGCTCTACACCCTGCAAAACGGCACCATCCAGCAGGACGCCGGCTTGCACCTGCATCAGCATTCCCATGTGCATCCGTATGGTAAGCAGCCGCATAAACACTAAAAGTACCCTTTCCTAAACAGCATCTTCTGCCGGCGTTCTTGCCTTTATGCAATCCTCGACGTAGTGCGCTACGCCTCCGGTTGCACAAAGACTGCGACTTGATGACCACCAACAGTCAATAAGATCAGATGTTTAGAGCGTTTGTCAGAATAACATTCCGATATGGGTATTATTTTGAGTTTTGTGTGGATTGTCGATAACGTCGAATTATCCAAACGCTCTAAAAGTATTTTATCATTAGAAAAAACTGTCCTGAGAATGTGCAGACCATCCCGCTGGCATTCATCTGATCGACCGTAGCTCAGAGAAACAATAAAATAGACAGCGCGCAAGCGCTTCCACAACCCTGGCCCAGAACTGGGTACCGATCGGATCTCGAATTATCGGAGCAATGAAAATGATCTTGACATAACCACCCCGTTTTTCGCCTGAGCACCAGGG
>Ga0126335_1000052_pt1 | contig 51506 bp, 31 predicted proteins | sample OlaspJWI45metaG_FD_108409 | JGI IMG/M metagenome (GOLD analysis project Ga0126335, IMG submission 108409) | Marine gutless worms symbiont microbial communities from Oahu, Hawaii - Olavius sp. 1 OAHU.JWI-45 metaG | ecosystem: Host-associated > Annelida > Digestive system > Unclassified | place... | reverse complement strand
TGTTTTACCATCTGGGTACCTCCTGTTTTTGGTTTTAGTTGGTCCTAAACCCAATTATTACAGGGGACCCAGATGGTTTTTCAATTATTATTTTCTAATTCATGCAAGATCGAGGTAATAATAGGGGAAAAGGTCACAATCGTTAGCGGGGCCAGAATTGAGGATGGCGTAATTGTTCCTGACAATAGGACCTTTCCCTGAAAACGATGCAAGAAATTGACCTGGTCTGCACATCCCGAAGATTCGTTTACCATAGGAGGATAATATGGGTACGCAACAAAAGATTAAGACTATGTTGTTTATCGGTTTGATATTTGTAACCCTGCCAAGTGTTGCATATTCGGTCGAATTAACAGGCGTTTGGCGGTGCGATGACGGCGGAATATACTATATGCGACAGGTCGGATACCAACTGTGGTGGTTTGGTGAGAGGACGTCTACAAATCCTGCCTGGAGCAATGTCGCCCATGGCGAAATCGTCGGCAATCAGGTGCATCTGGATTGGGTAGATGTTCCCAAAGGAAAAGTGGCCGGAGGCGGTAAGCTCATTTTGGAAATTCAGCAAGGGGAAACGCAACTGCGCGCTTTGAAAAAATCCGGCGGATTCGGTGGGAATATATGGAAAAGACAGCGTTACGGATTTAAATAAAGGGGTCCGCATTGTTTAAATAAAAGCGTGGATCCCGGCCAAAAAACCATAGTTAAAACGATCATTGGCATATCACTTCATTATGACGATGAAGCATTCAAATCTTTTTTGAATATTGTGGGGATTCAAATGACCGGAAAAAGAGACAAACCAAAGAAGTGGAAAGATTGGAAGGCCGACCGCCGGATAATAAAAATACTCCTCCCGTTTCATTTTATTGAGTGGCTACTCGAGAGGTTTTTGGTTTGGTTGGAGAACATGGCTTTTTTCAAGGTATTGGAGATCATGGGGCGCTTGACGATCATAATCGCATTGGTGGTCTGGTTTGTTGAAGCCGAAGACCGCCAGAGAGAGCGGCATAACAGAGCCTGGGAATTGATAAATATGGCAAAGGCAGGAGACGGTGGTCGTCGTCAAGCCCTCCAGGAGCTTAACAAAGACAGGGTGGATCTAACAGCCGCGCCATTAGAGCAAGCCTATCTGCCGGGAATATTACTTCCAAGGGCCATACTAAACAAGGCAAATCTTAATAAGGCCATCCTGATATCCGCAAATCTACAGAACGCAAACCTCCAGGATGCCCATTTGAGAGAGGCCAATCTGACAGGTGCCGATATGAATGGCGCTATACTTAAAATAGCAGACCTGACGAATGCTGTTTTGTCAGCGGCATACCTGAACAATGCCGATTTATTCGGTGCAACAATGCCTAATTCGCAATTAACCCAGGCGATTCTTGCCGGCGCAGACCTGACATCGGCTTCCCTCACAGGCGCGGAGTTAAGCGGCGCCGACCTGACTTCTGCCAAACTGGCTGGGGCTGATTTAATAAGGGCCGAACTGAGACGGGCGACACTGCATAAAGCAGACTTGAGTGGAACTAATTTGTCGGCAGCCAGTTTGTCCAGGGCGGGGCTAAGAGAGGCAAACCTGGAGGGCGCAGATCTTACAAGAGCCGATCTATCAATGGCAGATTTAACCGGAGCGAAAATGAACGGTGCTGATCTGAAAATGGCCAATCTGACAGATGCAAATTTCGAAGGAGCAGATTTAAAGGATGCCAGCCTCGTGCAAGTGAACCTGTCCGGGGCCAAGCTTGCAAATGCAAAGAACCTGGAAAAGCTTAATCTTAAAGGTTCCTGCGGAGACGAAAACACAACGCTGCCCGGGGACATCTCACTGGCCCATTGCAGTCAATGATTTCTTTTTGTACCCAAAAAACTGGATCAACAGGTCAAATGGAACCCGTATGTTCCAGCCTGCAGGTCGGTGCTGATTGGGTGTTTCTATTGGCTTTGGGATCTTGAATATCGGCCCCTCTCACCAGAATGCCCACCCTTGCTGCTCCTGAACCATTTTGTAATATCGTTTTTACGCGCATAAATCTAAGATTTTCCGAAGTAATATCCCATGATCAGGCCGATAAGCGCAAGAATGTTTCGTACCCGATCACTCGATTCGAGCAACCATTCAAGTCCCCAATTTCAAATTTCAAGTTTCAAAGCGGGTTTGGGAAAAATTTATCGAAATACCGGCAACCTGTCCGGCAACAAGATTGACTCACCGGCAAGGGCCTGCTATCTGGTGGAAATGAGGGCGGTCAGGTAGCCGTATCTTCGAAGCAACCACAATACCGATTGAGGGGTTCCATGGTCCCCGGAGGACAATCTTGCCGGCGGGAGCAGCAGGTGCCTGCGCTCAATCGGTTTGAAACGAAAATTAATATGGGCCAGGCATACGACCAGTACAACCAATTGCGTGAGATGGGCCGGCATCTCGAAGCTGCTGATCTGGCCGCAACGCAATACCTGCAGGGCAATCCCAACAATGTCTTCTGGCTGACGCGGCAGGCGGCTGCCCTGGTACGGGCCGGTGACTTCCAGCGTGCACTAGATGTAGCGTCAAAAGCCCATCAGCTTCAACCGAACAATTCGTATGCCATTTACGCTGTGGGTGAAGCGCTGTTCAAGCTGAACCGGATCGAGGAAGCCTCGCCGTATTTCGAATCGATTTTAAACGATTCAAAATTGGGACGCCATGCGTATCGTAAATTCCTGGAATGTCTGGCGGCATCAAAGAAATGGGACAAAATTCTGCAGCACCTGGAACAGGCGCAGATTCCGCCTGAAACCGGCTATCCGTGGAAAGTCAAAGCCCTCCAGGGACAGAAGCGACTGGACGAAGCCATGCATGTCTGCCGGCAATGGCTCGCGGAAAGTCCGGACAACCGCCACGGATTATGGGCCCTGACCGATTTGGAAATTCAACGCGATGGGCTCGAACAGGTGCTCTCGCGGATGGCCAAGCTTGCCCGCATCCCATCCAGGCCGCCGATATACAAAGAAATTTATGCCTCTTTGTGCCGGCGGGCCGGCAAACCGGAACTGGCCCTGAAACAGTACGAAAAAATCGCCCGCCTGCAGGCCGACCCCCAAATACATCGCAAGCAGGCGTTTACCCTGTCTAAATCCGGACGGGAACCGGAAGCCATCCCGCTGTTCGAAGAACTGTTAAAACTGACTCCCGCTGATGTTTATGTAAACAGTGCCTATATCGCTGCGGCCGGCAGGATTGGCCAGCTGTCCAGGGCCCTGGCATTCTACGAAGAACTGCTGTCTGTGCATCCGGGGGAAAATAGACTGTACGGCCGTATTCGAAAGGTCAAGAAACTGCTCGATCAGCAGCCGCCGTCCCGAGGCGGGCAGTAAAGGACCGGATCATGCTCAATAAGACATTGAAAATCGGTGATCTGATCGAAGTTCCGCCGGTTCAGACCGTGATTCGCCTCGAAGACGGCCGGAATCAGTCCGAAGCCGTCTCCTCAAGCTTTGTGTTCACCGACGAGGTGAGGACCCACTTTACCGTTCTGGCCCGGGCGATGCGCCAGGACCGCGGGCGGGGCTATTTTCTGCAGGGAGACTTCGGTTCGGGCAAATCCCATTTTCTGGCCGCCCTGTCGGCCTGGTTGTGCGACCGCCCGGGGTCGCAGACCCTGTCCGAACAGCACCCTGACCTGCAGCGCCTGAAAAATAAAGGCCAACGCTACCTGACGGTGGAAGTCTCCCTGGTGAATTTCCGGGATACGACCGCTCTGGAAAAAATAGTGGTCGAAGCCATCGCGGCCGCCCTGGCCGCCCACGGGATCGAAACCCGGCTGACGCCCCTGGCCGCCTTCCTGGCCCATTTTCAGGACATCCTCAAAACCCCGGCTCTGGCCGAAGCATACGCCCGGCAGGCGGGTATAGCGGTCGCTGAGATCGAAGCGCACATCAAGGCGGATTCACGCCGGGCTTATGTCGAAAGCGTCCGGTTTTTAAAAGAGCAGGATATGCCGGCCCCGGAAGTGCTGGTAGAAGATAAACATGAAACCTTTGCCCGGGTGCTGAAAACCATCAGAGCGGCCGGGTTTGACGGGTTGTGGCTGCTGCTCGATGAGCTTTCCGAATTCTTCCGTTCCAAACCGGATGCCCGGGGCCTGAACGAAGATGCCCGCACCCTGCAACTGCTCGGGGAACTGACCGGCAGCGCGCCGGTCTGGATCATCGCCGCCGTCCAGGAAAGCATTGAAAGAACCGGGGATATTTCCCAGGTCACCTTCCGTAAAATCAGGGACCGCTTTCCGATCAAACTGGTCCTTTCCACCGTTCACATCAAGGCCCTGATTTCAAAACGCCTGGTCAGGCATAAACCCGGAATCGAAGAAGAACTCTACCGCATATACGAATACCTGCGCCGCCAGTTTCCTTCGATCAGTTGGAGTTTTGAGGAATTTCAGACCGTCTATCCGATCCATCCGACCACCATCGCACTGTTGGATGGGCTGGGGGAACTGTTTTCGGAACACCGCGGTATCGTTGATTTTGTCTACTGCCGTCTGGCCGGTGATGAAAACCGACGGATCACCGGCATCCTGGATCGCCCCAGCCATCAATTATTGAGTCCGGAGAGCATTTACGACCATTTCGCCCAGCGGATGGCCGAGTTTTCGGCCTTTAACATCTACCCCCGGCACATCCTGCCCCATCTGGATGAAGTCATTCAGCGGGTCATCGAGGACCCCGAGGATCAGATCCTGGCCCGCCGCATCGTACGCATTCTGGTACTCTACCGTATCCATCCAACGGCCGGTTTTCCACCGGTCAAAACCATAACCGAACTGGTATCCTGTGACCTGTCCGAACAGAATCCGGATCTGAACTTTCAGTTTGTGGCCGAAACGATATTGGACGTACTGGCAACCGAAAGTAAATTTCTGACCAAACAGCCCGCCGAAACCGGCGGTCTGCCGGAGACGGTTTACACCATCGTCACCCAGGAAGATCCTTCCAAAAACCTTAAATCTAAAATTGAGCAACGCGCATCCGAAATTCCCCTGGACGACAGCCGGCTGTTACGGGAGCCGCTATCGGAACTGGCCGATTCGCTATCGTGGCCCGGCCCGAGAATGATGCAGAACGGCATCCCCCGCATGCTCACCTGGCGCCAGAGCAGTCGCCGGGCCTTTGTCTGCTTTTTTCAGGGCGAAGCACACGGCTCCATGAAGGATCGCATCCGGCACGCGCTAGCGGTCGAGCATTGCGATTTTGCCTTTGTCTGCACCATCGGCCGCAGCAATTTTAAGCTGGAACATACCGCCGTATGGGAGATCGCCCGGCCACCGGAAGGGGAAGAGGCGCAGGCGCTGCGGGAATATTTGGCCGCCGGCCAGATCCTCGCCGCGCTGCAGCCTACCAATCCGGCGGACGCCCCCCTTGTGCAGCCGGCCCATGAGGCCCGGCAGCGGATGCGGCCGTCTGCTCACCAGACAGCGCTCAAGCTTTTTTTCGAAGGAAACTTTACCGAACCGCGAGCAACCGTCGAACCGGTTGTGCGGCAGCTGATGCGCTTTGACCGTCTTCTCGAGACGGCCGCCGCCTGGCTGCTGGAGGAACGTTTTCCGGGCTACCGGGAAATTGCGCCCCGCAAAGTGCTCCCCTCCCGCCTCCTGTATCAGCAGCTGATCGATGAGTTCATTTCACCCGGCAGCCTGTCTTTGAAAGATGCCCACACCCGCAGACTGAACGATGCCGTTGAAGGTCTGGCCGCCCCGCTGGGTCTGGTAGAGCTGCGTGCCGGGACCTATGTTTTTGCGCCCGATCCGGAGAACCACCCCTTGCTGGCGGCGCTTTTTGAGCAACTGAGCCCAACCGGCACGACCCCGTTGGCCGAAGTGCTGTTTTACCTGCGCCGCAGCCGGTATGGCCTGCCGCAGGAAATGGCTGTATTTTTGCTTTGTGCCCTGGCACACGGCGGTTTGATTACCCTGCTGAAATCCGGCCGTTCCATGCCGCTCGACCTGTTGCGGTTGACCAGGGTTGAAACGGCCGATGCGCTGGCGCCCGGAGAGGTCATCGGTAAACTTGATCGGGAAACCCTGCTGAGTGAGTGCACCTTTCTGACCCCGGCCAGGAACTGGGAATCATTCGGTCTGCGCCAGCAGCGCGAGGCCTGGCAGGATGTCATCAAATTTGGCGAATGGGCTCAAAGAACGGTCACCGAAATCGAAAAACGCCTGACAGCCGTGGCTGAGTTTTCGGCTTTCGAAGCATTTGATCTGGAAAACCTGCGCGCGCTGCTGGGCGAAATCGCCAGCCTGAGCGGTGAAATCAAACGGTCGTATGCAGCCCGCGAAGGGCTCGAACGATTCCTGAAAACATGGCGCGACAGCGCCCTGTCGGCCGATCAAATCGAGTATGTCGGGCGCATGCGGACATTTTTCAACCGGCATGCCGAGCAGTTTGTTTTTGTTAATCACTACATGCGCCATACCGCCGTAATGCGGGTCGCAAAAGACGAAGGTGACATCGCCGGGCTGCGCGAAAACGTCATGGCCATGCTGGACCAGCCCGACACCATGATCAAGGAAGAGGATCCGATCCGCCTGACGGAGGCTTTTGAACGCTTCAAAAAACCATATGCATCTTTTTACGGCGAAGCCCACGCCGGCCATTACAGCCAATTTGAAAAAAAACCGCTGTCACGCTATGCCCGGCGGGCGGTCGCGCTGCTGCAGCGGCTGGGATCTATCGAAATGCTGGACCGGCCGGCGGGCATGCATGAATTTCTCCGACAACTGACCACCCCTGCTGCCAGGTTGTGCAAACGCAATGCCGCCGAAGAGCTGCTGCGTTCGCCGGTGTGCAGCTGCGGTTTTGTACCGGGTGAAACGGCCGCCCCGCAAACGGCTGCTGACCCGGAGGTGGCGATCGAACAATATCTCGGCGAATATCTGGCCATTTTGAGACAACCGGCCATCAGGGAAGCGATCTCGGCGCGAGTTTTCGCCCTGGCCGACGCAGAGCCCGATCTGGTCAGGCACCTGCGCGGGGTGAACGCCCTGCTGGAAGACAAGCACAGTTCAGCCGCAGTTTTGCTGGATATCCTGGATGACGTCATGGCCGCTGAAATCCACAAAGCATTGACCGGTCGTGTGGCCGTGCAACGGCGCGAGCTCAAAGAACTGGCAACGCGACTGGACGGCCGCAGACTGGCTCCGGCGCAGGTGCAGGAGGTCGTCAAGGAGTGGATGGCCCCCGGCGATAATGAAACGATCATCGCCATCGAGCAGTCAGAGGGACGGCATTCGACGGGCGGAACCATGGAACATTTCTGGTGGCAGGCACTGCATCCCGGACTTTTCAGAGAGGATCCGCTGCCGGTTGCAGGGGAGATGGAAGCCGCCCTGGAGCGACGCTATCCGGCAGCAACCCTGCGCGACAGGTTGCGTCTTCTGGACGATGCCCACCTGGCCAAGTTTGTGGCCGAAGAGCTCTTTCACACCCAGGCGGTGCGCACAGCCTGGCTGCTGCTGGCCGAACGGATTCTAAACGATGCCCCCTGGCCCGTGCAGGCCGTCATTGAAGCCCGGCATGTGAACCCGACCATCGCCGCAGCCGTCCGCGGGCGCTTGCGCATCTTGCAGAAAATCGAAACCCTCAGAAAAGCCCATCTGCCGGAGTCTCTGCGCTTGCGGCTACCCCTTTCCGAAATATTATCCGATCCCTGGTCATCCGATGATTTGCAGTTACTGACCCACCAGAAGATCAAAGCCGTGGCATACTCAGGCGCAGAGTGGCTGGCGACCCTGCCGGAGGTCGAGCCCTTCGAGCTGGCATCCAACCCGCTGGTCATTATCCTGGACGGGGTCCCCGTTGATGTCTGGCTGGAAGCCCGGGACGCATTGCCGGCTCACAGCGGCAGGGTCGCAGAATCCTGGCAGCGTCTGACTGTGGCGCCTGTAACGGCCCCATCGGTCGCGGCTCATTTCGGTTTCACGGGCGATGCCCTGGACGAATTCTCTGCCCGTGACATCCCCTACCATCAGATCCGCGGCAATGAGGCCCACAGTCTTGCAGATCTTTTACCGGAGTTTGCGCCCGATCGTGCGGCCGTGATCCGGGTTTCCCTGGTTGACGATGCGGCCCACACCGCCCGCCTGCGGCTCTTCGACATGCCGGTTGCGGTGAGTACATTCCTGAAAAAAGAACTGCCGGGATTGCTTCAAGTTTGCGCAGACCAGAAACGCCCTTTGCTGATGACGGCCGATCATGGCCTTTCGTTGACCCGCACCGGGCTCACCCACGGCAAAGGCGGCGTCTATGAATGCAGCGTATTTCGGATGCAGTGGCTGCCGTAAAAAAACGCCAACCCCTGAGTCCCGCTGATGATGGCGGGAAGCGGTTGGCGCAAAACCGTGCGTCGTTATATCTTTGCGATACTAAACCGGGAAAGCAGATGCTTGAGATTTCGCCTTTGCAGGTCGGTTTGCCGGCACAATCCAGGCTGATGCCGGGAGGCGAAAGACCCGGGTTACAGGTTATCTGAATACGTTTTTCATGGCGCAGCAGATCCAGAAAGAGATCAATTGCGGTGCTGACCGGCAACCACCGCGGATGCCAGAGGCATATCGATAATGCGGTGTTTACCGGAATGCCAGAGAAGTCGACCGGCAAGGACCACGAGCAGACAGGCTGCACCAACAGCCGTCCAGGGCGCACCAATGGTTGCTACCAGAAGACCGCCAAGGGCGGGACCGGCTGCTTTTCCAATGTTGCGATAAGCGCCCAGGACCCCGAAAGCGGCCCCGCGATTGTCAGGTTTCACCGAGTAGGCAATGAGCGCCAACACCGCCGGCATCACGAGTCCGTCGCCAATTCCGATGATCACGGCCCATATCAGACAACCCGACCCGCTTTGGGCTTGATAAAGACCCACGACACCGGCAGACAGTAAAAAAGCCCCGGCAGACAGCACCGATCCGGGAGTTACCCGGGATCCAAGCCATCCGGCCAACGGCTTGACACACAGAGATGTCGCGAACATCAGCGACAACAGGCTGCCGATAAACACAATGTCGAAACGTTCCAGCGCCCAGACAACCCAGAATACTTTGGTCCAGCGAGTCACCAAATTGGCAGTCAATTCGATGCCCAGTACACCTCGCAAATACGGGTTTGAAGCAAACTCCCGCACATAGGCGGCGACAATCGTCCAGGTAGATCTGCGGGGAGGCACAGCCGTATCATTATCAACTTGAATCGCTTTTGATGGCGCAATAAAAAATGCGGTCATAAAAGCAGCCACTCCAAACATGCCCACCAAAAAATAAATATGCCGTGGATCGGCAAAGGCCTTGAGGGCCAGTCCGCCGAGAAACGGCCCGGAGACATAGCCGACCGATCGGAAGGTGTCGTACCAGCCATAGCGGATGCACCCCTGCTTGGCATCAACGTACAAATCAGCCACCAGGGCGGCCATGATCGGTCCGCATGTGGCCGTGGCCAGACCGTGTAGGATGCGCACGGCCATGAGCGAAGGCAATCCGTCCACAAAACCATAGCAAAAAGGAACCAGCGCGAACAGGGCGCCTGCAATCAACAGTAAAGGCCGCCGTCCGATTCGGTCCGAGAGTGCGCCGATCGATGGTTTCAAAACAATTCCGGTTGCAGCCGAAGCGGATACAATCAGGCCCAGATCGGCGTTGCCTGCCCCGACGGCCAGCGCCAGGACGGGCAGGACCGGCGATTTACCCATCTGGTAGCCGGTCCGGGCGGTCACGTCCATGGCCGCGAGCGCCAGAAAAGACCGGTTAGACCGTTTGTCAGAAAAACGTTCCGATATGGGGTTTATCTGAGTTTTGGGTGAACTGTCCATAAGGTCTAAAATGGCCTTGTTCAAACGCTCTATGGGATTCCTTTCCCCAATTTCAAATTTCAAGTTTCCAATATCGGGATCGGTTTTTTACTATGGCAGGTCAAATAAGAAGCGCATGGCATTGGTCAACTCCCGGGCGGTTGCCTGACGCGGTTGTTGCTCCGGCAATCGGATGGTCGGCGAAGCACTGTGGGCCCGATCGATGGTCCCATCGGCTTGCGTATCGGCCGCGATCGCTTTCCAGGCTTTGAATGCTTCCAGCCATCCCAGTTCGGTGGCGATCGCTTCGCCCTCGGGAGCCCGCGAAACATAGTCATCGGGTGCCGCGCGCATGCCCGGATCCGCACTCTCGGGATGCCCGCCCTTCTCGCTTTGGGCCCCTCCGGCGATCAGCATTTTCCATTCGTTGACCCGTCTCTCATCCAGATTCCATTGCCGAAATACCTGGTAAACCTTGCCAAGCTTGTTGTCATTGGGAAGATCAGCGACGGTGATGTCCGCACCGTTGACGCTCGGGGTGGCTCCCATACAGAGCATCGATGCCAGGTCCGCAGCAATGTCGATGCCGGTGCCATCGAATGGATCGGTCGCCGATGAGGGATGCAGACGCACCTGCTCGGAACCGTTGCAAGTTTCATCGATTCCGACCGGCGTTGTCAACGCACTTCGCGGCGAGTGTCGCAGCAGATAGGCTTTGTCTGCGCTTTTGCCAACCGGCTGGAAAAGCTCGCGGGCGGCGGCGTGGGTTTCCCAGGTGAGTCCCGTGTCGCCCGGATCGGCCAGCATCTGGGGTGCCGGAAGCGCGTAGGCTGGATCGTCGGTGTCAAATGGCACGGCCTCGATGCCTGCCAGGCCGGCTTTGATTTGGTCGGCAATCTGTTGCGGCGTCAATGGCCCGTCGAGCGCGATCGGTGTTTCAGCACTTCCGTCGTTGAACACGACGTTGTCACGGTCATGCTTGATGGTCATATCGCCGTCTCCAGTCCACCAGATCCTGACCACGGCCCGGGTTCCGGACGGATAGCGCTTGTTCTCGAGGGCGGTTCCACCCTGTTCCCACATTACCTGCGCATCGAAGGCCCGGGCGCGGGTGTGGGCCATGGGAGGCACCACGGACGGATCGAGAAAATCGAGTAACTCAGGATTGTCCAGACGCCGGTTTTTCAGCAGACCGACCAGTCCGCCGCCATTGGAGATCACGGCTCCCATGGGCATGCCCAATCCGAACCACAGCCCGGCGGTGTAAACGGCCCACATGAGCCAGAACTGCCAGTCTTCTTTCCATCCGGCCAGATGCGGCAAAAGCGTGAAAATAAAAGAGCTTGCCGCGGTCATGAGCGGCAGCCATTGCAGCATGTACATATTGGCATGGCCGGGATGGCCCCGGGCCCAGGCGATGATGCTGCGGACCAGGAAATACAGATCGAAACTGGTATGCAGCGTAAAAAACAATCCCCAGCGCAATTCGGGCTTTGCGTCGGTCGTGGCCAGCGCCCCGGCTGAAACCGCGGCCCTGGCGATGCCGAAAAGGAGCGCCTGCACAAAGTAGGGATTCTGGCGTGGCACGATCCCCCACAAAACCATGGCGTAGATTAACGGCATGACGCCGCCCAGGGCCATACTGATCTGGTAGAGTTCATACCACGAGGCCTCGTTGGCATCCAATGGCTGCCCGTTGTCATCGGTCACATTGGCCAGCAGGCGCCTGGCGTTGGGCATGGCGTAACGGGCCAAAATCAATGCCAGCGGCCCCATCAGGATAATGGGACTGAGCAGCAGCCACCAGATGGCCCAGTGGGCACCCGGGCTCATCGATTTGAAAAATAGTTCGTAGCCTTCCCTGAGATCGCCGCCCGAGATGGTGTAACTGTCGACGGCGCCGGTTTGGCTGTCGGCAAAGCGTTGGCTGCGCAGGGCGTTCGGATCGTATACTTCATTGATTGCCGCGGCAAATCCGTTGAGCAGGGCATCGGGTATGTCTGACGGGTCGGGAAACCAGCTGCGCCAGCGACTTTGGGCGGGCGCGTCCTTAAGCATTTGTTCGGATATCCAGCGATTGGTCAGGATGTCATCGATGCCCACCCGGCGATGGTCCCAATCGATGCTGCTGCGCCCGGCCTGCAACCCGCGCAATATGGGGTTGCAGGTGACCTCGGTGGCCAGTGCGCACAAAAGGCCCATTGTAAAGGCCTGAATTTTTTCCTTCTCCGCATTGGACGACGCCTGGGCCAGGGCCAATTCGCCGGCCCGGACAACGAATTGGCTTGTTGGAACCACGGCTTTGCTGAAATGGGCATCCGGTGTACCCCGTCGCAGCACATCGGTGATCCAGCCCATCTGGGGTGACAGCAGATCGATAAAATCGGGCAGATTCCAGGCGGTGCTTCCCAATAGCGCAAATTTTGAAAAACCCTGCGGCAGCGGGGCACTGGCGGGCGCATCGACCGCATCGCCCTGTTCGAGCATGGCCGCAGCCCGAGCGGCCATGGCATGCATGCGGCGTTCGGTCGGACTGATGTCGGCGCCGGCCGTGTCGATTTTGGCCTGCAGCCCGGCATGCAATGCAGAAATTTTTCGGCGGGTTAGCAAGGCCACCGACACGGGCAGAAGGTTGGGAACAAAGGGCGGCAGGGAGCTGTCCGCGCGCGGAATCCGCCCAGTGTAACGACGGATTTTCAATGACTTGAAAGTTGCCTGGCGGTGTTGGTTGCAGAGCTGGGCGACATTGGGCTCATTGCCGCGGAAAGTATCACCGGATTTTTGATAGGCAAGCACCAGCAGCCCGCGCCGGCCCGGGTTTTCCAGCTCTGACCAGCGGGGAAGCAATGCCGGCGGCAAATCGAAGCGCACGATTTGCGGTCGCCCGACCTGCACGTTACCGACTGTTTTTCTGCCCACAAAGCTCCAGTTATCGGTGTTGAGCGGCAAATCGGCCTGGAGGGTGGTCAGGTAGTTGGCCGGAAGATCTTCAGGCGGATCCGATCCGATCAGGACCTGGATGACCACATCTTCACCGGTCACCGAGCCGCGGTTGTGCACCTGAACATAGATGCGATTGATAATCGGCTGTTCAGCCACACCGACATGCTGGGCATTGTCGGACAATTTGTCCACGTATTCGACATAGGTCGGCGTATAATCGTTGGCAAATTGGTACGCGCCGTCAGCGTCGGGCGCGTCGACCTTAACATCCGGTGATCCGCCAAAAAAGGTCGCTTTTTTGGATCTGCTGTTCGGGTCCGGGTGGTTGTCGCCATAGCGCGGAGCAACACCCTCACGCGCCCCATCGACCGGGGAGTTGCGCAGAAACAATTCTACCCGCGGCACGTTGGCCGGACCGATCAGATGCTCCCAGGCGCCAAAGCCGTAGGTGGCGGCCCGCAGCAGCTGCACGCCGCCCGCACCGCCGTTGTGCCACTCAAAATCGAGCACCGCGGTGTCAGGCAGGTCGGTGGAAAACATGGCCCAGCTCGGTGCGGCATCCTGGGCATTCTGGGTGCGCCACACACCGGTGTCCAGTCCGACGTACAGATGGCTGTCATTGTTTGGATTGACAATGAGCGCATTGGCCTGGCTATTGGGAATCCGCGTGCCACCGGCACCACTGCGATCGCTCCATTGGCTTGTAGCGCCGTTAAAGTGCCATACCCGGCCAATCCGATGCCCAAACCCGGTCACATGGGATACCCATCGCGCGGAGCCGCCCAGAGCAACAAATATCGATGTCCCGTTGGCGTCGGTCGGATCCAGAATTATGGATCTGACCGGAAACGCTTGGCGGCTGAAATTGTCGAAGTCAGGGGGCACCGTTCCGTTGGTTGCATTGTTATCGATACGTGCCCGTGACCACGTCTCTGCGGCTTGGGTATACCGGTAGACCCTGCCATTCATCAAACCGATGTAGATCAGATTGGGACGGGCAAACAAAATACTGCGTATGGCCCATTGCCGGCGATTGAACTTGTTGCTGTCACCGCTGAGTACCGGACCGAGCCGGTCGCTGTCGTTGCCATTGGGAATCGATTGCCAATCGCGTCCAAAATTGTTGCTGATCCACAAAGCCCGGGTTCCGAAGGCCAGCAGGTTGTCATTGCCCGACAGACAGCGCACCAGCGGTGCGTAGAACAAAGGCTCGTCGTTTTCGATGCCGGCAACGGTTTTCACCAGGTCGCCGCCGATCAGGGCCCAGCCCCAGACGCCGCCATGGTCGGCCCCCCGCATGATATGTTCGGTGTAGGTAACGATGTAGCGGTGCGGGTCGGTCTGGTTGACCACCGGATAGCCCCCATCGCCGGGTGTCACGTGCAGCCAGGTTTCGTCCCCGGTGTAGCGGATGCCGCCATTGTCCTGGGTTCCGGCAAACAGCACGTTTTCGGTGGAAGGATGACGATCGATGGCATTCAATTCGAGCGACTGGATGCCGGTGTTGCGATCGACAAAGACGTGATCGCCGGTTGCGTCGGCATCGGCTGCAAAATAGACCCCCCCATCGCAGCCGCACCACAACTCACGGTGGTTGTTGGGTGGGTAGATCAGTTTGTGGACATCCGGATGCAGCGAATTACCGATAAAATCCGAGCGCACGACACGATCCCCGCCGATCCTGAGGCGATAAACCGCGCCGGCACCGACACTCCAGGGCCACTCATGATAGGCCTGACCGCCGATAACGATGGTGCCGAGACTGCTGGGCGATACCGCGATGGCCTGGTTGTACCAGCCCTGTTTGTTTGGAAAATCTCCCGGGATATTCTCGATCGTGACCCATCGGCCCCACGCTCCGCCGGATCGTTCGGCCCGATGGACGCGTCCTTTGTTGTCGAGCGCGTAGACCATATTGCGGTTATCTGGTTTAACGCCAAGGGTAATTCGGTTGAATTCAGCATGGCGTGGAAAATCGGGTATTTCACGCCAAAGGTGGCCATCGGCCGAAAAATAGACATGCCCCCTGATGTCGGGTACAGCACTGGTACCGTGGTTGTGCGTCCGGGCGGCAAAAAACCGGGTAACACCGCCGCTTCGGGCGACAACCACATGGGTGGCCCGGTCACCGGCAACCACAGGACCGGTGAAATTGGTTTTGCGAACCCAGCGGTAGGTACCCGGCGCATGCGCCGCCGGTTCCCTTCTGAACACACCCCGGGTGGTTGCCGCGACCACGCGCTCCGGATTACCGGGATCCACGGCCAGTCCATAAAAACCCTGACCCACCAGGCTGGTGGATGTCGGTTCGGGTACCGCCCAGGTGCGACCGCCATCGGCGGTCAGGGTCGGCCCCACGCCCATGTAACCGTGGTGCGCTTCACCGGTACCCACATAGAGCCGGTCCGGATTGGTCGGATCGAGGGCAATGGCGCCGATAGCCAGGCTGTGCAGGCCGTTGGTGTTCCAGTGTCCGGCGACGTTGGGCGGATTCCGGTCAAAGCTTTGCGCCATCAGCGACCGCCACGTGATCCCCTTGTCATCGCTGCGCCAAATACCGGCATTGGCCGTCGCGATATAGATGCGTGTTCCACCGGGGGCGATGGCGATGTCGGGTACCCGGCCACCGACCACGGTCTGGGTCGGGAGTTGCCCCCGCCGCACACCGGTCGGACCGATCGGTTTCCATCGATTGGGTACCGTGGCCGCCGGCACAGCCGGTGCCGGATGCAAATCGGCCGTCGTGATTTTTCTGAGCGTTGCCTTGGGCTCATCCCGGACCAGGGTTGCCACGGCCCGCTCACTCGCCTCAAATGCATCATCGGGATGGTGGAGCAGGCACAGCAGCATGAACTGGTCACCGGCAGACAGGGGCCCAAATGTGGCCAGCATCTCCGATGACAATTCGAATTGCGCAATGCCGGGGACACCGGCGCGCACGTCGTCAAGCGTCGCCTGGCCGACCGTTTGCCACCCTTCGGCATTGATCTCCGATCCCCGTTGCAGGGTCAGCTGATAGTCATTGGGCAAATCCGGAAAATTGCCACCATCGATACGGGCCACCAACAGCATAACCCGGACATCATTGGCCCGGTTAACGCCCCGATTGTGAATTTGAACATACAGGCGTGTTTTAACAATGGCGGGATCAATGGCGACGGTCGCCGATTCATCACTGATTCCGGTCGCAAAAATACGGTAATCGATGCAGGTGTCATCGGCGATCTGGTAGTGGATATTCACATCCGGGGCATCGGCCTTGATGTCCGGGCTCAGCGCATCTGCATCGGCGATCTGACGGCGTGCACCGGGAGTGGCATTATTGTCGATGGGATCATCCTGCGGCAGTCCATAGTTGGTTCGCAGACCGACATCGAGGCGGTGATCACGCACAAACAGCCTTACATCCGGGGTATCGTCGTCAAGATGCAGTTCATATACCCCGCGCCCGCCTGTAGCGGCCCGCAGGAGGCGCCGGGGTCCATGAATCAGAAGCTGGTGAACCGGGACTTCCGGCAGACCTTCGTTGAAAGGGTCCCATTGGACGCCACTGTCGGTCGAATGCCAGACACCGATATCGGTTCCCACGTACAACGTTGCCGGATTGGTCGGGTCAACGGCGATCGACAAGGCTTGCACCTGCGGCAATTGGCGGATCGCGGGCGCTGTCGGATTATGACGTGACGACCAGGCGGCGCCGTCGTAAAACCACAGGCGATCATAAACGCCGATTCCGCCAAAGGTCAGATAGACCCGATCGGGGCTGCCGGGATCGACGCTCAGGCCGGTGACCGGTTGATTGATCTTACCTGGGCCGGCCGGCAGGCCCGGTTGGGTGTCGAGCCGGGTTGGTATCCATACACCGGCCGCATGATCGAACCGATATACCTGCCCCTCCATACAGCCGACATAGATACGGTTGAAAGCGGCAAAGGCGATGCTGCGTATGTGGCTTGCCAGGGCCGCACCGGCCCTGTCCCAGTTGGCCCCGAAGTCATCACTGATCCACAATTGACGGGAACCGAAAGCGACCCGGTCGGCTTCGACGGCATTGCCGGTTACGTGCGGATTTGCAACCATCGGAGAATAGGATTCGACCGTATCGCCCGCATCGAGGGCCAGGACGATTTCATCGCTGTCAGGCGGATCCGGATCGTCTCCGCCATCGGAGCGCTTGATAAACAGCGCTGCGGTTTTAGGGGTTGCGTTGGTTGTGTGAACCTTGGTGCTCGATGGTGCGACAGCGATCAATACCTGGTAGGGATCATTCCAGTTGATCGCCGTGCCCCGGACATCACCCAGATGCACGGCCGAGTCTTTATGGTAGCGGGTATCGGCATTGTAGGCAGCGCGCCACAGTTCATCGCCCACATAGCGGATGCATCCATTGCCCTCGGTTCCGCCCAGAAGCACGCTTTCATAGGTCGGATGCATGGCCAGCGCATACATGCGTTGGGCAATCAGACCGGTGTTTTTGGATTCGAACGTCACAACCGCATCGGCGGATTGCTCGGTGGCAAATACCCCGCTGTCCCCTGCAATCCAGAGTCTGGTCGCAGCATCTACCGGAACCGTCAGTGCGTTGATATACGACGGCACCGATCGCCCGATATTGGCAAATGCCATTTGCGGCGATCCGCCCACGATTCCGATGTCGGCCCGGTATAAGGCCGCCGCCCAGGCCGCAGCACCGCCGCTGGTATTGTGTGAGCGTCCGCCGCCGAAAAATACGCGGTTGGGGTTTGTCGGATCAACGACGATGGCCTGGTGGATCTCGCCCTCGGCACCGCCAAAACTGCCGTTGACTGTGGGAGGGAAGCCGGTGACTGCCTGCCAGGCCGGCGCGGCGACACTGAGGTCGGCGCGCAGGAGCTGTCCCGTGCTCACCAGGGCGTACAAAATACCGGCATCATCATACTTTACGGCCAGCGTCAGGATGTCGTCGGCGGCCACCGCCAAACCGGCTGCCGCCGGCTGCCAGGTGGCACCGTGATCTTGGGAGCGAAAGACATCACCGCCGCGCTGGGCCATAAACCAGGTGGTTGTTTCACCGGATCTGGCTGCTACAACCGAACTTGTAAATTCCCGCAGCCCGTCACCGCCGGTGCCGGCAGTATGGATTCTGCGTTGTTCCCATTGAAAGCCACCGGATCCATCGGATGTTCGCCGGTACAAGCCGCGAGAGGTTGCGGCCATGACACGGTCGGGGTTGCCCGGATCAATGGTCAGTGCAAATACAATGGCCCCTGTAAGCGGATCGTGCCCGGATGCAATGCCCTCGGTGACCCAGGTTCTGCCGCCATCATTGGAACTGAGTATGCCGATCCCGCGGTAACCGCGATTGTCGGCCGTATATTCCCCGGTGCCGACAAACACCCGGTCCGGGTCATCGGACACACAGGCAACGGCGCCGATGGCCAGCGCACTTGCGCCCTGCTCGGGTCCGGCCAGGTCCCGGTCGACAAATTCGGGGTACTGGGGCGCCAGACGGAGGCCATCCATCAGCGGACGCCATGAATCGCCCCCATCGTCAGAGCGCCATACGCCGCCGCCGGCCGTCGCCGCGTAAACACGTTGTCCATCGCGGGAAAGCGCCAGATCCGTAATACGCCCGCCCACTATGGGATTGTTGGCCGCCTGACCGTTCAGAGATGCCGAAGGCCCGATGTTTATCCATTTACGTGACAATTTCACCGCTTTCGGGATCGATTTCGCGTACGTCGCTCACTTCCTGGGTGTCCTGTACAATGCGTTGCCAGCGTGACAATTCGGCCAATATTTCCCGGGCTCGTGCGGCGATCTGGAAGTTTTCGGGCGCCAGCTCACCGTTGACGACCCGCGTAGCGGCCTCCTCGATAAGGTCATCGCCGATTTCCTCCGACTCGGTTTCAATGGTGCGCAGATCCGGTGGCGTCAACTCCGTTACCCGGTCGAGTAAAAAATGCTCAACCCGCTTTTGGGCGCTGGTTATCGGATCCGTGCGCTGGTGCTCGTATGCTTCTTCAACCTGGTGTTCTTCTTCGGTCATTGCCACCTCCACTAAGCCGGAAGATCCAGCAAAAAACGGATCGCTTCGGTCAATTCGGTATTTTTCGGCTGGCGCGGCGGGGTGTTGTCGGTACGGAAATAAGGCGCTCGCCCGTGTCGCGACTGCGACGAACTGTCGGCATGCCGATCGGTTGCCATGGCTTTCCAGGCCTTGAGCAGCGGAATCCAGCCCAGTCCATCGGCAACCGTTGCGCCGTCCGGTGCGGGATTGGCATTTCCGCTGGGCCGCGGTCGTGTGGTCTGGGCATCCGCATCGGCGCCGCCGGAAACCAGCATTTTCCATTCATTGATGCGCCGCTCGTCAAGATTCCAGTGACGAAAGACTTCATACACTTTCGGCAGCTGTGGATTGGCCCCCACACCGGTCACATTGATGGCCGCTCCATTGACGCTTGGCACGGCACCCATGCATAGAAGGCTGGCCAGATCGGCCGCCAGGTCGACCCCGGTGCCCTCGAAGCTGCCGGAGGCGCTGCGCGGCAGCAAGTCCATGACATCATCGTGGGTGCCGGCGGTTCCGCCTTTGCCCAGGCGGGTGATCATGGCTCTGCGGGGCGCATGCCGCAGCAGATAGGGATTGTCTTCATCGCTGCTGAGAACAACAAAATCATCGCTCTTGGCATCGTGCGCCGCCAGGGTCGACTCCGAGTCGCCCGGATCCGCAAGCATGTCGGGTGCCGGCAGGGGGTATGCCGGATCGTCGTCAGAATAGACTTCCGCGAATACGCCGTCAACATCCTCCAGCGCGTCGGCGATTTGCTGCGATGTCAAAGGCCCGTTCAACGGGACATCGGTTTCATCGGCTCCGCGTTTGATCACAACCTGATCGCGGTCGTGTTTGATCTGCATGTCGTCATGTTCGGCCCAGACCTTTAAGATTGCGCGGGTCCCGGAGGGATAGCGCTTGTTTGCCAGGTCGGAGCCGCCCTGTTCCCACAACAGGCTGTCATCGAACACCGCAGCCCGCGGGCGTGTCAGCGTATAGAGCGACCTTGGATCGACAGAACCCAGATCCGGTCGATCAGGGTCAACCCGGTTGCGAAACAGTCTCAATAGGCCGCCCCCGCGTTCGATCCCGATGGCCGTTGGAATGCCCACGCCGAGCCAGATGCCGAGTGTGTGGAAGGCCCAAAATACCCAGAAAACCCATTTTTCGGTCCGGTTGCCCTTGAAGGTAATCAGCGTAAAGAGCAGGTTGGTTGCCGCGGTCATCAGCGGAAAGACCTGCAGCCACCACAGGCGCGCATTGCCCGGATGCCCCTTGGCCGCACTCACGATGGTACGAACCAAATAATATATGTCGAATGAAGTCGGAAAGGTGAACTGGACTCCCCAGCGAACGCCGGGTTTGGCACCGGTGGTGGCAAAGGCGGCGATCCCGAACGCAAGACGGGTCAACCCGAACAGGAGCGCCTGGACGCCGTAGGAAGTGCTCTTGGGCAGGATCCCCCACAATACCATCGCATAAATGAAAGGAAATACGCTGCTCATGGCCATGCTGGTCACGTATATTTCATACCAGGAGCGCTCGTCGGGTTCGGTAGCGGTTACACTGAGCAGGTGTCTGGCATTGGGCATCGCCAGGCAGATCAGCAACGCGATACCGGGCATCAGCAGGAGCGGGCTCAGGATTAAAAACCAGATTCCGGCACCCATGCCGCCGGTTTGGGCGTTCTTGTACAACCGGTAGCCGTCAGCAATATCGTCAGCCGATGGCAGTGAAGTGGAAGTGTCACCGTTGAGCGCATCGGCAAATACCTGCCCAAGAAGGCTCTCTGGATTATATACTTCCCGGAGGGCTTCGGCGAATCCCTCAAACAGCTGATCCGGCACCTGTCCGCGTTCCGGGAACCAGGCGTTCCAGTCGCTGCCGGCCGGAATGTCGTTCAACAGGTTTTTGGATATCCACAGGCTGACCGCGTAGTCATCGATCCCGATGCGATCGTGATCCCAATCGATGGTATGGCGCTCGGCCGCCATGCCGCGCAGCAATGGATTGCAGACCGCCTGGGCTGCCAGGGCCGACAGCATGCCCATGGTGAAGGCCTGTATTTTTTGGCGGTCTTGGGTTTTGGATACTTTGCTGATGGCAATCTCTCCGGCGCGAATGGCAAATTGACCCGATGCAACCAGAACTTTGCTCAAATGGCCGTCCGGCGTGCCCCTGCGCATCACGTTGGCTGCCCATCCGGCATTGGGGGAAAGGATATCGCCGAAATCGACCAGGTCCCAGGCCAGGGTTCCCATGAACGCGAACCTGGAAAAATTCCGGGCGATATCGTTACCCGCCGGCACTTGAACCGTTTCGCCGGCCGCCAGCATGTCGGCCGCCCGGCGGGCCATGTCCTGAACGCGCCGTTCGGTGTCCCTGATGGTCGCACCGCCGGTCCCGATCTTCAGCTGCAGATCGCCGTCAAGATCCCGTAGCTTCCGGCCGGTGAGCATGGCGACAATGACCGACAGTAAATTCGGAACATACGCCGGAAGCCGTTGAGCCGTGCGCGGCAGCGTGCCGGCAAAACGGCCCACCGTGATCGTCTTGTAGGCGACCTGGCGATGGTTGTTGCTCAGCGTCTGGACATTTGCCGCCGAACCGAGTAGCGGATCCCACCTTCGCTGGTACACGATGGCCATCAGCCCGCGCCGCTGCGACTGGGCCGGCAGTTGATCCCATGTCGGCAGATGGGCGGCAGTCAGATCGAAGCGTACGACCCGGGGAAGACCGGCACGCACACCACTGACGGATTTTCGGCCGACGGTTTTCCAGGCAGCGGTTTCGATTGTACCGCCGCTCAGGATCGTGGCCTTCCAATCGGCCGGCAAATTGGTCGGCACATTGGCCGCGGTGCGTGTGCCGATGAGCAGGACCACCTGCACATCGTCGGCCTGGACGATGCCCCGGTTGTGCACCTGGATATAAACGCGGTTGACCACCGGCTGCCGGTGTACAACGGCCTGGGCCGCTGCGGTGGGTATGGGTAGTTCGTCCACAAACTGCACAAATGTGGGCGTGTCCAGATCGCCGAATTTGTAGTCCCCGTTGCTGTCGGGCGGGTCGATTTTAATATCCGGACTCGATCCGAAGGTCGTGTTGGCCGCGGTAATATCGAGTGGATCGGCCCATCCGGCGCCATATTGGGTGGTCACGCCCTCACGGCCGCCGTCGAGCTGGCTGTGCCGCAGGTAGAGTTCGACGGCATTGACATGGGTGACCGGGGCACCACCGCCAAATACCAGGTATTCCCACACCCCCGAGCCGTAGGTGGTAGCCCGCAGCAATCGGATGCCGGCGCCCTGATGCCATTCGAGATCCCGAACGGTTGTATCCGGAAGGCGGTTTGAAAAAGGTCGCCAGGTGGCACCGGCATCGGTGGACCGCCACACCCCGATATCCGTTCCCACATAGATATGGCTGTTATTGGACGGATCGACCGTAACGGCCGTTGCCGTGCTGTTGGGCAGCGCATTTGGGGCTGCACCGGTCCGTGCTGCCCACGTGGGCGGGTTGGGAGCGACGGGCGAACCGTTGAAATGCCACAGCCGCTGGGCAGCGGGCACATTGCCGCCGAGGGTGACATAAATTGAGTTGTTGCTGGGGTCTGCCGGATCCACACAAATGGACGTTATCGGATTTCCTCCGGAAATGTTCGAAAATGGGTTTCCGGAGGCTGCATCGTTATTGGTATGCAAGACATTCGGTGCCAAAGGCGCACCCGTATATCGAATTATCTGGCCATCCAGAGTTCCGGCGTATATCAATGCCGGCGACACAATGCGGATGCTCCTGATGCGGGCGTTGGCATTTGCACCGCCACCCAAAGGCGCAATCATGGCAGTGACATTCCAGGCCGGGATGGGAGGCGGACCACCTCCAAAGACCGCATGGGTGTGCAGGGCCCGGGAACCAACGGCAATAAATTGATTGTTTACTGCGGGAGATACTTCAAAGGGTGCATAAAAAAGAAACGAGTCGCCGGCGGCGGCCGGGGTTCGCCGAATGAATACATCCAGGGCCGGGTTCCAGACGCGACCGACGGTGGAGCCAAAGATCTGCAAATTTCCGGTGTTGTCCAGTCCGTAAGCGATTAGATAGCTGTGCGGATTATTGCTGTCGACCACTGCATGCCCACCGTCGCCCGGTGTTACGTGAATCCAGGTTTCCTCACCGGTATACCGTAAACCGCCGTTGTCCTGGGTGCCGACAAATAAAACTGCTTCGCTCGTCGGATGGACACCCAGGTATTGGGTTTCCAGTGATTGAATGCCGGTATTTTTGTGAACGAAAACATTGTTGCCGGTGGCGTTCGCATCGGCGGCATAATAGACACCGCCGTCACATCCCAGCCACATTTCACGCGATGATCCCGGACGGAAGCGCAGGCGGTGGACATCGGCATGGGTCGAAGCCCCAAGCCAGGTGGTATTGGTTACATTCGTGCCGGTAAGCTGCAGGCGAAATGTTGCGGCGGACCAAGGATCGGCAGCCGCGGCCTGCGTGGTCGAACTGGCGATGAACAGGGTATTGACATTGGCCGGGGATACCTCCAGGCACATATCGTACCAAAGCTGGTTTTGAGGCAGGTTCGGTGCCGGCCCTGCCGCCGTGGGAACATTCGTGACCGCATTCCACCCTGCCCAGGCTGCGGCTGCATTGGGCCGGGTATTCACGTGCACATTGCCTAACTCATTAAAGGCGTAAAGCGTGTTGAGATTTCCGCGCTGAACCGCAAGCATCACCCGATTGGTGCTGGCGGGCGTAGGGTAGCCGGGAATACGCACCCAGTTGTGGCCGTTGGTTGATTCATAGATGTCGCCACCGAATCTGGCCGCGAAAAAGCTTGTTTGGCCACCCTGGCGGGCCAGGACCATGGAGGTAAATAAGTTGGGCGCTCCCGGCACTGCGGCTGGCCCGGGAACCGCTTTGCGGACCCAATGATAAACCGAAGAACCGGCATCGATCGGCTCGCGACGAAATAGGCCATTGGTGGTGGCAGCCACGGCCCGCTCCGGGTCGGCCGGATCGACCACGATGGAATAAAAGCCGAATCCCATCAACGGTGCATCCGACCGCTCGCGCCGCCAGGTTGTACCACCGTCATTCGAAACCAGTGGACCGGTTCCCAGATAGCCGTGGAATGCTTCCCCGGTGCCGACATACACGCGATCCGGATTGTTCTCATCGATGGCAACGGCCCCGATGGCCATGGTGTCAACGGTCTGCCCCCCGGCCGGCATTTCAGGGTCGAGGTCAAAGCCCTGCATGGTCGAATACCAGTGCTCGCCTCTGTCATCGCTTCTCCACACGCCGGCATTCGAAGTGGCTGCATAAACACGCCGGCCATCGGGCGCGATTGCCAGATCGGGTACCCGGCCGCTGACCACGGGGCTGGTGAATCCCTGCCCGCGGCGCGCAGTTGCCGGACCGATGGGCTTCCAGCTGTTCACCCTCAAAGGTGCTGATGGCACCGGACCCGCTACCAGGGTTGCCGTTGTGATCCGCTGGCCGGCGGCTTTGGCCTCATTGACGGCCAGGGTTTCCGGATTGCGCTCAGCGGCACTGAACACGTCGTCTGCGTGGGTGACCAGGGCCAGCAATCGATAGTCGCTCCCGGCGGCTGTGGTGTCGATCTTGGCCAGCATATCCGAAGACAGGTCAAAGCGCACCACCGCCGGCACCCCCGGACGCAGGTCGTCCAGTACATGCTGTCCGACCGTGTGCCAGCCATTGCCGCTCACCACTTCACCGCGTTGAAATTCGAGCTGATAGTCATTGGGCAGATCCGGCACCCCGCCGGCATCACGAGCGATGAGAAGCGCCGTGTGAACGCCATGGGCCCAGCTTGAGCCCTTGTTGTGGACCTGCACGTATACACGCGAAACGATATCCATGATATCCGAATCGCCCGGCACACCGACATTGGCCGCTTCATCGGGGATTACTCCGGTAAAGCGGGCAAAGTCGATACCGTCGTCTTCCTCGATAACGTAGGTAAGATTGGCATCGGGCGTGTCGACCTTGATATCCGGACTCGTGTTGGCCGTCACCTGACGGCGTGCCCCGGGATTGGCATTGTCGTCGGTGGGGTCGTCCTGAGGCAATACATAGTTGGTGCGGTAGCCCGAATCGACCTGGTGGTCACGCACCAACAGCTTGACATCCGGAGTGTCCTCGGCGGCAAGCCGGCGTTCGTAAACCCCACGACCCAATGTCGCGGCCCGCAGTAGCCGGCTGCCGCCTTGAAACAATAAATGCAGCACCGGAACTTCCGGAAGTCCATCATTGAAAGCGGCCCAGTTGCCGCCCGAATCGGTCGATTCCCAGATGCCCAGATCGGTGCCGACATACAGATGGGTCGGGTTGTCAGGATCGACCACAACCGCGTTGGCCTGGGTCTGCGGCAGCTGAGCGGCGGCCGGGGCCGCCGGGCTCTGGCGGGATGACCAGTTGGCACCGTCATAAAACCACAGGCGATCGTGCACCCCGACGCCGCCAAATGCTATGTAGATCCGATCGGCATTGCCCGCATCGACCGCGATGGAAGTCACCGGGTGCTGGATCTTGCTTGCACCTCCTGGAAGACCGGCCTGGTTATCGAGACGGGTTGCGGCCCAGGCAGCGCCGCTATGGTCGTAGCGGTAAACTTCGCCTTGCATGGTACCGACGTAGATCCGGGTAAAGGATGCAAACGTGATGCTGCGAATATGGCTGGACAGGATCGCACCGGCCTTGTTCCATGAACCCGCATCGCCGAAACTGTCGCTGACCCACAACTGGCGCGTTCCGAAGGCGGCCCGGTCGGCCTCGGCCGCAGTACCGCTCACATGCGGATTGGCCGCCAGCGGCGAAAACCGCTGCACACTGTCGCCGGCATCCAGGGTCACAACCTCTTCCCGGTGGGCCGGTGGATCGGGGCTGGCACCGCCGTTTGCGGCCTGGATGATCAGCGCTTTGGGCCGGCCCGGGGGCGCTGCGGCGGTGAGGGTCGTAGAAGAAGGCGCTGCCATGACCAGGATGCGGTAAGGATCATTCCAGTTAATGGCCGTATAGCCCGCATCTCCCTGATGCACGTTGCTCGCATTATTATACTGATCATCGGCGTTGTATGCCGCCGACCAGGCCTCGGAACCGACATAGCGCACACTGCCGTTGCCGTCGGTGCCGCCCAGCAGAACGGTCTCTGCGCGCGGGTGCTGGGCCAGGGAACGGATCGAATGGATTCCCAATGAACCGTTGCGCTGCTCGAACAGGTGCGGATCGATCGAGCCGGGTTTGTTGGAATAAAACACACCCGAATCGGTCCCGACCCAAAGCTCGGCTTCACGATGAGGCGAAAAAGATATGGCATTGACGTAGGCCGGCACCGCGCGTCCGATGTTCACCTGTGTCATCGTGGGGACACCGCCGACTACGGCAATATCCGCGCGATAAAGGGCCGCCTGCCACGCGCTGACGCCGCCGACGGTGGTGCGCGAGCGGGAACCGCCAAAATAGACCTGGTTTTGATCATGCGGATGGATCGTAAGGGCCTGATGGAATTCGCCTTCTCCGCCGCCAAAACTGCCATTGGCAGTCGTGGGAAAGTTGGTCACCACAGCCCAGGCCGGCGCTCCGGCGGTCAGGTCTGACCACAATAGTCGGCCGGTACTCACCAGGGCATAAAAAAATGTGGGGTTGTTGACATCGATGGCCAGGGTCAGGCGATCAGCGGGATTGACAAATCCGCCCAGGCCGCCCACCACCACACTCCAGGCCACACCGTAATTCTGGGACCGGTATATTTCACCGCCCTGCTGGGCAATAAACCAGCCGGTCGTTGCGCCGCTACGGGAAACAACCACTGAGGTGGTGTCCTCGCGGATACCGTTGTCAGCACCGGCGACCGGGTGGATTCGCCGCTGTTCCCAATGAAAACCACCGGCACCATCGGGCTGACGGCGGTACAGTCCCCGCGAAGTTGCCGCCATGGCCTGTTCCCGGTTCCCGGGATCGATGGCCAGCGCATACACAATCGCACCGTCCAGGTTGTCGCTGCCGCCGGCAATCACCTCGCGTTGCCAATTTTGGCCGCCATCGTTGGACATGAGGATGCCGACACCGCGGTAGCCGCGGTTGATCGCGGAAAAATCGCCGGTTCCCGCATAGACCCGGTCCGGATTTTCGACATCGCAAACTACCGCACCACAGGCGATCGGGCTTACCCCGGTATCCGGAGCCCCATGGTCGATGGTCTGGAAGGCCGGGTAGGTCGGCCCGAAACGAAATTCATCCAGCAGGGGACGCCATGATTTCCCGTTGTCGTCGCTGCGCCAGATGCCGCCCTCGGTGGCCAGATAAATTCTGCGACTTTGCGATGCGACCGCGATATCCGCCACCCGTCCGGCTACGATCGGATTTAACGCGCCATGGCCGTTTATCCCGGCACCCGGCCCGATGTTTATCCACCTGGTAGGCATGCTATTCTTCCTCTTCCTGCACCTGGCTGAGTTCTTCAGCCTGCTGGCGTTTCATGCGCCAGTGCAGATCCGCCATGAGCATCTGACGCGCAGCGCCGGCAACCGTTCCGTTGTCAGGCTGCCGGGACCCCTCGATGACCTCCCGTGCCTCAGCGGACAGGGCCTCCGGGTCAGGGTCAGGGGCCGTAGAGCGCAGGTGGACATAATCTTCGTCATCGATCAGCGGAAATCGATCGCCAAGGAAGTATTCGAGGCGACGCTGCGGCCCTGGCTTACGATGCGTGCTTTCGGCTTCGGAGGTTTCCGGTTGCGGATCACTCATTTATCATCTCCGTTGTCATCGGTTCGGTCAGCATCAAACCAACCAGCCCGGGCCATGGACCCGGGCTGGTTGGTTACACGATTCAAATTTGGGTGGTTTACAAATCGATTCACGATCAGCCCACCATCATCCATGTTGAAAAAATACCTCCGGGTGGATACCCGTCAAGTTTCAATTTCAGCAGGCCGGCAGCAGATGAACTCACGGGTTTTCCATTTGCATCGATAATATAGTCACACAGCAAATCGATAAGGATATTTCCCTGATTGCCGATCTGATCGATCATCAGCTGTGGTTCGAACGCACCTCGCCACTCAAGGGCGTCCGGCTCCGAAAGACGGGCCGCACCGGGAATTAAAAATAAATTGAAAGATTTGGAACGACTGCCCCAGAACATCACCCTGACGATACCGGATGCCGTACGTTTGAGGCCATCTGCATCCAACGAATTTGAAAACCTGAACATCAGCTGCTGCAACAGCTCAGAGGCCTCGCCGGGTCCGATGGGTTGAAAGGGATCCCAATTAAGTTCAACAATCAGCGTTGCCTCCGGATCGAGACCAAGCCCCGGCGGGCCTGCCGGGCCGACGCTGCCCCGGCTGCCTCTTGGCCCGGTTGGCCCCGCAGGGCCGATATCTCCTTGTGGACCAGGTGGTCCGATGGGCCCCGACGGTCCGGCGTCGCCCGGATCGCCCTTGTCTCCTTTGGCGCCCGCCGGACCGATCGGACCTTGTGAACTGGTTGTTCCCCGGGGTCCAGGCAGACCGATGGGACCTGCCCTGCCAATATCGCCCGGATCGCCTTTGTCTCCTTTTGGGCCGGGCGGGCCGGACGGACCGATATCGCCCTGGGGACCGGATGGACCGATAGGCCCCGGCGGCCCGGCATCGCCCACATCGCCTTTACCACCCCTGGGACCGGCCGGGCCCTGCAGACCCGTTTCTCCCTGGGGTCCGGATGGTCCGATCGGTCCCGGCGGACCGGTATCGCCTGGATCGCCTTTGGCGCCCTCCGGCCCGTCCGGACCCTGTGGACCCTGTGTACCTGGTTCTCCCTGCAAACCCGCGGGCCCGGGCGGGCCGGTATCGCCCGTTTCTCCCTGGGGACCCTGCAATCCGATCGGTCCCGGAGGGCCGTCAGGTCCAGTCGGGCCCGGTATACCGGCCGGTCCCGGCGGTCCCTGATCACCCTGAGGGCCTTGATCCCCGGTATCGCCTTTTTCGCCCCGGGGACCTGCAGGACCGACCGCACCTTCCGGACCGACCGGTCCCGGTTCGCCTTGCGGCCCCGGTTCGCCCTGTGGTCCGGGGGGACCGGTCACCAGTTCGACTTCGGGGCCGTCGTAGCGCCAGATGCCATGATCATCAATGTAATGGTTCCCACTGTGGGTGTGGCTGGGTGGACTTGCGAACAATTGCGGTGGTTGGTCGACCGCAAGACCTGTCACTGTCGTGTCCACCGTACCGACCGCCAGTCCGTCTTCGGGGGTCTCGACGTCATCGGAGATCAGCTGAATGGCTGTTTCGCCGTTGACGATTGTCGCAACAGTGTCCATTCGAACCAGGGGTTCATCGGTATTTTCGGCAACCAGAACAACCTTGACACGATCGATTCCGGCAGGAAGTTCCAATTCGGTTACGCCCGCCAAATGAAGCCTGAGCCCCGCTGCACTGAACGCGACCCCGGGATGCAGCGATACGACCCCGTCTTTTATGGTCAGGCGCAGTCCGAAGGCGATGACACCGGTGCCGATCGTCTGCCTCAAATCCAGAACAGCCTGCTGCAAAGCAGACTGCATGTGCATCAGATGCTGTGATGTAACCCGCAGCCCATCAACAAACACCGTTTGGGAATCTGTCGTCATCCTGTCCCCCTGTAAATACGCTTTTGAAATTTGAATGTTCGCTGGTTACCGGATAGTCCATAAAAACTCAAAACGTCGACCGATATTGGATATTGGATACTGGATACTGGATGATGGAGTATTTCCCGAACGATATTGGATTTTTGATATAGGATATTGGATCGAGGAATTCTGCCTTTTATATTTTTCTTGGCGCTTTTGCCCTGCCGCGCCATCTTGTCACATCGTCTTGTGCGGCGTAGCTTTAGCGAAGACGTAAGCTCGAAGAGCGAAGTCGGAAGTTCCGCGCAAGTGGAACGTCGGCGGGCGCCTTTGGGTGAGGCCTTTTTCTCTAAATTCTCGTATCAAATAGTGCTGTTTCTTATTTGTTCAATCCGGGATTTTTTCCGCCCGGCGGACTGGCTGGAACCTGAAATGGACTGCGCGGTTCAGGTGGAACCGATGGTGTAGAATATGGTCAGGTCGCTGATCCGGTATGAACCGGGCGCTTGAATCTGCAATTCGACCGATAATGAATCATCGGATATGCTTCCAGTGGTTGCCGTTGCCGGCACATCCGGATCAAGCCGTACCGACGTTCCTTTGTCGTCCGGCGTAAAACCGTCAAACACCTGTGAAATTCCTTTGATACCAGGGATAAGTGCCGGTACGCCATTGACTTTGAACGGGTTGCCTTTGACACGCAAATAGCTTGTTACCGCAAAGGCCGAGCCATTGACTTTTGCCCGGAAATCCTCGTAGGGGCCTCCCGGTACGCCACGGCGTACGATCACAGTTGATCCCTCCGGTGCGGATCCGGTCGCAAGGGGCAGGCGAACGCACCCCCGGGAAACGTTAACCTCCAGCCACAGTTCGTCTTCACTGTCCACAGCAAGTGCATCGCTCAGGCTCAGCTCGATCCACCGGTAACCGGTATGCTGATCGAGGGTTGATGGCATTACAGCGACAGCGGCTGTTTTTGCGGTGGGTTGGGCTTCGTCGCCAAGATAGATAACGCCGGCAACCTCCGCATCCCCTTCGGATGCATCCAGAGAAAGTTGTACGGCCTCGAGGTCTTTAAATTGTTTTCTGAGCGCCGAAGGAATTCCGAGAATCACCACATGGTCTTTATCAAGGATCAGTTGCGCCTGATCCGAGGCTGAAAGAGATTCGGCCGGCAGCACCCGATATCCAGGCACATCTCCGCCAACTGTCATCTCAACGGCGTGCACCTCCCAGTCTGCGCTGCCTGATGGTAGGGGAATCCCTACCGTTTGCAGTCCTACCTGATCGGCGTCCACCAGAATGCTGCCGCCGGGCAATGACGGGGTATGTTTGCGCTGAAAGGTGATTTGATTGGCAAGTTGCATAAGCCCGGGCACCGATGCCTTGAGTCTGATGTCGATCGGCCACGTCCCCCCGGCAAGGGCCTTGGTCAGATCTGCCGTGATGTCTACTTCTTCGGTAAATACGCCGTTTTCGTCCAGCTTAACGGCGCGGGGATGCGCCCAAATGGTTAAATTTCCTAATTTAAGTTCCAGGTCAGCCGGGGGACTGGGCAGATTGGCGGTACCGTTCGCCCGCACCATATCGGCCGTCAGATCGGTCGCTCCGGAGAAGATCACCTGTACCCGTTCGGTCAATACCTCGGAAAACCGCAGTTGATGTTTATTTTCCGCCGCTGGGTTGTCTATGCTGTCCGCGAACTCTGTTCCGGTCCACACCCTGTAGGATGTAATCAAAGGATTAACCGGGCTGTCATCCGGTTTGTTGTAAGCAATACCGGTAACGGTGCGCAGGGATTGAAAATCAATGATGAATTCTCCAGTGGCATCTCCTTTGCGCACTTCGGCGACATCGCCGAGTTTGATCCAGCCGGCTGGGCTGACGGAAATATTCGCCGCTGCTGCTTCGATATGCGCGCCCTGCATGGCGTCATCGAGGGTGTGGCTGATGGACGATGTGGCGCCCTCGGCCGGATCACTGGGCTCTGAAGCAGGAGCCGGCGGCGGCGATGTCCCCGGATACATTTCATCGATGACCTCACTGCCTATCATCGAGCCGAAAAAATCCATTTCGTAATGACCGATATTCCCGATCTTGACCATCAGAACACCGGCCTTCCGTACGTGTAAGCAGCCGTTACAGCCTTCATGGCGGAATCAAAATCCTTGGTCCGGTCGCCTTCCACGACTGAGATACCACTTCCGGTAAATGTCTTATCCATCAATATTTTTTCGTCGGCTGTGATGGTTTGACCTTTCGAATACTTGTCTACCACCTCTATGACGGCATCATTCCCCTCGATCACGGTATCGTAAACTTCCACAAGGGACTGGGAGCCGAGATCCGCATGGGTGGCTTCCACCATGCCGACTTTTGCCGAGGCCTTTTCCACCAGTATGATATCGACCGTGGTGCCCCGGCGAACCAGAGTACCTGCTTTGGGGTTTTGGGAGAACACTTTGTCCTGGACTGGATTGTAGACAGCGGCGGCCTTGACTTCCTCGGCCGTGCTCATTTGCACGACCTTGGTGGTGTCTTCAGCAGGCAGGTAGGCGACCTTTTTACCCCCGGTCGTACTGGCATAATCAAAAAGATCATCATTGATCCTGGCGGCACTGTCTTTCATCATTGCAATAGCCATCGTTTCTCTCCTTAACGGTTTCGTTGACTCAACGACGTTGCCCGCGGGCTTTGCCGGGTTTTATGGAGCCATTGAGGGCCATGCCGGCAAAATACCCACACGGGTCGATCAAAGCAGATTATTTCCGAAAGGCCCCGGAGCGACCCATCGGACCCGGGGCGCTGCAGCCCTCAAAACTTTCAAAACGGTTGATTTACTGTGCTTTCGTGCCCGGCTGATCCGAGAAATATCCGACAGTTCCAACCTCGAGCCCTGCCTGCTGGAGCAATTCGGCGGCCTGATCAAGGGTCAAGCCCTTCACATCCGGCACCGTGACCAATTCGGTCTGAGCGATCTTGGCACTGATGACCAGGTTCGCCCGTTCCTCTTTTGGATCCAACAATGTTTGGGCCGCCGGTAACTGGTGCAGAATGCGGGCTTCACTGTTTTCGTCCAGCAACGAGGACCGCGTGATTTCATTGCCGGCAATATCGAATATGTCGTTGAGTTTAATCCCGGCCGCATCCAATTCGTTCGCGGCCTGTTTGGCCGTCATTCCAAAAACAAGCGGCATTTTGACCGAACCGTCACTCTCCAGTGCAATCTCCAGAACGTCATCGGTCGGTAGCATCACGGACTGTTCTTTTGTCTCCAGACCGGGCGCACTTGCCCGCACCATCCATTCGCCCGCGGTCAAACCGCTCAGGATGTAATGTTCGGTGCCTCCCAGGGGCGCAACACCCTGCACCGCAAGGGTTCCGTTGGAGGCGACCACGACGGCATCGGTGAGGGTATCGCCGTCATGCGCGGGCAAAACACGCAGCGCCGTTCCGCGATCGATCGACATAAGGTAGTCGTAAAGCGCTTCAATCGCGGCCAGCTGTCCATTCCATGCCTGGGCGGTCACCGGCTGCCCTGGGCTGACATCGGCAAGAGGTGGTTTAACGAGATCCATAGGATTTTCCTTTGTTATGATGGTTCGTCGGTTAGTAATTGGGGTGTGCCGTCAGGCCACAGCGTGCTGCCCATAAACGCCGTTCCCATGGTTTCGGTCGAATCGGAAGAACGCAGCACACCCTCGGGCAGGGTCCATTTATCGGAAGTGTAGCGGACAGCCAGTTTGACACCGGCCGCACGATGACGGTCGAGCAGGCTTTCGAGCCGCTCTGTGACAGTCGGTTGATCTTCGCTGTCAAGCACAGCGAAACGGTCCGGTATCCATACAATAATGGAGAACGCCTCGCGCTCTTTCCATGAGAAGCCGACTTTGGCAACTGTCGGTGTGGCTTGCAGTTCCGCATAAACAGATTCTTCAAAAATACCGGCATTGTATATCGGCACGGCGATTTGGTCTGTTTCCGGAGGTTCGCCGGATGATCCATAATGGGCTTGCTGAACAAAAACGCGCCAGCGACTGGTGCCCACTGCCGCGGTCGGATTCTTAAGAAGGCCGGGTCCGTGCGGATGCGACCGTTCGATCGAAAATCCGCCCGGTTCGGGCGTGGTGTCGGCGAAAACTGCAGTATTTTCGGGCTGCCCGGCTTCGTCGGCTTCGGCGTTCCCAAAATTAAAATCATGTAAATCATCGCGTGCACCTGCATCCGCAAACACCGCACCTTCAAAGCCGTATGCAGATGCGCTCACATCCATTCCATCAAGTGTCACGGTGCCATCAGCGGAGAACAATAATTCCTGCCCGTCGGGGACGATACCATCGTACCAGACGCCCGCACCGGTCCACTGATTGACGACCATCGGTTTCACAGTGGTTTCCGCACAGCCGAGCACATGCACGGATACGGTAACATCGTCGAAGCCATTGCGATCGAGGGTAAAGAGTTGACCATGGCTGCGCTCAACCGGCTCGCGTTCGGAATCGACGAGCGGATTTTCTTCCACGGCCAGATAGTCAATTTTAGTTGGAAAATTATACGTCAGGTCGCCGCCTTCCGAAAACGAGAGGTTATAGCTGTCAGAGCACGCGCACAGGTGCCCGTATCCATCGGCACTATGGAGGATCGATCCCGGTTTCAGGTACAGATAGGTTGCCGTCGCTTTCAATAGTGCGACTACAGTGCCATTCCCGGATCGGTGTACATCGATAAGGCTGCGCACCTGCCAGCGCAAGCTGTCGAGCTCGTTCGCAAAATCAATCATCTTGAGGATTGCTTCGGCCAGCCGACCGTGATAACCGGCAGCCGGATCAACCTCTTCTGCTTGCGGTTCAAGGTCCTGTGGCGACACTGCTATTAGATCAGACAGCAGCTGGCGGGCCTGGGCATAGGCCGGAGCGTCCAGGGTGCCGTCGGACAGAGTCGCTGCGTTTTCCCGCAATGCCTGCCGGCGGGAATCATTGAGCCGGACATGCTCCTTTGAAAATCCATGCAGACCGGCCAGCAGAAGGATGTCGCGCACCTCTTCTGCAAACCGAAGTCGGTGGGCATGCCGAATCCGGCCTGACTGAGCCGATTTGCTTTCCAGCTCCCGGGCGAAGGATCCGATCACGATGTCGAATACCTTGCCGGGGCGATCGGCTTCCCAGTGGCGCGGGAAACGGCTGATAATACGGGAGACGCGTGCCTTCAAAGCCATCAGTCTGCCCTTTCAATCCCATCTATCTTGAGCGTCCGCAGCCATGGCTGCTGATCGGGATCCAAGGAGAGGGACGGGCTGTCGACCAGTAATACCAATCCCTGTTCCACAAATTCGGCATTGTACGACAGATCAGTGATCTCATAGTCATCGCCGGACGGCAGCTGGCCCAACAGCAACGCCTGATCGATGTCTGCCTGGCCGAGACCGAGCCAGGTGTCCAGTAAGGTCGTAATATCATCCCGAACGAACGCAACGGCCTGATCCTCGTCCTGAAGCAACAGCCGGCCTTTCAATCGGATGGAGATGGTCAGATCCAGGGCGACCAGCGCACCGATCGTATCTGAGCTCACATCTGCCGAATCGAGCCGGGCTCTGCTGGTCTGGGGGACGATGATATTGCTGCGGCCGCTTCCGGCGCCCTTTGGATAAATCTCCAGCATCACATCTTTGACACCGGACTGGGACATGGCCACTGAAACCAGCGTGTTGTAAATGACCGGTTCGCCGATTCCGAGTTCGGCCACAGCGGCAGAAACGGCTGAAGCCACCGAGTTGCTCAGTGTCTTTTTTTCTTCTGCTGTTAGTGCGGCAACGGTGGGAATCACCTTGATGCGCAGAGCCAGAGGAAACCAAACATCCTCGCTGGTGCCGGCACCGGGCGCATCCTCGGCCGGTCCGGATACTTCCTCGATCAGGGCCGGAACACTGATTTCGGGCGAGGTCACCAGATTGTGCAGCACCTTGATTCCGGCAGGTCTCGAATCGTTGATCAATGCTGCGGCCCGCACGGCCTGTGTCTTCGTGAGCGGTGCTGCAATGGTAATTTTGATAAGCCCCGGATGATTGACATGGTCCTCGGTGACCTTGACGTCCTGCTCGCGGAGCCCCTCGATCGTTGTCAGGGCGGATACGATCGCATCGATGGTGCTGGCTCCGCTGCCTTCAAGAGCCCGTGCGGCGCGTTTTCTAAGCCCTTCGTCGGTTTCCTTTTCACCCGTGAATCCCAAATCAAGCGGGTTGTTGACGTTTTGAATCCCGAGAATCGGACGATGAATGACGGTCAGAGAATCCGCAAGTGCTTTGCCCGTGGTGCCCTCAATGGTTGCACGCACCGGCACGGCCTCGGAAAGGGACCCCGCCCGCAGGGTCCGGGCTTCGCCCGTTTCAACCGTCACCGGCGGAACATCGCTGGTTGAAATCAGCGTTCCGGCCGGAATATTGATATCGGCCGGTGCCGGCGTATCGCGACTGAAGACAACTTCTCCGCTGGCATACTGCTGCGTTCGGCGTTTTACTCCCACCAGGGCGACAACCTGGTCCAGATCACGGTCATCGGCGGTCTCCAGGAATCCGGCCCTGTAAACCTTTTCCATTTGCTTTGATATGACCGTGAATTCACGCGCAAAACTTTCGGCCAGCGTCCGCAGCACACTGCCCGGATTGCGGTCCGTCAAAAGAGGTGCATGTCGGTTTTCGGGTTTGCGCTCGTAAGAGACATAAAACCGGCTGCCGCGATCGGGCCGCCGGGCGTCAAGCGCGTCTCCCGGGCTGTCATCGGCGATCCAGCTGATGATTCCCTGCGCATCGATCTTAAAGTCCCGGTCACGCTCGAATCGCGTGTAGGCTCCGTCGACAATTCCCTGAACACGAACGGTCTTGGGCATATGATCGTCCCTGAAAGCCAATTGCCAAGGGCTGCCAAGATTCGGGTATCGATATTCCTCTCGAGTCACACCTCCGGTGAGGTTCGACACGAGATCGTCCACAAAAACGCCATAGGGTTCGGCTGCATAACTCATGGTGTCGGCTCCAGCATAAAAGGCACCACCAGGTTGCGTGGCGCGTCTTCATCAATCAGTTTAAAGGTGATCTCGATGCGCACAATCTCGCGGGCCGGATCGTGCGCCGCACTCACGGTGCACGACAGAATTTTTTCAATTCGAGGCTCGTGCGACAGGGCCTCGAGAACGTACAGCTTGATCAATCGCCGTGTGCGTTCCACATTCGGTTCTCCGATTAACGCATGATGTCGAGAACCGTATTCAGGATGTCCCAGCGAAGTCAGTTCGCCTTTTTGTGTTTTCAAGCGGTTGATCAACAGTTGATCGACCGCATCGATTCGTTCCACAATCGCCAGATCCCGATCCCGGCCCTGACGACGGCGCTTTACGGCCAGATCGCCGTCTTCCCACCAACCGGACGGTCCCGGATAAAACAGCGCCAGATCGCTGCCCAGCCGCTTCATTCTGACATCACGGATTTCGCTTGGTCTCGAAGCCATTTCAGATCTTCCTCTCTCGCTGCCGGGGTTACCATGTCGTGCCGGAAGGTCGCTCTATTTTGCGTTAGCCCGTTTCAATCGAGTTGAGCATTCGCCGGTCTGCACAGATTATTGCGGCAGCTTTGCTGAACGATGCAGGCACAGGCTGACATTGCGGTATCAGGGGGCGCCCTTATCGGTGATAAACGGGGCCGCCGGCGGACCGATAATGGTCATCACGCCCGGACCGGAAGGAATCTTGTCTCCGATGCGAACCAGGCCCTGCCCCAAAATGGATACGGACGTCGACATCCCGACCGAGCCGATGGGCAGCGGATAAGGCGCACCGCTGACCGAATTGATCATCTGGCAGATGGATCCGGCGGTCGCCAGGGGCATGCCCCCGGCCGTGGCCGCAGTCTGCGTAACCGCCGTGATAATTCCCATGTCGGGCGGACCGGCCGCACCGGGGCTCAACATCACGTTGCATCCTATGGTGACCGGGTTGCCCGGCATGTCAAACCTCCATACACAGCCTGAAAACGGTATCAGGCGGGCGAAAAATCGGTAGTTCCGGCGATGGTTGTGGTGGCGCCCTTGAGCTTTGCCGCGGATTGCCCTTCGATGGTCGTGTTCATCCCCTTGACGGTTGCGTCTCCGCTGGCCTCGATCGAAACGTTGCCGGTTGCGGCAAGGGTGATGTCTCCATCCGAATTCAGCTCCATATTGCCGGCTGTTTTCAATGCGATCGCACCGTCGGCCTCGACCGTGATGGTTGTGCCACCCATGCTGATTTCGATATTGGCATCGGTCACCGAGAGGGAATTTCCGTTCGGCATTTCCATGTACAGGCGCCGGGCAGCTTCGTTTTCTTCATCCGGCACGACATATACGATTTCATCCGGAGTGGCGTCCGGCGGCGGGCCGCTTTCATCATACAGAATCCCCATGGCGATGGGGGCGTTGAGATTGCCATCGATGAATCCCACAATAATCAGATCGTCCACCCGCGGCACCATCGACAGGCCGTGTCGGCCTACGCTCACCGGCACTTTTTGCAGCTCGAGCGCACTGCCGCGAATACGGGCATTGACGACCAGGTGGTTGTCGCCACTGTCGCCCTCATTGGTCAGCACCTCGGTCACCTGCGCCAGAGCCAGGCCTCGCTGACGCAGCATTTCCTGCCGCACGATCGCCTGTATTACCGGTATCACGGCACTCACAGGGTGGCCTCCAAAAGCAGTTGCGTTGTAAATCCCGTATCCGGAGAGATTTCGTGGCAGACCGACCGGCAACGAAATGTCAGATCACCACCGGTTGGAAGGTCGACCATTTCAATCACATCTCCGGCACGCAGTGCCGGCGTTCCGGTTACAACAGCGCGACCGTGGATGCCACGGCGGGTTTTACGCGATTCACGGCCCTCCGAAAACGCATCCGCTGTTTCCCGGTCCCGAATGGCCGGCAGCACGAGCGTGGGTGCATCGGGGCTCCCGCCGGTCGGATCTTTGAGCAGGATATGCCACTTTTCACTACCTTCTTCACTTCCGGCGCCATAGGGTGCCGCCTGAAATGCCATATCACCAGCTTGCCGCGGCCCGGCCTGCCAGACAAGCAGTTCGGCGCCATACCGCAACGTGCTTGAGACCGGACTGCTTTTGGGCTCCCGCACCTCGAGGGCACCTTCGGCGCTGGTCGTCAAACTCAAATCGCCGATATCGGATAGATCGACAATATGGGACCACACTGCCCGTCTTTCGTCCACATGATAGGCGGACAGTGATTGTGCAGCTTCGATGGTTCCGGTCGTCAAACCGGCCTGGCTGACAAGATCGGAGATGATATCGCCGATGGTTTGCTGCACATAGGATCCGGCATGGTAATAGCGTGTCAGCGCTCCGGTGGCAGCTTCGACTTCTATGGCGATTGTGTTTGGATTAAAGTCGATCGCACTCACCTTCCCGGTTAGCACAGTGGCAGACTCGGCCTCTGCATATCCCAATCCGATCGAAAAATCGTCGCCAACGGCAACATCCACCAGCGGGGAATGGTAGGTGCAGGCCACGATGGCAATATCCATGGCAGCACCGACGGTCATGTCGCACTGGACACGGACCACGGCAGCTTCCGGACCGGAAAGCCCGGTGCCCCCGGCGGTCAATTCGATTGCCGGACGAAGGATGCTCATTGATCCTCCACCAGGATGCCGTGACGGCGGCTTTCGCGCAACAGCACGTTTTCCAGCCGGCGCGCGAAATTGGTGTCGGTAACGGTCGTTTTTGACAATTCTGCGGGTTCCGGTCCATTTGACAGCGTCGCCGGGTTGACAACCGATGGCCACGATTCAGGCCCGGATGTAGACCGGGAGGGCCTGTCGTCCGGGTCGTTGAATTGGCTCACCAGCCGTTGCAGGGAGCTTAAATGGGCACCTCGGCTGTCGGCGCCGCTCATACGGGAACTGAGGCCTGGGCTGGACGCCACGGGCTTTTCCATTACCTGGTCGGCAGAATCCCGATCAATAGCGGTCGAACCGGCTTTGGCCGGCTTGCGTGTTCGTGACGTATCGCCGTGCGTTGCGCCGGCGGCCCATGACAAAAGGCGGTCGGCCGAAACCGCGGGCTCGCTTTTGATGGGAACCGACAGGCCGCTGCGTGACAGGACCGATTTCCCCAGAATCGATTGGATACCGCCCTGTGAACCCACGGTCATGAGACTCGCAGATCGACCCCGTTTCGGCGCCACAGCCGATCGCCGCGGACCGCTCCTTGACCCGGATGCGCTTTTTCCCGAATCCCGCGCTTCTGCATTTTCAGGATCGACATGCACATCAACAGGCGCCCGCCTGCCCGCCTTTAATGCGTCAGGGGGACTTGGCGCCGGCATCAAACTGAGCCTGCGATGATGCGATACGGCCCCGAATTCGGCACTCGATGACGGGGCTGAATTTCCACGCACGGGCGTTCCGGCCGAAGACGTCCTTATGGGCGGCTCCTTTTGCGGTGCACCCGAACCGATCGTCCGGATTGAACCCCTATCCGATAGGAAATGCGAAACATGGCGGTCGAGAATTTGCGCGATAGCATCGGCCGTATCTGTTTTAGAAACGCCGGACCCTGAAAGTGCCGCCGGTATCCGACCAGAGATGCCGGCATGCAAACGCCCCTGGAGCCTGCCCTTCGATTCGGAAGCGGCCAGGCCAATTTTAGGCGGTATGGAAACGATCTCCTGATCAGCCGGGTGGTTTGGGTGCAATGCATCGCTGAACGGAATTGGCCGTGTCTGTAGCGGCTGCGGTTTAGTAGCGTCCGGCTGCCGGACAGGTTCGAGGAAACGTTCGATGATCGATTCGAGTAACCGCTCGTTATCACTTGATAGACCTTCGGCCAGACCGGCAACAGGATCGTAGCACAACGATAATTCATCCCAGCGAAACCGCAGCGGCCCGAGCGAAGCCTGTGACAGCCTTTCCAGACGGCTGATTACAGTTCTCAGGTTTTCTGCGGTTCTCGCTTTAAAGGGCATTCTGAATACCGTCATCTTTCTTGCCGAGCATCTCCAAATAGACCAGCACCTGTCCGAGGGTAAGCCCGGCACATTGTTCCGGTGTCCAACCGAATTCACGCGATAGCACAAAACATGCCCGCGCCAGGGGCGCCTGAACCGAATTTTCGAGTTCATCGGCGCTCATGCTGATTCCGCTGATTCGATTGACTTCCTGTAAAAGGAATTGGACCAATCCTACGTGCATCTTGTTGACCTGCGCGATGGAAACCCTGGGCTCGACCAGGGCCTGTTGAACCATGACCACACTTGCCAGGTGATCATCGTCCCTGGCTGCCTTTTGAACCCGCACAAGATCGCTCAGTCGCAACGGGCGAAGCGTTACCGCCATAGCATCCGCTTGGGCTTCAGTTTCCGGGTTGTCGGTGGGACGAAGTATATTGGGGGGAACGTGTACCGTAAACACGGTATCGGCACCTGCGAGCAGCATATCAGCACTTAAGGTCGCCATCAGGCCTCCGCATCCTCAGTGCTGATCCAAAGGGCCTTGAACGCGACCGCTTCCAGCACAAAGTCATCCTCCGGCATATCGAACCGCCATCCATCCAACTTGACACCATGCACGGTGATCGTTGAACTGTTGCCCGGCAGAGCGTTGTTCTCCATGCGAAGACTCAGGTTGAAAGAGGGGCTGATAAACCCGCCGGCAGGTCGGCTCGACCCCGCACCGTCACCCAGCATCAATTTCAGCAGCGCCCCGTTGATATGGGCTCTATTGATGGTACCGGAAACATTTACGTTGCCGGGACGCAGCTCGGTGGCGTAACGTTGTCCGATTTCGTGAAATGGCCGCATATCGGAATCGACCTGGATCGTGACACCGGTTGCCCGCCCTATTTGTGAAACTGAGTAGGTTTCACTGATATCCTTTGCCAGATCGCCCTCGGGTCCCGATTCAACCGCCAGGCCCAGCGATCCGTCAAGACCGGTATAAACATTAGTGTTCGGCATGATGACTCCTTATTGTTTTCGGTAAACATTTGAATTTTTGTTTAAAAATCACCTGACAGCCTTACTGCAGGTTCATCGTCACCCGTATAAAATCGATGGAAAAGGTGGGCATCAATGTCATCGTAACGGCTGCAATACCCTGGATTTCCTGGGCGCGCGTGGCCGTGACCTCGAGCGTATACTGAACCAGCATTTCATCGAGCACCATCTGGGATAAAAATCCGTCGAGGGTCGCCTTGAGCGCAGCGCGAACGCGGGCGTTGTTCAGCCGTCCGATATAAGGATTCGATCCGAGACGAACACCGGCTTTGGCGTAGTCAACGATTCGACGAATGCTGATCTGTTTGAATGCACCCGTGTCGGTCGAAATCCCCTTGACGACTTGAAACCCGAACTTGCGACGTACGAGCAGAACCCGTTTTTGGAGCAGGTTCTTATACACTGTCGAAGAATAATGGGTGTCGAGATCATCTACCGCCACCACCTTGTTGGTCAGACTGACATGGGGTGCCAGTGTACTCAGTTTGCCGGCCACGACAGCCGCCAGATAGGGTGGCGGCAAATCGACGAGGGCATCCGACACCGCATCGACCGTCTTGACACCCGGACCGACAAGGACCGTGCGTCCGGAAGCCAGGGCCCCAGCCTCGGTTTCGACAGTCGTGCTGGTACTTTCACTCGCCCCTAGAATGGCGATCCTTTCACGGCCTTCATTTTCGGTTGCCTCCAGATGCGCTGTAATCGAACCCCGCGCCACATCGGATCCAAATCCACCCACGATAAGGATATTGACCGGCTGATCCTCTAACACGGCAAGACCCTCCGCCAGATCCGCAGCTGATACGTCGGCATGATCCACACCGCCGGTCAGATTGACTGCCGGGTCGACCTCGGTCAATTCCTTGGTTGGATCGACAGGATCGCCTGCATCGACCAGGACGGATTGGGCGACGACCAGTGCCTGGATATCGCCCACTGTCTCACCGACATAATTCTCCGTCACCTGTTTGTAGGTAATGGTGAGTTTAAACGACGGATCCGCCACCGACCCCTCATTGACAACCATATATGCGATGTCATTGCCGTAGCTGCCGGCATCCTTGGCGGTGATTTCAAAACCGTCATCGTCCACACTCGCTACATCGGCGGACGATTTGGTCGGTTCACCGTTGGCGATTCTGACGGCAAAGACATTTTTGGCCCCCCCGCGGAATGCCTGCTCCAGGGTTCGAATGAGTGTGAGGGGATTGTCCGCCAGCGTTGGTGAGGTCCAGCTGTCGTAATTACCAAATACGTCGATCGCCTCAGAATAGCTCCCGACCGCCTTGACCGTGTTGCGGGGCCCCCGCGATGCAGACCCGACCACGCCCACATTACCGGTGGAGATCTGCCCGACACCGATCAATCCTTCTGCCCGAACTTCTATATAAGTTCCCGGCAGCACCATTTCACTAATTGATTCGCTCATGGTATTAACTCCTTTTTTCCGACAGAATTTGCAGAATTATTCCGTCATCCCAAAATATTTCTGCCCGTGAAATTAACCAATTTGCGGACAGACTCCGATTACGTTACTATCGTTTTTTCCAGCCCCTGCCCGTTCCGGAGTTGCGATGTGATGTCAACGGTACTGATCACACCGCCGCCGGTGGGAATACGCGGGGTTGCATGTTCATAGGTGAAATCAAAACTGACCCGCCGCGTTCGTGTATTGCCCGTCGGCCTGTCCGGCGCATCAATCGTGGTCATTGCGGTCACGGCAATTTTTCGCAATCCACTGATCGTATGGGTCGCAAGGAGAGCGAAAACCTGCTGAGTCAGTGCCTCCACCGAGGCGGTGGTTCGGATAAAAAGATCCAGATGCAGCGTCCCGCTCAATCGAACCGTTTCGACTTCCCAGCGTCCGACAAAGTAGGTGGCACTCAACTCGCCCGTTGCCGGAAGCGCCTCCCCCACCGCGATAACGCCGGCATTTTTATCGACGGAAAATTGTCCGGCAGCTGGCGATCCTGTTACAAATGCAAGGGGCGCCCCGTCGATACCGATGGTTACATCGGCCGCCTCCAGAGGATCGGTATCACTCCCGTTTGCTGTGACCAGCGGTCCGTGTGGAACCGTCAGAAAGAGCCGGTCACCGCTGATCAGATCGACCGATTCGTTTGGAAAACGAAGGACTGGATCCACCAGATCGATGTCACTTATGATCGGAAGGGCGCCCACCATCACGCTGGTTGCATCGGCCCCCACGCCGGCACCCGAAACGGTGACATCTGCCATCGACATCGCAATGGCAGGGACATCGTCGGCGACCCGCGGGAGCCCGCCACCGATACTGACCATGGGTGGGTCCAGCCGCGAACCGAGGTAATCCGCTAGCGCTGTCTGGAGTTTATCGAGTGCCACAGGTCGTTATTCCTTTGGGGTGAAATTTGACGTCACCCTATCGAGCGTGTATTTACGGCAACGCATCCTGCAATTTCTTGAGCGCCACGGCACTTCGCCCGAGGCCTTCGTCCAACTGCCCGGAGATGCTCTCGAGCTCGTCAAGCAACGGTTTGAGCATATCGCGCACATTGAGATCGCCGGCGGCTGCCAATATGTCGTCATAGGTGGTCAAGAGCGAACCGAGCATCACCGTCGGTCGCAACGGACTCTGCTCGCCGGCCACTTCCTCCACGGCCGCCTTGAATGCATCTATGGTGGATCGAACCGGAGAAAGCGGATCGTATGCGGCGATGGTGGCCTGCAATTGCTCGAATTCGGTGAGCGGTTCACCCAATAGCTGGCTTGGACGCAGCGCATTGACTTCGTCACGCAGGCTACTGTGCACGGTCGCAATTTCGGCCACGATCGGATTCAGATCGATACTGTCGATCAGTGCCTGCAATTCGGCGACACCGTCTTTGACCGGCTCGATCAGCCCGGTCTCGACAAGCTCGACAACTTTTGCTTTCAACGCATCGACAAGCCCCTGCAAGGGCCCCAGCAGAATTGAAGGCCGCAGGGTGGCGAAAATATCGGCAATGATTTCCAGGGCTGTTTTATCAATAGACGCCACGCCGAACTGGCTCAGCATTTCGGCAAACCGCTGTTTGACGGCTACCAGGGGCCGTAATCCATCCCGCAGTGCATCGGCCACAGTGGTTATCTGACTGAACCCTGAAGTGGAAAGCGTTTGAATCTCAGCCAGGCGCGCCCGGAGGTCATCGGCATAGCGCGGACCATAGGCAAGCACCGGCGCAAACAAAGCTTGCGGATTGTTCGCATTTACCAGGACCGACACCTGCCCATGCAGGGCTGTGCCGCTCTTGCTTTCAATCGCGGAAGCCAGCGAGCGGTGCCAGCCGGTCGCCTGAGCGACGATGGCTTCTACGTTCAGTTCGTTCAAACTGCCGGCAACCGCATCCAGTCGCCCGACAGCTTCCGTGAGCCCGCCAATGACCCGTTCGGCCCCCGGCTCGCCCTTGAGCCATTCGGCAACCTCATCGAAGGCGGCCACACGAATCCCGTCCCCACCGAGCGCGGCCACCAGGTTGCCGGCAATCGGATTGGCGCTGGGCTGGCTGCGCAAATGAATCAACAGGGTATCGAATTGGGCTTCGATTTTGGGGACCCAGTTTTCGAGGTCGACATTGTCGAGAACGTCCTTGAGCTGGCTGACGATACTGTCGAGTTGGTCGGTCCATGACTCTATGCCGGTCAGCTCTTTGACATCGCTGCGCACCGTATCGATGCGATCGGTGACCGGGGCGAACAGCGCTGTCGGCTCAAGCTGATCGTAGTAGGCCAGGATTTGGTCGAATACGGCGTCGACCTCGTCCAGAACATCGGCCCGCAGATCGATCGACGCCACGGCCGCCTTGGCTTGATCGATAACGTCGGCAACCGGCTGGAGGATCACATCCGGATCGATTTGTTGCAATCGGGCCAGAAATTCATCGAACACCGTCGCCTCGAGTTCCTCGATCGGCCCCCGGGGATTGTTGTCCTGCAAAAAGGTGATGATCTCCTGATAGATGGCGTCGATCTCACCCAGAACATCTTCATCAAAACTGGTTCTGATATCGTTCAGGGCTGAAACCAGGGTGTTCTTGACCTCTTCGAAATCGATGGCTTTGACCGGCTTGACCGCTTCCTGAAGATCCGCCTCGACATCGTCCGGCAGAATGTCGAGGGGAACCGCATCGATAACCGTGGCCGCGGTATCCATAACATCCACACCCGTGTCGAAATAGGGGGTCAGATCGATCTTTTTGAGCGTATCGGCCACACGTTGTATTCCGTCCTCGACCTGTCCAAGAATATCGGGCAGTTTGTCGAGCACGGTATTGAGTTCCGCCGCAATGGTATCGAAGGCCCCCTTGACCGTATTGGCCTCGTTCAGCACTGCTGTTTTGGCGGTTTCGATCGAGGATGTGGCCGTGTTCATGGCCGTTTCGATGGCAGCCAGGGAGTCGCCGATAATACCGTCCAGCGCGTCGATCACTTCGGCAACCGGGCGAATTACGGTTCGAATCGTTTCGGCCACGCCTTCAAGATTGAGCCCTTCGATCAGGTCACGGACAACCGTCATGGCGCTGCGAATGGCACCCACGACGGCTTCGATCGCGTTGTTTATTTCTGCAACTATCCCGGTTACCTGACCGATTGCTTGCGAAACCGGTCGGGTCAGGGATTGAACGTCGAGGTCATTGACCGTGGCGACCAGATCCTCGATCAGCGTTCCGAAGCGATCGGCCAGCGCATCGATCGGTGTATCGATGGATGAAAAATCCGACGGAAGCCGTGACAGGAGCCACTCCTGGAGTGTAGCCGCCAGGTCGTGGATCGGATCGGCGACCTGATACCCTTGAAGCATCCGGCCGGCATCACCAATCCGGGCGATGGCATTGGCAAGATCGGCATGGGTGAGGGTTGCCTCGCCGAATCCAAGCCCCTTCTGCAAATGGGAATAGTAGGCCCGCAGGGTGTCCACATACTCCTGGATGATCGCGGTGAGCTCGGCCACCGTTGCGGCATCATTCCCGTCGGCGGCTTCGATCCGGGCAATCAGATCGTTGTTGTCGAACCAGGCGGTCAGATGCTCCCGGGCAAGGTTTATCTCTTCGGTCGGCAACAGCTCTTCCAGCCGCTCGGCCGTTTCGGCGATATGCCGGACCTGCGACCAGATGGCCGTCAAACCTGCCAGCGAACCGATTATCTGGGTCAGGGCGGCAGTCTTGCCGGTAATCGACGGCAGGGTTGAGGATACATCGACCGCACCCCCGGAAAGAGTCCCTACGAGTTGGGTAGCCAGATTGACCGTGCTGTCGGAGGTCAGGTTTTGAACCTGCCCGAGTGCGTTGTTCAGAAAATCCAATCCCGACTGATCGCTCTGCCGCTCGCCGGGTTGACTCTGCAAACGGTCCAAAAGGACACCCGGATCGCTTGCCTGGAAAGATTCGGCCTGATCCAGAACACCGGTCAGGGGTGTTATCAGACCGGTCACATCCGCCACGTGCCGAGTCCCGAAAGGCCCTGCTGGGCAACAGATGACAGCGAAGTGCTGATCGGTCCCAGATCGATGCCGCTCAGCGGTCCCGCCGCCTGGTTTAGCCCGTTCGAATCGATAACCGGCGCATCCGGGGAAACGTTGTTCAGCTCGGTGGTAATCCCGTCCAGGGAAAAGGAAAATCCGTCCTGTAAGCGATCTATCAGTCCCATTAATCGAACAATCCTTTGAGTCCGTCGATCAAACCGTTAACCGGCTCGGTAGCCGCCGTAACACCGTCGAGAGCGGGCAGTATGGGGGCAACGGGGTCACCCAGCGTCGGCACATCGACCAGAAGTCCAGGCAATTCAAACCCATCCAGGGAAAGATCTGCTTCTAAATCCAATTCGGCATCGATCCCCAGATCCGCGCCAAGATCATCGAACCCGCCTGCCGGCTCGGGTGGTTCGACATACTCGCGCAACACGATACGATAACGAAAAGGCCGGGCATAATCGTTGGATTCGGTCACGTGGAGATCCTGGATAAGCACCAATTCAAGCTCGGTGGCCGAAACGATATCGGCCGTAAAGCTCACCGGTTCACCTTCCAGGAATTTGGTGCGAATGTTGGTGAAAAAGTCATCGCGCATCTCTTCGGCGTGCAAAGAACCGACAATTTCCACCGCAATGCTCTCTGTGCCCAGATCCTGGTGCAATGTTCCCTGCAGGCCGGGCACCGACAGGGGTGCCAGGCGTCGGTGTTCGACGGCGGCAATTTGCTCTATACGCGGGATTTCCCAATCATCCAGCATGGGTATGAGGGCCATCGATTATCCTTTATCTTCCTGGATAGATCCAAAACTCTTTTCAAACTTTTCAATCGACTTTTTAAGCGTCTTTAAAAAGGCCTTGGCGTAAACCGGGCTGGTAATAATACGCGAATACAGCTCCGCTCGGTCGTTTTCAGAATAGTACTGCCCGAAATCGATAATGAACTCGTAGGCGTTATGGCCTACTTTGAAATAATTCGCATATCGACCTTCCATGTTCTGATCATCTGAGGAGGAGATATGCTTCTTTTTATTATTGGGTTTACGCATGGGGGGTGGAACCCGCATAATCAATGAAGAAGAGCAAGATCGATACCAGGAAAGACCATGAAGTCGCTCATTACTGCTACTCTCCTGATTCCATTCAAATTCTTTGTCATTAAAGCACAGATCGTTTTAAATCATTTTCGCTGAAAATTGATACAGCCATACCTTTAGCAGGTGTTACTCTAATTGGAATATTCAGATTGACAGGATCCTGGTGGTATATTTTGTCTCCAGATATTAATGTATTAGGCAAGAGGGGCATCGGGATCGTCCGGGGAAAAGACCACGCCTGTCGGTTGTTACATCCCAATGTGACAATGTGACACTCGGTGGTATGTTTTCCCCGATGGTGCCAGGGATATTTTCAATAAGGCAATCCAGCTATTGATTGGAGAACCGATACAGAGGGATCATTACAGTTAAAGCGGCATTAGGTCACTTTATATAAAAGCACTTTTTTGCCAGGCGTCTTTTTCATGGCGTCGATATCCAGGCCCGGAACAGCGGATGCCAGATTGTTCCAGGTTCTGAAACCGGAACTGCCCCAGGCGGCAATAATCGCCTCGGCTCTCTTATCGCCCACCCCATTGAGCGCCTTTAAAGCGGACTTTCCTTGTTGGACCATTTCGGATATATAAACTTTTTGATCCGGTACTCCGTCCAGATCATAACTGTCCAGGGCGGTTTCAATTGTGTTTTTAACCCGGTGTTGTTTGATAAGTACACCCTTTTGGGGACTGACCTCTATTGCGCTGCAGTCAAGTTCTGTGGGGACACCGGCTTCAGCCTCGATTACCTCGGCTTTTTCCTCTTCACCGCTTTTTCTAAGATCCTGAACCTTGTCGGTCTTGAGACCCGAATGACTGCCGTATACCGCACTGACCACAAAATCGACTGTTTTGCCATGTGTATTGACCGCATCCTTGGCCGCCTTCTCAAAGTTCGGTTCATGGTCCTGGGTATTGGCATATTGGGTTAATGGGGTCAGATTACGCCAATCATCACCGCGTCCGCCTAAATTGTTATTTAAGAGGTGACCGGCCACATAGTAGGAGGTACCGCCCTTGCGTCGGGCTTTCAGTGTCCTGAACGCATCGTTCTGGTTCACATAACTCTGATTCACACCTGATCCCTGGTTATTTTTAACGAGCGGGTTCACCCGGATACCCCGGCCGAAGCCTTTGCCTGTCTTTGGATTATAGATGTATTGTATCTTTCCTGTACCGACACCGGCGGGCATGAACTTGGCGGTTTCCACAGCCAGCTGGTTCATCATGGCCGTAATATTGGTGTTTAACTGCTGTCCTTCCTTTCCCGAGGATTTGGCAACGGCTGCGTCAATTTTACGGCTTAAATCAAGGGCTTTATTCTTTGCCGCTTTCTGTACCGGCGTTTTTGCTTCAGCAGCGTTGATGAAGCCGCTGTAGGGTTCCGGCGTGCTTTTCATCATTAAACGGGCGCTTTTGCCCTGTCCCTGAAAATAAAGGGCATGTTCTTGACCCGCATGAATGAATTTCTTTTTGCTCTTCCACCAGGACACAATTTTTGAAACGCCTTTTTTAACCAGGGCCTTGCCTTTGCCGAAAAGGCTTTTCGCTTTGGTTACGATCCAATCGATGACCTTGTCCACGATTTTATCAACTGGCTGGCGGATCTTGTTGACCACTTTTTTGATTTTATCCGATATGCCGCCCAATCCGAGCAATCGTGCCAGGAACCCTAAAATTACCGGAATGGCCCGGGCCATGGTTTTTTCGATCCAGTTGGCTGCTTTCTTTATCTGACCGTATGCTATCTCCGCGATCGAGCTGAATACAGCCTGAACCAGAGAAGCGATCTGCTTGGCCCTTTCGATAAAAAACATGATCGTGTTGTATATCGCCAGGGCCGCCTGGATGATTGCACCCACCGGGTTAAACATGGTGGCCAGTTTGGTAATGGCGGCTGTGACGATTTTAGTTACGATCCAGCCTTTGATGGCGCTGATGGCCGCATCTTTGATTTCTGCGGCTTTTTGCTTGATCATTTCCCAAAGCGCTATAGGGCCCTTGGTAACCAGGGTGACCAGGAAACTGACAGTTTTTTCCATAGTCGATACGATCTGTTCGCCCCTGGGTCCCAGTTTCGTTACCACTTTCTGTCTGATGCGCTGATAGGTCAATCCGAGTATTTGGAGAACCAGATAAATGATGCCTTTCAAGTCCCATTTTTGCGGCAGTTTGATTTCAGCGCCTTCCATGGCACCCATCAGCCAGCCAAAAAGACCGGCTTTCAGGTGTTCCCAGATTTTTTCCTTGAATTGAGAAAACCCTTGTTTAATCGCTTTGAAAAGGTTGCCAACAAATCGAATGGGATTTCCGGCTATTTTGAGAATAACGTTACGGCCTTTGTTGATAATCCCCATGATCTTTTTTACAGGTGCACCGACCAGAATGAGGAATCCTTCCAGTATCAGCAGCGGCACTTTAATCATCACCGTGCCGGCGACACTAAATAGTTTTCCCACCAGCGACTTGATAAAGCTCACGACCATCCCGGCAGTTTTGAGCCAGGAGGTCGGATTCTTTTTCAGAAAGTTCCAGATATCGGCAACCGATTTCTTGATATAACCCCAGCTCAAACCGGCTTTTGAGAACGCCCCTTTGAATACCGCTGCGATTTTACCCAGAATATTGGCCTTCACCAGGTTATCATAGGTTTTCTCTTTCTTGAGCAATTTGAAAATCAAACGGACAAAACCGAAACTTTTCTTTTTTTTCTTTTTCTCCGCCAGTGGATTTCCAAATAGATCCATGATCAGGTTAAAGCCGGGTATGGCTTTGAGCAGCTTTAAGGCATATTCTTTCGCTTTTTCCAAAAGCCAAATGACAACCTGTTTGAGTAAGGTCCAGCCGACTTTGATTACTTTGGAAACCAGTGAACGCAGAAAGCTGACAAACATACCGGCTGCTTTTGACCATGTCCGCGGGTTAATGGATATAACCGACAAAATTTTCTTTATTGAACCGAATATAAATGATTTTGTCAGGTTGGCCGATACGAAAGCATTTCGAATCATATTGACGGCTTTGCCGACGATATTGGCTTTAGCCAGCTGTTCGTAAGTCTTTTTTTTATTTACAAGCGTGAAAATAGATTTTAACAGCCCTCCACTTGATGTGACCCTTTTCCCGCTGATCGGATCCTTTCCAAGGAGCCCGGAAACAAATCGATAACCGGGTATGCTGCGAACCCGTCTGGCGATGAAATTCATGGCTTTCTTTAGGAAATAGGAAAATCCCTTGGCAACCATGGACCCGATTTTTTTAACGCCCTTCCAGGCCTTTTTGGCCTTCTTCTTAATCCATCCCCACACTCCCTGCACCTTCGGTTCAATGGTGCGCTGCGATACCGTATGGTTGGACGAAGCCGCTACGCGGCGGAAAAAAAATTCAAATTGGTATATAGCTTCTTTAGTTGCTCAATTCCGGGCACAATTAAAGAAAGGAGTATACCATGGACCAAGCGGAAACCA
>Ga0126335_1000049_pt1 | contig 52563 bp, 39 predicted proteins | sample OlaspJWI45metaG_FD_108409 | JGI IMG/M metagenome (GOLD analysis project Ga0126335, IMG submission 108409) | Marine gutless worms symbiont microbial communities from Oahu, Hawaii - Olavius sp. 1 OAHU.JWI-45 metaG | ecosystem: Host-associated > Annelida > Digestive system > Unclassified | place... | reverse complement strand
CCGAAAAGATCCTGGTTTATGATTTCAAAGAAAATAGGTTGCTTTGAGCGAATTGAATAATTCTATAGGTGGGTCAACTCGGTTGAGTAAAGGCGGGTCAGTTTAAATGAGCGTCAAGGAACCTTATGCGCCATGGGCGAGTTTACCGAGACAATGGAACATTGCGGGCAAGGGACAGCGCTTTACCGGATCCAACACCACCGCCATCGTGACAGCCTGCTGTACGGCCAGGACCCGGGGGTAGTATATCCGGCATATGCGGCTATCGCGCAATGGTGCCTTGGCTTTCCGGATCGAGCGCGAAACAAAAGCCGCGAGTCGCTTAACTTGGCAAAGGCGCTTGATCAGCCTTTTAGCCTCGCCTTTGCATTGGGTATGTCCTCTTTTGTCCATCACCTCTGTCGAGAAGAAGATATTGTTCTAAAGCGGGCGTCGTCGACTTTAAAACTATCGACCGAAAAAGGTTTTGCACAATGGATCGTGCCTGGCATTATTTTGCGGGGCTGGGCCCTGACGCATCAGGGGCAGGAAGACGCGGAAATCACCGCCATGCAACAGGCTTTTGACGGATGGCGGGCCACGGGGGCAACTCTGGTGAGTCCGTATTTTCTTCTTATGCTGGCTGATGTGTATGCGGTGACCGGTCAAACCGAGGCGGGGTTGGCAAGCCTGGCAGAGGCGCTGATCCTGATTCAGAACCACGGGGAGCGCTGGATTGAGGCCGAAGTCTACCGGATGCAGGGCGAGTTGCTGCTCAAACAGGGAAAATCCGAAATAGATGTTGAAAAGTGTTTCCGTCAGGCATTCGATGTCGCCGTTCGACAACAAGCCAAATCTTTGGCACTGCGAACGATGATGAGTCTGACTCGTCTGCGAAGAAGTCAAGAACGGGAAACAGAGGTATTACCTTTGCTGATGGAGACATACAGCTGGTTCAATGAAGGATTTGACACCCCGGACCTCATGGAAGCCAGGGATCTGCTGGAAGAAATTTCGTAACGCACCTAATATGAAGGATGGGAATACATTAGGGTTATGTCTTTACTCGAAGAGAGAAGTCGGGATCTCGAAAGAGGTAAGCATTGAGGGTGCGATATTTTCAGGTTGTCGATCAGGTTGTATCTGACAAATAAATAAGCATGCTGAAAGGGTCGGAGGCCTGGTATGCTTCTTTTCAAACAATAAACCTGGCATCAGCCACGCTGAATGGCCCATAATTTTCAAACTACCAATCCGCAGTCTTTTACTCAATCCGTCCATACCATCCACTCTGTTTCAAAATTTCACGCTATGCTTTGAAATCGACAAATGTGCATTGCTTATGCACTTTGCACAGGTTCGCTGTGTAGACAATTTCTAATGCTGCGCATAGTTTAATGCTAAACCAGCTGGGCTTGAAACTCTATCCGGTCTAATGTCAGGAGCAGTGCAAAACACTTCTGAATCAGGCCAGATCCAATTGGATCGAATTAAAAAATGTCAGAAGAAAAAGAAGGGAGATTGTCATGCGATATTGTCACATTAAATCAAACTCTTTCTATTTCAGGTTCGTCGCAACGGTGTCAATAATCACGATATTGTCGTTCTTGCATTCCGCGTGTGCCGTAAAGCTTGTCCAGCCGTATGATCAGAAACTCGTCAGCGACACGGAATCTTTTTACAAAAAAGCTGCTTCGTTCATTGACGCAGGCAAAGTGGTCAGTCCTACTACAGATGCCGACCGTGCTAATATCGACGACCCCACAGTCCATCCAGGCCATTTTAGTAATTTTGAACCAAAGTACGATGAGCTGCTCGTCGATACCGAGGCACTTATCCTGCGCGGAATGGCGAGCAGTGCCGAAATCGATGCAGTTGGTGCGGCGATCCAAAATAAAATTGACAAATTAATAAAAGCAGAGTTGCCATCCAATTGCCCAGAATTGGAAAACGAATTTGGAAGGGTCAGTCTAACAGTAGCAAATTACGTAGATCTAAAATGTATGATTCTCAAATGGAAAGATAGGCATGATGACGAACATTTCACCCAGGAAAAGAAGATATTAAAGCGTGGAAATTGGGAATCTCGCAGGCTTAATCTTTTCAATACGATTTTGGCAATTCAAAAAGCTGAAGGTTTCAAGAAGGAAAAAAATGGGCAGTAAAAATCATTCATCACTGCTATAGGAGGATATAAACATGACAACTATAAACAATGTCGATTTTGATAAAGTGACCAAAGATGCACTCAAAGCGGCCAAGATTGTAGTAACCGATAATTGGGACGAAGTTCGTGACATTCTCGAAAATATCACCAAGGGTCTGGTTAACGATGTTGGATTCATTGCAGTAAAAAAGGTTACCGGTGAATTCAACGAGAGTGACGCGCGTGTGTTTCTCGAAGATCAAAAAATGGTGGCTCGAATCCGCCTGCGCTCGATTGCTATCATTACGTCAAAAATTGCCGAACGCATTTGGAACGCAATCGCCGAAATCTTCAGGTCAGCCATCACCACGTCCTTGGGGTGGTCAATACTATAAGGCCCTTTTGAGGTTGGATTGAAATGGTGTCAAATCTTGATTAGTGATTTAATTATGAGCCACTTCCGTCATAACTGCTTATCATTACAACGTTATAAAACGTGATAAAGTGCCCTCACATATTCAGTCCACCATGCACACGCCTTAATTTTCTAAGAACGGTTATCAATCGATTTGCAGATAATTAATCACTAATCAACGGTTTGACACCATTGGTTCCCGGGACCGGCAGGTCGAATTCGAACATTTGCCTATTCATAATTTTCTTATTTTTTAAGAAATCGATTGATTTTTGGTCTTTTGTTTCAATATATCTTTATACTGGCAACCATTAAATCAAGGATTGCTTATGCTGACTCACAAAAGATGGATTGTCCTGGCGCCTCTGTCCGCCTGTTTGGTGCTATTTTTCAGTTGTGCGACTTACAATCCAGGCCCGGCAGACGAAATGCCGTTTCGAGAAAGGGAGCAGACGCAGGTTGAAAGAAACGTTCGGGTCACCGCAGCTGTTCTGAGCGCAGATGAAACCCAGGCCTATTTTGGCCTGCCCCTTTACAAAAGAGGCATCCAGCCGGTCTGGCTGGAAATTGAAAACAAGAATCCGCATCCGGTCTGGTTCCTGCCATATGCAACCGACCCCGATTACTTTCCGCCCCTCGAAGTCGCCTACATGCATCACATCACCTTTAAGGCCAAAGTCAATCAGGCCATGGACCGGAATTTATACGACAGTGCCATGGGCTTTCAAATCCCACCGGGGGCAAAGCGGTCGGGTTTTGTTTTTACCCATCGACAACTGGGCACCAAGATCTTTAATGTCGAGTTGATCGGAAAAGGGCATGCGTTGTGGCTATTCACGTTTTTTGTCAATGTTCCCGGTTTGCCGATTGATTACCAGCAGGTCGACTGGGCAAAACTATACAGCGACAAGGAAATCATCGATTTCGATGAACAGGGTTTGCGGCGGGTCCTCGAGCAGCTGCCTTGCTGTGCCTCTGACGAAAAAGGCCTGAAAAAAGGAGATCCCATCAACCTGGTAATTGTCGGCCGCGGACGGGATGCCCTTTACGCTCTCATCCGCAGCGGCTGGGATGAGACCAGGGCGATTAGCGGCGCTAAATCCGAATCCAAAGCGACCCTGGGGAAAATACAAAAGTACCGGCCGGTGGAACCGCAATATCTCTATAATCGCCGGCAGGATGCTGCATTCAGCAAGACTCGCAAGGGCATCAATTCGCGCAACCAGATCCGCCTCTGGCTCAGCCCGTATCGACTGAAGGGATTGCCCATCTTTGTCGGGCAAATTCAGCGTAACATCCGCACTGCCTCCCAGACGGCAACGCACCGGATCGATCCGGATGTGGATGAAGCCAGAACTTATCTCCTTCAAGACCTCTGGTATTCACAGGGCCTCCAAAAGAGGGCTTATGTAAAGGGTGTTGGCCAGGTTCCCATATCAACGCCGCGCCGGAACTACAAGGGCGCTACCTACTATACGGATGGGCTGCGGGTCGTGCTCTGGTTGTCCAGCCAACCGGTGCCGTTTACCGAGATCGATTTTGTGGATTGGGAACGTCCATCCATACGATAGTTCCGGCTATCACAGCTCAGGACAACCAGAATAGCATGCAACGGTGGAACCGGGTTTAGTAAATTGTGGCCAGCTTATGGCGCGTATCAGGCAGATTACCGTTTCGTCAGCAGGCTCAAACCATTCAGGGAAATAGCATTATGGCATTTAAAATTCAACCATACCGTCTGTTCGTAGCGGTTATTTGTATCGGCATTATTATCGGATGTTCATCGCCCCCGGATCCGTTGGAAAAAGTGCCTTACCAGCGGCGGAGCCTGACCCAATACAGCGGAAAGGTTCGCGTGACCGCATCCGTACCCAGTGCCCGGGAGACCAGAGAGTTGTTCGGAGCGAACCTTTACGGCAAAGGTATTCAGCCCATCTGGCTCGAAATCGAAAACAAGGAAGAAGAGCCGGTCTATTTTTTTCCGATCGGACTCGATCCTGACTACTTTTCGCCGTTTGAGGCAGCCTATCTGGGGATTGCAAATTCTTCGACCGATCCGGACAAGACCATGCAGCGATATTACTACAAGAGCGGGCATCCTACTTATATCGGTCCGGGAAGTGTGACATCGGGTTTTGTCTTCTCCAATCTGGACGAAGGCACCAAGGGATTCAATGTCGATCTGGTTAGAGAAAACCTTGATGTCGCCTCGTTAACTTTTTTTATCCAGGTTCCGGGGCTGCGCACCGACCACAGTAGCGTCGACTTTAAAAACCTTTACCCGCCCGACCAGATTATCGACTACGATAAGCAGGGATTGATGAAAGCCCTGGAAGCGCTGCCCTGCTGCACGACCAACAAAAAAGGGACCGAAAAGGGAGATCCCCTCAATCTTGTCATCATCGGCGAAAACAGCGATGTGTTTTTCGCTTTCATTCGCAGCGGCTGGGACGAGACCGAAACCGTCTATGGCGCTTCGGCCATTAAAACAGGCATATCTTTTCTTTTCGGTGGGCGCTACCGGTACTCCCCGGTCAGCGCGCTATACGTGTTCGGCCGTCCCCAGGATATTGCCCTGCAAAAGGCGCGCGAAACGATCCACGAGCGCAATCACCTGCGACTCTGGCTAACGCCTTACCGAATTAAGGGCAAGCCCGTGTGGATCGGGCAAATCAGCCGTGATATCGGGGTGCGTTTTACAACCAAAACCATTACCACCCACAAGATCGATCCGGATGTCGATGAGGCCAGGAGCTATCTCGTTCAGGATCTGCTCTATTCACTCGGGCTGGCAGCCTTTGCCCATGTTAAAGGCGTCGGAGCCGCACCCATCACCGAACCCCGGCAGAACCTTACCGGAGATCCCTATTTTACGGACGGATTCCGTGTCGTTTTGGTGTTATCCGGTAATCCTGTTGATTTCAAAGATATTGAATATGTTGAATGGGAAAGACCGCCAGCGCGGTGACAGGGATACGGGATATTGGTTTTATCCAAATTTGAACCTACCTGACGAACCCTCAAATCCTTTCTTCAGATTTTTGTTGTTATTTACGAATCAATTGCGCTAAAAATTTAAATTCCAGGACAAAAGCGTATCGAAACGTCGACGCCTGCGTTCCAGTTTATAAGAAACACGCAGTGTTTATAACCGCTCCTGCCTGGGAGGCTTGTGCCTTTTAAGATTCTGAATTTTATACGAATAGAAGGTGTTAATCCATTGCGCATTATTCCGGAAATGATCGTGTGAGCCAGAACCAGATGACATGCCGGCGGCGATTTCGGGAAACCATGACCTATGGCAATCCCGATCGGGTGCCTTATTTTGAGGAAGGCCTCCGCCGTGATGTGTTAAGGGCCTGGCGCAAACAGGGAATGCCGAAAACTGGAAAGGGCGGTTCGCTGTTACAGTCGGATCCGCGTGTGGAAATCGATCCGGAACTGGAACCGCGGCCGGAGCTCAGGCATTTGCCGACCGGCAGGGCGGATCTTATCGATTTCAGCCGCCGCCTCGACCCGCATGATCGCGGCCGGTTGCCCCGGGGCTGGAAACGGCTGGTTCGCACCCTGAAAGACGAGGATTCGGTTCGAATGCTGCGGGTTCATCGCGGGCTGTTCCTTTCGATGGGTGTCCACGCCTGGGACCGGTTTTATGATCTGATGGTGCTGCTGGGAAAGTCCCCGGACATTGCGCGCGCAGCGATGCGGATCCAGGGTGAATTCTGTGCCGGACTGGCCGGGCGTATCCTCGCGGAAATTGAGATCGATGCGGCTGTCTTCAGTGAGCCGATCGGCGGTAATGAGGGACCGCTGATATCCCCGCGAATGTACGCAGATATCGTATTAAAAAGTTATCAGCCGATTATGGCTGTCCTGAAGCAGCACGGTGTTGAAACGATCATCTTCAGAACGTACGCCAATGCCCGAATTTATATCCCTGTCATTCTCAAATGGGGGTTCAACTGCCTGTGGGCCTGTGAGGTGGATATCGATGCGATGGACTATCGCTCATTGCGCCGTGATTTCGGTAAAGAACTGCGACTGATCGGCGGCGTCGACCTGGATGCCCTGCGGGGCGGAAAGGAGATGATCGATCGGGAACTCAATGAAAAAATACCCCCTTTGCTGGCCCAGGGCGGCTATGTACCGCTGGCCGACGGAAGGGTGCGCAAAGATGTAACCTATGCTAATTATATATATTACCGGCAGCGGCTGCATGAGATTTCACAGAAAGTAGGATCTGAGTAATGCTGACAGATATAAACGTAAATCAAGCCAGGGTCTTTTGGGTCTGCTTTTTTTTATGGCTGGGTCTACCGCCGGCAAGTATGGCCGAAAGGCTGTATCACTGGACCGATGAAACCGGGCAAATCCATATCACCCAGGAGCCACCCCCGCGCAAGGGGCAGCTGCAGGAAATTATGGATTATGCCCAACCGTCCAAACAGAACGCTCCGGGTGAAAGCGAACGCCCTGCCAATAGGCGCGATCCCGAAAGGGAGCAGGACATCATGCTGGAAATCGAAAAACGGCGCTACGAGGGAACCGAATCAGCCATTCGAGAATCCCGGCAGGAGCGACCGGCCGAATCACCCGGGCCCAACTCCTGCTACGTCGAACTTCCGGCCCAGGACATGTACGTACGGGTTTTTGATATCGATGAATCCGGCAGCCGCGGTGTAAAAATATGGAGCGGTCCGATGAAAAAATTCGAGCGCAGATTATTCAACAGCCGACGCGGTAAGGTGAGTATCGACTTTAAGGTAGGGCCCAGAGATCCGTACCATACTCACGATGTCAGAATTTGCGACAACGGCGGGACTATCCGGTTGCTGCCCCGGTGAGTATCCATCCCTAGACAGCATCTTCTTGTCCGGCGACTTGTGCGGCGTAGTCTTGACGAAGACGTAAGCCCGCAGGGCGAAGACGGAGCGACTCAGGCCGGCGTTCTCGCCTCTTTGCAATCCTCGACGTAGCTCGCTACGCCTCCGGTTGCAAAGAAGGCTGCGGATTGCGACACACCTTGAAAGATAAGATTAAGATGTGAAGTCCCGCAACGCGGGGTGACCCACCGACCGTAAAAAAGAAATGATTGTGAAATCCCGCAAAGCGGGAGCCTGAGCCGCAATCTACTATTCAGGGATGGACACTGTTTGTAATTTGAGATTTGTTTTTTGGAATTTACTCTCTTAGGCTTGAACTTCTTCCATATTCCAAATTGAAGGTTTTTAAGGGGGATGTGATGCAAATCAAACTTCTGGATAATTTACCCCGCTTTCTCGAAGTGCTGGGCCTCGATGAAGAACCTCTGGGGATTTTCTACACGGACGAGAAGCCGACGGAAGGCTTTTCACCCAAACCATTGGATCTTCCCACCCGCGAAAAGGAGGAGAAAAACGAAATTGACTGGCATGCGATATTCGGTGGGTTCTCCTGCGTGATGGGCAATATCTGGCGGGCCCGGAAGAAGAAAACCGCGGCCTATTTTTCGGCCGAACAATTCGGCTGTCCGGGAGGTGCTTTCTGGCTGGGATTTAATAAACCCCAGGTTGAACTGATCATTCACTACGTCTCAACCGGCGTTCCGGACCGCATGCCGGGGGAATTTTACTGCGATTCGCCCGATGCCCTGCGTAAAACATTTGAATATGTGGATCCCCGACCGGCCCCCAAAAAGTTCTGTGTCATCAAACCGGTCAGCAGTTTTGCCGAGGTTGAAGAACCGGAACTGGTTGCCTTTTTCACCCGGCCCGAGTCGTTGAGTGGCCTGCATCAACTGGCGGCCTATGTGACCAACGATCCCGAAGTGGTTGCATCGCCCTGGGGAGCTGCCTGCGGCAATCTGGTGGTGTGGCCCCTGCACTATCTATCTAAAGAACATCGCAAGGCCGTGCTGGGCGGCTGGGACCCATCGGCGCGCAAGTTTTTCAAGACCGATGAACTGTCATTTTGCGTGCCCTTTGACATGTTTGTGGACATGCTCACCCGATTCGAGGAATCCTTTCTGAAAACAGAGACCTGGGCGACCGTCCGGAAAAAGATCGATCGGAGCAAGCGGGCCTGGAATGAAGGGGGCTAGATCACGAACGTGGAGACGTATTTTGCCTATGATCGCTAAACCCTGGTAAGAACAAGCCAACATATAAATAGCCACAGAAAGACACAGACGGACACAGACAATAATGATTTTAGTCCGAGTATTTCTGTGTGTTTCTGTGGCCAAAAAAAATCTGATACCGTACAGGAAAGCGATATGAGGCTCTACCGTGAATTTACCTCCCAGGAGGAAATCGACGCGCAGTACAATATGGCCACCATGCTGGCGGATATGCCGGCGACCCTGGCCGGCTTTTGCGAAAAGAGCGCAGCCGCCCGCCGGACGCTCAACTGCATGCTCGATGTCCGGTTCGGTCCGACGCTGGAAGAAACCGTGGATATCTTTCCGGCCGAGCACCCCGGATCACCGGTCCTGGTATTTATTCACGGCGGATACTGGCGCTGGGGCAGCAGTAAAGATTTCAGCCTGGTGGCGCTCGGGCCGGTGGCCGGCGGCATCACTGTTGCTGTAACCAACTATTCACTCTGTCCCCGGGTCACCATCGCCGAGATCACGCGCCAGAGCCGCGCTGTTATCGCCTGGCTGCACGGCCAGGCGCAGACCTGCAACGGTGATCCGGATCGCATTTTTGTCGCCGGTCATTCGGCGGGGGGACAGCAGGTCGGCATGCTGGCGGCGACCGACTGGCCGGAAAGCTATGGTCTGCCGGGAAATATTATCAAAGGCGGCATTCCGATCAGCGGCATTTTCGATCTGGGCCCACTGCGGTATTCCTGGCTGCAACCCAAGCTGTTGTTGAACCATGAGATCATTTTGCATCAGAGCCCGCTGTTTAATATCCCGGATTCCGGACCGCCGCTGCTGATTACATACGGTGAGAAAGAAACCGCAGAGTTTCACCGCCAGGCGGCCAGATACCATGCGGCCTGGCAAGCCAAGGGGCTGAACGGCGGGTTATTCGTGCAGGAAGGCAAAGACCACTTTAGTGCCATCGAGGGTTTTACAGATGCTCACAGCCCGCTTTGCCGCAAGATAATCGACTTTGTGGCGTCATGAAAATGGAGCAAAGCTGATATGCACTTAATTGCCCGGGTTACTGAATTCATTACCGGGCGCATTGCTGATGGAGGTTGAAAGTGGAAGCATCGGAAAATACGGCCGCATCGAAAGGCCTGTCGGGAAAGCTGCAATGGATCAAAAAACTAACGCTAAGTGAATGGATCGTTATCGATCTGATGATTCTGGCAATCATCGGTGTTGGGATTACCGATTTTGCACCGCAGAAAATGTACACCTACTGGTTGATCGTGGTGCCGGTTTTCGGGTGCGCCTGTATTGTTCTGGAATGGTCACGGGCCCGTGGCAAAGGCAAGAGCTGGTGGGTCATTATCAAGGATCAGGTTCTGCACTGGTTTGGCGTGCTGGTGGCGATCTACCTGGTCTACCTGCTCAGTCAAACAGGACAACTCAACGACGCCAGCAGTGCGCTGGTTATTTTGCTGGTGCTGGCCCTGGCCACATATCTGGCGGGCATCCACCTGGGCTGGCGAATATATGTCGTCGGTGGGTTTCTGTTCGCTATATTTATCATAGCTACCTTTCTGAGAGCTTACATGTGGGTGCTGATCCTTGCCGGCCTGCTGTTGATCGGCGGCTACGTTTACTGGCGTGTAAAATCCCAAAAAGAGGAAACCGTTGTTAAGGCAACGACCTAGTGTTGCTTCCGCCGATTGTATTTACAGAACCCAGGCCAAGGATTATCGCTCTTCCTTAGCATAGTTATAGTAGTTGTCAAAAATGTGTTCCGTTTAGATGAATGCTATCGGGATGGTCTGCACATTCTCAGGACAGTTTTTTTCTAATGATAAAGAACTTTTAGAGCGTTTGGATAATCAGACGTTATCGACAAACCACAAAAACTCAAAAAATACCTATATCGGAACGTTATTCTGACAAACGCTCTATACGTTTGTAAATCCCAAATGACAAATCTCAAATAAGTCCCAATCCGCCTCAGGCGGATGAAACAATGTCCAAATGTTTCGGTTTGTTTGAATCCGTGAAATTGGGCTGTACTTTCCGAACGGTGCCCGCTATAGTCTCAAATCATGCAAACGCGCAGACAAATACTGAAAACATTTTCGCGCTTATTTCTATGGATCTGGGCCGTTTTCAGTTTCGGCCTATCCGGTGTGTCAACTGCATTTGCAAAGCTGAAAAAAAGGATCCTGTCAAAAGATACGGACCCGCAGAGTCTCATTAACCTGAACCCCGCCCACCTGGACACGCGCAATTTACCGGTTATGCCCCTGGAAGCCTTCGAAACTATGGGTGATAAGGATGCACCGTATAATCCGGATAAATGGCGCCTGGAGGTAACCGGTGCGGTTCGATCCCCCCTCAAGCTGTCCTACCGCGATATATTGAGTCTGTCCTCTGTCGAACGGGATGTGCTACTCCTCTGCCCGGGCGTTTTTGTCAATCATGGCAGATGGAAAGGTATTTCCGGCCAGGAACTGCTCAAGCAGGTCAAACCGCAAGAATCCGTATCCAGGGTCGTTTTCCACGGTCGCAGCAAATTCGAAGACCGCACCGAGCAATATGAATTTGAAGAGTTTAAACTCGGGATCGTGTTCTTAGCCTACGGCGTCAACGGCCAAAAGCTTCCCCGCAAGCACGGATTTCCTTTGCGGGTCGTGGCCGAGGGGCACTGGGGTATGAAATGGACCAAGTATGTGTATAAAATTAATTTTAAATGATTAAAATTAATTTAAATAAAACCATATCCATTCTCAGTATCCTGATCGTGCTCAGTATCTCGGCCGCATATGCCGGATCGATTTTGTCCGCGGATAAAGTCCTGGTTATTAAATCTGAACGGAAAATGATTCTGCTCAACAACGGTGCCGTCATAAAAACCTATCCGATCATGCTGGGTCAGAATCCGGTTGGTCATAAACAGGAAAGAGGCGACGACCGTACCCCGGAAGGCGAATATGTGCTCAGAGGAAGAAACCCGCAAAGCCGGTACCACCGTTCCATCCACATATCCTATCCCAATAAGGCCGATGAAGAAGCCGCCCGAAAAAAGGGTGTCGACCCGGGCCGCTATATTGCCATCCACGGTCTGCCGGAAAAATCAGAGGAAGCCGAGTGGGATTACATCGAACGCGACTGGACGGATGGATGCATCGCGGTAACCAACGAACAGATCGAGGAGATCTGGGAGCTGGTCAAAGACGGTACCCCAATCGTAATAAAACCATAGAATTTTCCTGGTGTGTCCAAAAAAAAATTAAAGGATCGGATTTAAGGTCAGTGGCCGCTGGCGAAATTTGAATTCCCCCGCCAATCCTTTCAGAATTTTTGCATCACGTTCGTATACATCCTCTCTGAAATAGACTCGCTGTTCCTGATCAACCCAGACCGTCATGTAGATAAGAAGAACCGGTTTGGGGGCGGGCAGGGGCAGATGCATGGTACGCTTGTTTTGTAGTTGCGCGGCGAGGCGGCTGATGCTCCAGCGATCCCCATCGTTGAGCAGCAATGCGGCCAGCTCAAGCGGCCTTTCCACTCTTATGCAGCCGGCACTGAGAGCGCGCCAGGACGTATCGAATTCTTCCTGTTCCGGTGTGTCGTGCAGATATATGTAGAATGGGTTGGGCAGGTTGAACTTGATATCTCCAATGGGATTGGTGGGGCCCGGGCCCTGTCGGAGAATATATGGGAATCTGCGGGCCGGATATTGCTTCCAGTCGATTGAATCGGGATCGACTGAGCGATTTTTAGTCGTGTAAATTTTTATATCCAGATCACCCAGATATCCCGAATCTTTCTTTACCTGCGGTAAGATATCATTTTTAAATATGCCCGGCGGAACTGTCCAGGTGGGGTTCAGCACAAGCGACGTAATCTTTGACTTGAATGCCGGTGTCTGGCGATACGGTTTTCCAACCTGGGCCAGGCCGGACCAGACCGTTCTACCGTTTTCGAAATAGTGGACTCTGTAGCCGGCGATATCGACCAATACATATTCCAGCGGTATGCCATGCAGCACCCAGCGGGCACGCTCCATATTGGCACGAATCTGATCGATTCTTGCCTGCACAGGTTCATTTAAGACAATTAATGTATTGCGATCTGCGATACCGTCCGGCTCCAGGTAATGGCGGGTCTGAAAGTGTCTGACCGCACGTTCCAGGTCTGCGTCGAAAAGGGCCTCGGAGAGGTTGTCACCACCATTCAGGTCGCCGGTCATATGCAGACGCCGGCGAATAAGCGGAATGCGTTCATCCCGCATTCCTTCCATAAGGCGTTCTCCGCGCGGAATTTTCTGCCAGCCGCCGGAATTTTTGATGGCGCGGTAACCGGCCAGTGCTGTTTTTAAACGTCTGAAGAGCGGATGAACGGGTTTTAACCCGTCGATAATACTGTCCAGCCTATTCGAGGCAACCGCCTGCAGGAGTATCTGCATCGGATCCCTGCCGTCGAGAATTCTGACCAAATTAAGGTAGGGATTTAGCGTTTCCGGGTCAACTTTACCAAAGTACTGATGGTAGGCAAGTCGCACAAAGCCGTCTGACAGCAGTATATCGAAATCGGCTTTTGTGCCGGGGGAAGAGGTTTCATCGGTTTTGATCTGCTCCTGGTAAGCCCGCAGTATGGCATAGTGATAATCTTCCGGGTTCAGGCCATCGGCATGCGCGTTCCGGATGGCGGCCATGAGCTGAGCGATGGTATACGGTCTGGCCCAGGCCGGCTGATACCTGCGCCCCTCGTAAAACTTCGGCAGCGTTTTTACAGCAGCTACGGTCGTCTGGCCAATCGTCAGGCTGCCCGCATCGCTCAGATGATTCATTCTGGCGCGGATAATTTCGGCAGTTATTTCGGATGCGGTGGTCCAGGGTGCGGTGAGGCTGAATAAGAGCAGGCAGACAAAAAAAGCCAGTGTCAACATCCGTTGTCGCTTGCGCATAGTCTTGTACTGTTTCCGTCTCGGGTTTTTAATTTTGCCTGCTTTGCAGATCGTGGGACAAACTGGCCCGAATAATACCTGAGGGCATTAGGCGGTGTCAATCCGCATGGTCTGGTCAAGCACCGGAATTACCCCTGGCGCCAATTTGTTCAGATTTGATAACCACGATGGTTATATCGTCTTCAGTTTCTGCACCCCCTTTAAACCGGTGCACGGCTGTCAGGATGGATGCGATGATTCCCTTGGCGTTCTGCTGCGCATTCCGACGGATCGTTTCATATAGCCGCTGCTTACCAAAGCTTTCACCATTCGAATCGTGAGCTTCCCAAACACCATCGGTATTGAGAACGATAATCTGTCCTTCAGCCAGGCCGGTTCTTTGGTATGTTTCAAACCGGAAGTGCGGGTCCACGCCCAGCGCAATTCCGTTTCCATGCAACTGGTCAAAAGTATCTGTAGCCGGATCATATTGTCAGTGGCAATCAATGCCCTTTTCACTGGCCCAGTCAAGGCCGGTGCAGACACCTTTTTTACAGGCAGTTTTAAGGTCGCGGCAGGCCAATTGGGGTTCGTCCAGATCCGAGTAAGCCATGCCGCGGTTATAATAAGCCACCGCGTTCTTCGGATCCAGGCGGATCGCCTCGGTGTAGTCGTCGATCGCCTGGCGGTGCTGTTTCAGTTCCGAGTAAACATTGCCCCGGTTGTTATAGGCCTGTGAATAATTTGGGTCCAGCCGCAAAGCCTGGTTGTAGTCGTTGATTGCCCGCTGGTACCTTTTCAAATCAGAATAGGCATTACCGCGATTGTTGTAGGCCGATGTGAAGTTCGGATCCAGGCGGATGGCCTGGTTATAGTCTTTGATTGACTGCCGGTATTGTTTCAGGTCTTGGTAGGCCAGGCCTTTGTTATAATATGCCGCCGCATAGCCGGGGTCGAGCCGGATGGCCTGGGAATAATAATCGATGGCCGTCTCAGGGTCGGTGTATTTACCGTTGTGCCAGAGGGCATGGGCTTTTTGAAACCATTTTACTGCGGCTAACTGGTCGGATGATTGCTTGAACCGATTACCGAGACTTTGCTCTTGACGGTCCGAAAGCGCTTTGAGCCTGCGGTTCTCAGCTTCGAGGTCGTCCAATTTGGCCAGGAGTATCTTTTCACGCTGCTGGATTTCTCTATACTTCTCAACCAGTTCTCTATTTTTGAGTAATGATTCAATCCGTTGCTCCAAAACCGATGTGTCCACTTCCACTCGAGCCACAATTTCCAGTCCGAAGGTGTCATTCTCGAGGTATTTTTTTTCGGATATAATTTCGACCTTGAACACGGCAGTTGAAAGGGCCATCAGTTCGTCTGCAATATCGATATCCTGATGCCGGTCTTTCAGATATTCCTTGACGATAAACAGGCGTTCGATGTAGATGCCGGCCCTTTCAAGGACATCCCTTTTAGCCCGTGCGACAGCTGCCACGCGGGCATCGTCCGGCGACTGGCTGCCGCTGAACGGCTGCCGGATGGTGCGGGTATAGGTTTTAATTTCAGCACCGGCAAGTGCCGGTATTGCCAGAAGCAAAATTATGGCCAGCAAAAAACGGTATCTCATTACTTCTTCTCATCCAAGAGTTCAGTTTCTCACGCACTTTCTCTGCCAAAGGTCGATTTGATTCCTCCATCACATTTTCTCCAGTCGGAATGGAACCGTGATTGCGATCACATTCCCCATACCGCCATCGGCGGCACTGTCCTGCACTTCAGGTGAACTGCCGGGAACGCTTCAAATGTGTTAGGGAAATGCTTAAACTTAGTGTATTTAACCAGAAAAATCAATGCCGGCTGGTCTTTGTTCTGTTTGGGATTACGATTGACACATCGTTTATCGCATTATATAGATATTTCATAATCGCATTGCACTTACAAAGGAGGGTTGCCCTATGCCGGTTAAACTTAACTCCTATTGGACGATTAAACAGGAGGACTATCAAGCGTATAACAAATTTATGATTAAAAAGTACATTCCGGGCATCAATAAACTGGGGCTGCATACCCTGGCCGGATGGTCCGTGCTTGTGGGCGGTTACAGCGAAATTGTTCTGGAATGTGCCGGTAACGATTTGAGCCTGCTCGAATCGGTTCTGCGGGATAAGAAATATAAAGAGCTCAAGGCCCAGTTGTTAAATTATGTAAAGAACTATAAAACCAAGGTCCTTGTGAAAACCGGCAAGCAGGATGCCTACTCAACCGATATCAAACAAAATACGGTTAAGTTCAACCAGACCTGGGATCTTATCAGTGATAAAAAACACGATTACGGTGTATTTACCAAAAATGAATACTATCCGCTGCTCGATGAATTGGGCATATTTGTGGCAAGAGAATGGGAGGTTTTGATCGGTGACGGACCCAGCATCATCTGCGAGGGTCGGGCAACCGATATTGACAGTATGATACGGAATTTGCAAAGTAAAAAGTTTCGCCGGGCAAAACAGCATCTAAAAAATTATATCGAAAACTACCAAAGTCGTATCCTCACTTTTCATATTCAGAAAATAAAAGGGTATAAGTCGGCCAGCTACAACCTTATCGACCATTAGTGCCGGTCAGGGCATCATTACAGCAAAAATAAAGAGGCACAGGATTTGCATCCTGTGCTTTTTTCTTCTGTCACCTTGCTGGCCTGTCGGTTGATTTTCTCCGCAAAAGGCAACTGTGTTTCGGGTTCGACGGTTTTGAAATAGCAGCTCCTTTCGACGCATGCAGCATCGCTTTCTTTTCAAGCCATCTAACTGATAGGTATGACAGGGGATAGAGACTTATTCAGTATTGTCAAATTTGAATAGGGCTGTGTATTCGAAATAGTTGCAAAGCAAACATCTTGTTATCACATGAAGCGTACACTCATTGACGGCCAAATTTCGAGGTAGGGGCGGGGTTTTTTCCATAAGCGCTAAGTTTTTTCCCCTAATCGAAAGCGGAGGGATGTTTACTTCAAAATTTTCACATCGGATTTATGAGCATAATTGAAATAATTTTGAGGAGCGTAGTGACATCATTGTTCGATGTTCAACGTTGGATGTTCGATGTTCATCTCTCAATAACCTGCAGGGCATAAATGGTATCAAAGAATATCACTTATTCAACTTCGTGCTTAGAGGGATAAACCGCGCCCCTGCGAGATAAAACATCTCCTTAACCTGAAGATGGCAGGGATTGTTTGAGCCAATATATCCGTGATGCAACACTTGCCCAGCCCTTAAAAGCCTATTGATCCAGGTGCCGGTGGGGGCCGGCCCCGAATAGCCGGACAGCGTTGCCGTAGGCAATTTTTTCAGCGACATCCCGCGGCAGTTGACCGAGCCAGTGCCGGTCGAATTCAAGGATCTGCTCGTATTCGCCCCAGCGGGATGTGACCCAGGTGTCGCTGCCCACGGTGATGCGGTCAGCATGCTTTAAAAACAGTGCCCGCCAGCCGGGATCAAGATTGCCCTGCGGTGCGATATCGTATTCACGAATGGAACTATCGGCCCACAGATTCTGATATTGATCCATCATTTCTGAGACCACTTCCGGTGTTTCAACCATACCTGCATGCGCCCAGAGAATCTTCGAGGCGGGCGCGTAGCCGAAAATCGTGCGCACCGCCAGGGCATTCGAATGGACATGGATATAGAGTCCCCGGGAAACAGCCATTTCCACGGCTTTGCGCACAACCGCTGCGTCGGCATTGCCGTCGAAGTGCAAATGAAATTCGCCGATCCCCTGGTAAATGGGCTTTTTCAGCCGTTGCTCCAGATATTCAGCAACTTCGCTTTTACCGAACCAGTTCCCCGAGTTTATATCGGCGTGGTAAGGCCGCAGAAAAGGCACAATCCGATCCGGGTCTTCCTTGTAGAGCATGCGTGTGCCGTCATCCGGCGAACTGGAAACCAGGGCGCGCGGTACACCGGCATTTTCCATCTTGGCAATGATTTCGGTTGGCGGATAGACACCCCAGGCATCCCGGCTGTAATGCACATGTGTATCAAAGATGGGGATGGTTTTTTTATTTCCGCCGATCGTATGATGGGCTGAGAAAATTAGCAGAACGAGAAAAACAATTAAAATAGCGCTGAGCTTTCGTTTGACAGGTTGATCGGACATTTGGGGCCTCTTGTGTCCAGGAATGAGGGGAAATAACGGTATATCAGCAAGTTTTTTTGTGTTAACCCGATATCACCAGAATGAAAACAGAGTAAAACCGATTTAACAAGTGTCAATCCTGAATCGTTTCCGTTCAAAAGGGAGTAATCAAGGCTACTATAAACCCGGCGTTTCAATCGGGTTTAAGCAGCAGGCCTCGATACGACCAAACGAACTTATCTATAAACGACTTGACGCAGCCGGAATCGACCGATATTTACAGTTAAAAAAAAGGATAATCGATCATGCAGAAGGAAGCGATCAATCAGTGGGTGTTGCTGTTGCTGGTGCTGTTTATATCAGCGCTTTTTTTGTCGATGATTCGCCAGTTTTTCATGGCCATTTTCCTGGCCGGGATCATCTCGGCCCTTTGCTTTCCGCTGTATAATCGACTGAAAAACAGGCTCCGGGGAAAGGCTGCGGTTGCCTCCGTTATAACTGTCATCATCATTGTGTGTGTCATTTTTATACCGCTGGCCGGATTGCTGGGGGTGGTCACAGCGCAGGCGATCAAGGTCGGTGAAGCGGTTACACCCTGGGTAGAGCGGCAGCTCTCCCAACCCGATGCCATATCCAGTGCACTTGATTCAATTCCCTTTTTTGAGAAAGTAGAACCGTATCGAAATGAAATCCTGATAAAAGCCGGAGATCTGGTCAGCGGTATGAGTGGTTTTATCATGAAGCAGCTATCCGGTTTTGCGCGCGGTACGGTCAGTTTAATCATTACCTTTTTTATCACCCTGTATTGTCTGTTTTTTTTCTTAATTGACGGGCCGAAATTACTCGAAAAAATCCTCTACTACCTGCCCCTGGAAGACCACGATGAGCGACGGATGCTCGACAGGTTCACCTCGGTGACCCGGGCGACCCTGAAAGGCACTCTGGTCATTGGTATCCTTCAGGGCGGTTTGGCCGGATTGGCATTCGCCGTGGTCGGCATCCCCAGCGCCGTATTCTGGGGGACCATCATGGCCGTGCTTTCAATTATCCCCAGCGTGGGCTCGGCCCTTGTCTGGGGACCGGCCGCCATTATTCTGATTGCAACCGGCAGCATGGCCAAAGGCATTGGACTGGCTTTATTCTGCGCGATCGTGGTCGGCAGCCTCGACAACCTGCTGCGCCCTGTTCTGGTCGGCAAAGATACCCAGATGCACGAACTGATGATCTTTTTCGGCACCCTGGGCGGCATCCTGATGTTCGGGGTGTCCGGCATGGTCATCGGGCCGATTGTGGCCGCATTGTTTGTAACCGTGTGGGAAATTTACGGCGTGGCCTTTAAGGATGTATTGCCGGCCGTGAGTATGTCCGGTAAGGGGGATGGCCCTGGTAATTCAGATGTAAATAAATAATGACCTATATTCTACTACAGGTTCCGATTGAATAATTTTCATCTTGATATTACGCCCATTGTAAAATATATCATCTGAGAATCAACGGTTTATATTTCCTTTTAAACTGACATTTCCAACCTTTACCCACAGCAGCGTAGATCTGAAGATAGGAAAACCTGTATTCAAAGCGCCTCGTCATTCATCATCACCTGCCGGTTTAATTGCTTTAACAAGCACTAGTGGTTATTCAAGACAATTCACACCGATTTTGTAGATATGCAGGAGGCATCCAAATATGTTCATTCATTGCAATCAACTAAGGTCAGGTCTTTTATTGGTACTTCTTCCGGCCCTGATAGTGACAACGGCCTGTAAAAAAGAACCCCCCCCGCCGACCGAAAAGATTCGGGCCATCAAAACCATCACGGTCAGCGAACGTGCCTCGGGCGCCATACGAAAATTTTCAGGAGCCATCGAGGCTGCCGACAGCAGCAGCATCGGTTTCGAGGTTGCTGGCAACATCCAAAAGATCTTTTTCGATGTCGGCCAGAAAATCAGGCTGGGCCAGACCCTGGCCATTCTGGATGATCGTACCTTCAAACTGGATGTCGAGGCCGCCGAGGCCGCCCTGGGTCGTGCAAAGGTCGCGCTGGCCGAAAGAGCCAACGATCTGGATCGCGTGCAGCGTATCGTTAAAGTGGATCCGGGAGCGGTCAGTGAAAAGGCTATCGATCAGGCCCAGGCCGGATATGACGGCGCCCTTAAAAATGTCCAATATGCCACCTCACGGCTCAATCTGGCCCGCCGTAATCTGGAGAAAACCAAGCTTCTGGCGCCGTTTGACGGTGTGATCGCCAAACGCCATGTGGACGCTTTCCAGGAAGTGCTGCGGGGCCAGCAGGTGTTTGACGTCTTTATCGAGGATGTGATGGAGGCAGCCATCAGCATCCCGGAATCCGAAATCAAAGGCATCTACCTTGGATTGAACACCGAGGTCCGCTTTCCGACTCGACCCGGGCAGGTTTTTGAAGGAGTGGTGTCTGAAATCAGCAAGGTGGCCGGCACGGCCAACGCCTTTCCGGTCAAGGTCGCCATCCAGGGATCCACTGAAGGCATCCGTCCGGGTATGACGGCCGAAGTCACCATCCTGCTGGGCGGAGAATCCGAAGAAGAGGTCTCCTATTTGATACCGCTGGTGGCAATTGCCCCCGGTGATGACAGCGCCAGAGCCTATGTGTTCGTATACGACGACCAGACATCCACGGTGAAAAAGACGCCTATCGAAGCCACCGGAGAAGGTGCCCGCGACAATCATGCCGCCATTACGAAAGGCGTGAAAGCCGGTGATATTATTGCCGTTGCCGGCGTCAGTTTTCTACGAGACGGCCAGAAAGTCAAATTAATGGAACGCTGAGAAATTCATATCATTAATTCGGTTACATATAAGGTTTAACTTATGGATCTCATCACCCGCTTTTCACTCAACACATCCAGACTGACCATTGTCTTCATCCTGACGCTTGTCCTTTTCGGGCTCAGCCAGTTCTTCACTTTTCCGCGCCAGGAGGATCCGCCCATCGTTATCCGCGAGATTGTCGTGGTAACCCTGTTTCCGGGCATGAAACCGGCCGATATCGAGGAGCTGGTATCCCGAAAAATTGAAGCCCAGATGCGAACCCTGCCCGAAATCGACGATATCTGGACGGATGCCAAACACGGCATTTCGATCACCCACGCCGAAACCCGTGACGAATTCGACAATCTGGATCTTATCTGGCAAAAAGTGCGCAACAAAATGGCGGATATCAAACCCGAACTGCCGGATGGCACGATCGGTCCGTTCGTAAACGACGAATTCGGACTGGTTGCCATTGCGACCATCGCCCTGTGGAGTGACGGCTTTAGTATGGCCGATATGCGTGTGGTGGCCCGCGATATCCGTGATCGCCTGTACGAACTGGAAGGGGTTCGCAAGATCGAGCTTTACGGCGTTCACGATGAACGCATCTATTTGAAGTTTTCCAGTACCCGCCTGGCGCAGTTCGGTATTCGTGGTGTGGACCTTATCAATACGCTGGTTTCCCAGAACGTGGTCATGCCCAGCGGTAAGGTCGATGCAGCCGAACAGGATATTATCGTGGAGCCGACCGGAAACCTTCAGAGTATCGAAGAAATCGAGAACCTGCATATCGCCATTCCCGGTACCGAGCAATCCATCCGGCTCAAGGACATCATGATCGTCGAACGCAGCTATGTGGATCCACCCAAAGATCTGGCCTATTTTGACGGCAAACGTGCTATCGTCATCAGCGTATCGATCACACCCGGTGTCAATTCGGTTGATTTCGGGCAACGCCTGACGCGCAAGATCAGGGAACTCGAATCGGATCTGCCCATCGGCTATGCCCTCGAGTTTGCCACCTTCCAGCCGGACCTGGTCAGGGCGGCCGTCAACGGTGGTCTCAGCAACGTCTACCAGACCCTTGTGATCGTTCTGGTCGTTGTGATGGTCTTTCTGGGAATCCGGACCGGATTGATTGTCGGCTCTTTTGTCCCGCTGACGATACTGATGGGACTGATCGTCATGCGTTATTTTGACATCGAGCTGGAACGGGTGTCGATCGCCTCCACGATCATCGCGCTCGGCATGCTGGTCGACAACGGCATCGTGATCGCCGAAGACATCCGCACCCGCATGGAGTCCGGTCAGGAACGGCGGCAGGCCTGTCTTGATACCGGTCGCACCCTCTCGATACCACTTTTGACTTCATCATTAACCACCATATTCGCTTTTGTGCCGATGCTGTTGATTGACGGGCAGACCGGTGAATATGCATTTTCGCTTCCGATGGTGGTCATTATCCTGTTGTTGTCTTCCTGGTTTCTGTCCATGTATGTCACCCCGGCCATGTGCTTCTGGTTTATGAAAGTCAAACCCCAGAGCACAGCTTCCGGGGCAAATACGGATTCAGAAAGATCAGCAAGCGGCGAGGAACCAGCCGAAAAGGACTCAGATCCTTATGACAGCCGCTTTTATCGAGGTTATCGCAGCCTGTTACAACTTTTGCTCCATCATCGTCTCATGGTGCTCCTTATAGCCGGCGTTGCGCTGGTCGCCGGCATATACATAGCGTCTACTCTCGCACGTGAATTTTTCGGCCCCAGTGACCGCAACCAGTTTCTGGTATATGTAGACCTGCCCGCCGGCTACCGCATCGAAACCACCGATGAAACGGTTCGGGAATTGTCGGACTGGCTGGCCGATAAAAATGAAAATCCGGAAATCACAAGTACCATCGCTTACGTGGGCACAGGCGGTCCGCGGTTTTTCCTGGTCCTCTCACCACTCGATCCGGATCCGCATGTTGCTTTTCTGGTCGTCAATACCTCAAACAGCGACCAGGTGCCGGCGGTCATGGAAAGGCTGCGGCAGCATCTGTTGGCCAATTTCCCGCACGCCAACGGCCGGGTCAAACAGATGTGGCTTGGCTCCGACGAGCCCGGATTCCTCGAAATCAGGCTTATCGGCCTGGATCCGGAGGTCCTTTACAACTCAGGCAATCAACTGGTGGATAAGCTCAGAGCCATGCCCGGCACAATGGATGTCCGCAGTGATTGGGAAAACAAGGTTCTCAAGGCCCGGATCATGGTTGACCAGCAGCGGGCGCGCCGGGCCGGCATCACATCCCAGGAAGTTGCGCAGTCCCTGCAGGCACACCTTGACGGTCTTACCATCACCGAATTTCGGGAAGAGGACATTGCCATCCCCGTGGTCGCTCGATCGGTCGAAGAAGAGCGCCGGGTTCTGGGCGATCTGTGGAATGTCATCGTCCGATCGCCCCAGACCGGGATCATGGTGCCGCTAACCCAGATTGCCGATCTGCGCGGAGAGTGGGGCTTCAGCCGCATTGCCCGTCGCAACCAGGAACGCTGCCTGACGGTGGAGCTCAAACACGAAACACTGAAAGCCAATGAACTCCTTGAGGCTGCCATGCCACTGATTGATGAATTGCAGCTTAAACCGGGCTATCGCTGGGAAGTCGGCGGAGAGATCGAGCAAAGAGAAGAAACCATGGGAAAGCTCACCCGTTACCTGCCGCTGTGCCTTTTTGTGATCATTGTCATCCTCATCTGGCAGTTCAATTCCTTCCGCAGGCCCCTGATCATATTCTGTACCTTGCCACTGGCATTCACGGGTGCCTTTATCGGCCTGTGGGTGATGCGGGCGCCCTCTGATTTTTTCGGCATGCTGGGTCTGCTGAGCCTGGCCGGCGTGATCATCAACAACGGCATCGTTCTGATCGACAAGATCGACAGTGAAAGGGCCGCCGGGTTAGATTCCTATAGTGCCGTATTATCAGCCGCGATCTCGCGCCTGCGGCCGATCCTGATGACCACGGTCACGACGGTGCTGGGTGTGATGCCCTTAATTATTTCGGTCGACCCCCTGTTTTATTCCATGGCCATCATCCTTGCCTTCGGTCTGGTCTTTGGCACCATATTGACACTGGGCGTCGTTCCGGTTCTCTATGTCATGTATTTCAGGGTAAAGGTACCGGCCTAAAGTTGTGTCCAATTTGCAACTCTTAAAACTAGAGTTCGAAGGTTTCGCCTTTTTCACGGATAAAATCAGCGAAACGCTCTCTCTTGGGGATTTTGAAGTGAATGTCGTCTAAATTATCCGGAATGGGGTGTCTGCCATAGATGTGACATGCTGCCACGGCAGCGTGAATATGATCCGGTGGGGTCGCAGCCGGTATCTGGTTGAGATGAATCATACAGCGTTCATCTCTGGCCATCTTATCGATGTAGCACTTGATCCGATCAACGATTGCCGTAACAGGTCCTTGCTGCAGGAGGGTGGCATCGACACCGGCGGTGATAGCAACGTTGTGTTTATCTGCAAATGCCTTTACGCGCTCGGGCCCGACTAAATCCAAGTCCGGGTCCAGCACGCTCAGGGAATCCGGGCAGCATTGGAGTTTCTGGGAAAAGAATCGTTCGGGATCGCCGCTTTTGGCATCCCCCCAGTTCCCACGGGTCACCAGCTTGTCGCCCAGTTTTGCGCGCAGCCGCTGGGTATAGGCCACAACATATTCATCCATCATATCCAGTGTGATCATCGGCGGTGAGGCCCATGCATCGCGTCCGTCCAGGATCAGATCCGGATTGCCGGCCTCGCTGCGCATCACTTCGATGTAGGGCACAATGACTTCATCACATAGAAATTGAAGCAGGCGATGCACAAAGCGCGGGCTTTTGATCATATCGTAGACGAGGTTTTCATATCCCCTGACATTAACCGCCAGGCTGAAAGGGGCCGTAAAGTAGACGCGTTCAAGACCGCCGGTCATTTCTATGTAAAGCCTGTTGATCTGACGGACCCAGGGCATCCGTCCGGATTTATATGGATCGGGCGGCGCAACACGGTCCAGGTCAGCAGGTGCTTTGATCAAAGGTCTGGTTCGGTCTGCATCGGGGATGCCGCCCGGGTGATAAACGATCTTTTGACCCAGGGCTTCGGCCTCTATGTTATAGACATCCCAAAAATTGATGGGAGCATCGAACCCGTAGAATTCAGACACCAAAAGCTGTGCACGCGTGAAAGTGCGCGCATCGGTAAAGAAACGTTTTGATGAGACCCCCGCCAGACGGGCAGAATGGTCGTTGCTTTGGGCACCGATAAAAACATGGCGGGCCTCAGCGGAAGGTGGTACGGAATTTTCATTTTCCATAATGGGTTGGCCCTTGCCTTGGTGATTCGTCTGTTTCAGCCTGCCCGGGGAATCGTTTGCGGGTGAAGATGTTTCCATAAACGCCACAAGCGTATCCGACCTTAGCAGAATAGTGCGAAAATCTCTTTGAAAATGTGGAACTATTTCAAAAAGGGTGCTGCCTGTCAAGGTTTTGGCAGCCAAACACGTCGTACTGCAAAAGGTTTTCCATAGCGGTTATAACAGTTGTGATTCTGGCTGCATTTAGAGCGTTTGTCAGAATAACGTTCCGATATGGGCAGTTTTCGAGTTATATGTGGATTGTCGATAACGTCTAATGCTCCAAACGCTCTAAAAGTTTTTTATTATTAAAAAAACTGTACTGAGGATAAGTAGACCCTTTCGATGTCATTCAGCTGATCGACCGTAGCACAAACAGATAAAAAATAGACAGCGCGCAAGCGCTTCCACAACTTCGCACTCCGAACTTCGAACTCCAAACTTTTTCCGTAATTGTTCCGGCTTGGTCTTCAACTGGCGTAAGGTCTATCTAAACGGAACAGATTTATGACAACTGCTATATATTCGGATTCGGCGCTACCCGGATCCGAATGCCGCAGCCGGTGGACTGCCATGGGGCCGGATTTGTTTTGGACGTTTGCGAAAGATGGATGTTCGCAGGTTCGAATGACCCGGCAAAAAGGTATGGCCCTCTCTTGATTGTTCTGCAACGATGTTTTACAACAACTCATTAAAATGCAAATCAGCGCCAAAACCTTAATTTCCAAATACGTTTATATTGCAGGCCGGTGATATATCCACTTTAAAATGGTGGTAATCTAAAGCGATGAAAGGGGGATAATATGAGCGAAGAAAAAGAACATGCAGCCTTTATCTGTGTCAAGGACACGCTCGATGGTGCCTATCCTTCCCTGGTGCTGGGGATCAACGCCGCCAGGCAGGGAATGGAAAGTAAAATTTTCTACTCTTTCATGGGGTTGAACATGGTCATGCAGGGCGGCGCCGAAAGGGCCAAGTTCGTCCCGGATGGTGTCATGGGGGCGATCCCGGGCATGAGCACCATCGCCACCGGCATGATGAAGAAGAAAATCGAAAAGGCCAACATCCCCAGCCTGGCCGATCTTCAGGAAGTCGCACAGATCGAAGGGGTGGAATTGATTGCCTGCAAAATGACGGTCGACATGATGGAAATCGATGAAGAAAAACTGATCGAAGGCGTGGTGGTCTGGACCGCCGAAGAATTTTTAAAGTATGCCAAAGATTGCAAAATCTGCCTGTTTACTTGAGGAGCGTTAGCCCGCTGAACACTGATATCTTACAAAAACGGATGTGAAGTCCCGCCACCAGGCGGGATTGGCCCGCTGAACACAAAAAATCAACAAAAACAGATGTGAAGTCCCGCCGTCAGGCGGGATTGGCCGGTTGGCCGCGGGCAGGGTCGCCGGGCCGCTGTCGATTTGTTGATGCAACACTATCATTCTTCTTTGTATTGAAGTAGTCGGGAAGATCTTATGGAGAAATTGAAGCCCCGCGGTTTGTACATTGCCGGGATCGAGCCACGCAGTGGCAAATCGGTGGTTGCGCTCGGTATGATGGAACTGCTTTCCAGACGCATTCGTAACGTCGGCTACTTCAGGCCGGTCATACCGGGAGGAAATGCGCCGGACAACAACATCCGGCTCATTCAATCCCGATACAATCTGAACCTGGCATATGAAGACATGTTTGCCTACGATCACGATGTGGCCCGGAATATGTCTGTCGGCGGTCGTTATGATACCATTTTTAAAAGCATCCTCGCAAAGTACAGGCTCCTTTCGAACCAATGCAAATTCGTCCTGTGTGAAGGCACGGATTTTACAGGCGTTTCATCCGCCTTTGAATTCGACTTTAATGCCGATGTGGCCAATCATCTGGGATGTCCGGTTCTGGCGCTGGTCAATGGTCACGAAAAATCACCCGAGGCCATTGTTGAGGCTGTGCAGGTGGCTGAAGAGTCTTTTACCGGCAAGGGCTGCACTATTTTGGCAACCATCGTGAACCGGGTTGAACCGTCATTTTTAAAAACGGTCATCAACCGGTTGCCCGATCTGGGTTCCGAAAAGGTACCTGTTTACGTTCTACCGGAAGTGCCGGCGCTGGGCAAACCCACCGTCGGCGACATTGCCAGGGCACTCAATGCGCGTATATTGCATGGTGAATCAGAGGAACTGAACCGCGAAGTCTATGACTTCAAGGTATCGGCCATGAAACTGCCCAATTTCCTGGATCATCTGGAAGAAGGCGATTTGATCATCACGCCCGGAGACCGGGCCGACATCATCCTGGGAAGTCTGGCTGCCAATGTCTCCCGGACGTTTCCGTCCATCGCCGGTTTGCTTTTGACCGGGGGGCTGACACCCGAAGCCACGGTTCAACGGCTGATCGAAGGTTTCAGGAGACAATCGCCTGTTCCGATCATCGGCGTTGAAACCGATACGTTTAAGACGGCATTGAATGCAAGTTCGGTCAGGCCGGCCCTCACGCCTGAGAACGACCGCAAAATAGCCGCTGCCCTGGGCATTTTCGAAACCCATGTGGATCTTAAACACCTGGAAGAGCGAATCAATGTGGTGCGATCCAAACGGGTGACTCCGATCATGTTCGAGTACGAGCTGATTGAGCGGGCCAAGGCCGACCGCCGGCATATCGTGCTGCCCGAAGGCGAAGAAGAGCGAATTCTCCGGGCCGGTGAAATTCTTTTGCGACGTGATGTGGTTGATATTACCTTGCTCGGAGATACGGACACCATTTTGCGTAAAACAGGCACCCTGGGGCTGGATCTGGAGGGGATCCGCATCATCGATCCGATTGAAAACAAATGGCTGGGGAGCTATGCCCGGAGCTACTATGAATTGCGCAAGTACAAGGGGATCTCTGAGGCGATGGCCAAAGATTTGATGACGAATGTCAACTTTTTCGGCACCATGATGGTATACCGGGGGGACGCCGACGGTATGGTATCCGGAGCGATCCATTCCACCGCCGATACGATTCGGCCGGCGTTGCAGATAATCCGCACCCAACCCGGGTTTTCGGTTGTTTCGGGTGTATTTCTCATGTGCCTGGCCGATCGTGTGCTGGTGTATGGCGATTGTGCGGTCAATCCCGACCCCAACGCCGAGCAGCTGGCAGACATTGCCGTCAGTTCGGCCGAAACCGCCAGAATTTATGGCATCGAGCCCCGGGTGGCCATGTGTTCTTATTCAACCGGGGAATCCGGCCAGGGACAGGATGTCGACAAGGTGCGTGACGCCACCCGCATCGCCCGGCAGCGTCGTCCGGATTTGAAAATCGAAGGACCGATCCAGTATGATGCCGCCGTGGATGCGGGCGTTGCCAGGACCAAACTGCCGAAAAGCGAGGTCGCCGGCAGGGCCACCGTCTTTATCTTCCCGGATTTGAATACCGGCAACAATCTCTACAAAGCGGTCCAGCGCAGCGCCAATGCCGTGGCCATCGGGCCTATATTACAGGGGCTGAAAAAACCGGTCAATGACCTGAGCCGCGGATGTACCGTTGCCGACATTGTCAATACGGTTGCCATTACCGCCATTCAGGCCCAGGCGGTGACAGGCTGAATGCTTGTCGGATGTCCGTTTCTGCTGCGTGAGTTAATCTTTTTGAAACCGGGTTATGAACACCAATACGTTGCTGAACACCAAATGCGTTGATTACCAAACACCAAACACAAATAAACCCATGAAAATCCTTGTCATCAATTCGGGTAGTTCTTCGATCAAATATCAATTATTCAATATGACCGACAAAACAGTTCTGGCTTCCGGTTTACTCGAGCAGATCGGTGAAGACGGCAGCCGGCTGACACACCGCACCCGCATTTCTGATGACGAAATGGAGGCCATCGTCAAAACCGATCCTGTGCCTGATCATCGAGAAGGATTTCAGCAAATCGGAGCAGTGCTGGGCGAATCGGGCGCATTGATGGATACCGGTGAACTGGACGGCATCGGGCACCGTGTCGTGCACGGTGGTGAAGTATTTCGAAAACCGACATTGATCGATGAAAAGGTCATCGATACCATTCGGGAACTGATTCCTTTGGCGCCCCTTCACAACCCGGCCAATCTTTTGGGCATCGAAGTCACCCTGCAGCAGGCCCCTGGGGTGCCCCAGGTGGCCGTATTCGATACAGCCTTTCACCACGCCATGCCGGAATATGCATATCGTTATGCCATACCCGAGGACCTCTATAAAGCCCACCAGGTGCGTCGCTATGGTTTTCACGGATCTTCCCATAGATATGTAGCCCGGCAGGCCGCTCAATACCTCGAATCTCCGCTTTCAACGTTGAACATGATTACACTGCATCTGGGGAATGGTGCCAGCATGGCAGCCGTTGCAGGCGGGATCAGTATTGATACGTCTATGGGCATGACACCGCTGGAAGGTTTGATCATGGGAACGCGTTGCGGAGACATCGATCCGGCAATCATCTTCTACCTGAAAAGAAAAACCGGCCTTGTCAGAGATGAAGTCGAATCGATATTGAACAAGCAAAGCGGGTTAAAGGGCATCTGCGGTTACAACGATATGCGTAAAATCGGCAAACTCGCCGAGGCTGGTCATGCCGCGGCCCAATTGGCCATTCAGATGTACTGTTACCGCATAAAAAAATACATCGGCGCTTACACCGCTATTCTGGGACGCTTGGATGTGCTGGTTTTTACCGGCGGTATCGGTGAAAATGCCGCCTTCATTCGCAGTGATGCCTGTCAGGGATTGTCGCATCTGGGGATTAAATTGGATGCCGGGAAAAACCGCATGCGATCAAATGAACCCATTGAAATCCACACGGCAGACAGTGTCGTCAGCGTGCTGGTCGTTCCGACCGACGAGGAACTTGAAATCGCCGCACAAACGGTGGCGTGTATCACGGGCTTTTAAACAGCGGCTTATTGTAGCTGAATAGATCGGTATCGATCCATGCGCCCGGATAATTGACATCTATCAGTTGAGAAGCTATGGGGTGAATGTAAATTGCACCAAGGAGGTTTTATGGACGCTATCGGGTATATGGAGAGTCAAATCGCTGCAGCCCCTGGACGGAACTCCGATATCAATCGAAACATGAGTCGCCCGGAATCCGCTATGATCAGGATACCGGCCGTCGCATCCCTTCTTATGTTATTCCTGATGTTGTTGGGCTGCATGGCCGGGCCGGATTTTGTCAAGCCACCGGAAGTGAAAGTCGAAAAGGAATGGATGGAAGCCTCCGATCCGCGCATCAAAACCGGAGAGGCCGATTATGCCAGCTGGTGGGAAACCTTTAAAGACCCGGTCCTCGATACCCTGATCGACAATACGTACGGCCAGAACCTCGATCTGCAGATCGCCGGCATCCGTATTCTCGGCGCCCGGGCGCAGCTGGCCGTTGCGATCGGCAACCTGTATCCCCAGCAGCAGCAGATGAACAGTGCCCTGATCGGCACCCATCAGAGTGATAATGCCGTCGGTTCGATTGTCCGCAACCCCAATTTCAACACGCTTGATTTAACCTTTGATGCCGCCTGGGAACTGGACTTTTTCGGCAAATTCCGTCGTTCCGTGGAATCCGGGGTGGCCAACCTGGAAGCGACCGTTGCGGACTACGACAACCTGCTGGTTACGCTGACAGCCGAGGTGGCCCGCACCTATGTGCTGATCCGGACATTCGAACAGCGGTTGATTATTGCCAACCAAAACGTCAAGATTCAGCAGCGTTCGCTGCAGATTGCCGAAGCGCGGTTTGAAGGCGGCGATGTCAGTGAGCTGGACGTGGCCCAGGCCAAATCGCTGCTGGCCAGCACAAAGGCGCTGATCCCGCGTCTCGAGACCAGTTTGCGGCAGTCCAAAAATGCCCTGGCAGTTCTGCTGGGGCTTATTCCTGACCAGATCGAAACGATCCTGGGCGCTCCCGACACGATCCCGAAAGTGTCCGCTGCCGTGGTGGTCAGCATACCGGCCGAATTGATGCGGCGGCGTCCGGATATCCGTCTGGCCGAATACCAGCTGGCCGCCCAGAGCGCGCAGATCGGCGTGGCCCGGGCCGACCTGTACCCGCACTTTACACTGTTCGGTCGTATCGGCTGGGCCACCAGTTCCGGGACGCCGACAGCTGCCGGGGGCCTTGGCGGCAGCAGCCTGGGCGACCTTTTTGACGCCAAGAGCTTGACCTGGAGTGCCGGTCCGGGATTCAGCTGGGACATCTTGAATTACGGCCGCATCAGAAACCAGGTGCGGGTCGAAGATGCCCGTTTTCAGCAGCTGGCGGTCAATTACGAAAATACGGTTCTCAGGGCGCTTCAGGAAGTCGAAGATGCCATGGTGGCCTTTTTGAGATCCCAGGAAGAGGAAAAGATTCTGCAATCCGGGGTTGCCGCCTCACAGCGGGCGGTGGATCTGTCTTTGCTGCAGTACCGGGAAGGCCTGGTGGACTATCAACGGGTGCTGGATACCCAGCGTTTCCTGACAGACCAGTCCGATGCCCTGACCGCAACCACCGGAGACGTGGTCGTCAACCTGGTGTCACTCTACAAGGCCATGGGCGGCGGATGGCAGCTGCGCAAGGGCGACACATTTGTTTCCAACAAAACCCGCCAGCAGATGGTGGAACGCACCAACTGGGGCCGTCTGCTGACACCCCTGGAAAAAGCGCCGCCCCTGACCGAAAAAGAGCGCACCAGGTGGCGCTGGCCGCGATGGTAAACAGACAAAGGTCGTACTTAAAATTTTTTGTTGCAAAAATATCTGAATTTTGATTACAAAGAGGCGTTATTTCTGCCTGATCGGTTACCAAGGGCAGGCTGATTGGTCTGCTCTGAGATAAAGTGCTGAGGTGTTAACATTTGCCGCCTACCTGGCCACCGGTTTTGTGCCACTTGATCACGGATGCCCGGGCACTGTGAGAATGGGCAATTACGCAATTACCGGGGGAACAGATGACTATATATGAAAAGACGGTAGAGACCTACCTGGGGAGCGGGAGCTGTTACCGGCTCCGCCTCAGGTGTTCAGTGGTCTACTGTTGGTCGTAAATTCATTCAGAGAAAGGCGCGCATTTATACTTACCGATCGTCAGGTGGCGGTTCTAATTGACATATCCCGGCAGCGATTGTTGCCGGGATACGTTTTTGGTCCCGGTTCAGTTGCTTTCCGGTCACCGTATCAATCCTTTGAAAACGATTCGGTTCTTGCACGTTCCCTTGACCATAGCAGCGAGTGCATTTTCTTTTTGGCCCGGGCGCACCTGTTGCAGACAGTATACGCTTCAAACCTGTCTGCTTTCCCAATAGCCAGGCCCGGACAAAATGATGTGGGGTTTCTCAAAGACATCGGCAATACGAATGCTGATGCTGCCGGTCATGCTGATCACAGGTGCCTGTGCCGGGCCTTCCGCACAAATGTCCTTGATGGCCACACCGGTAGTGTTTCAAAGCGGACAGATCGATCCGTTCCACGCGACCCCCCGGGCGCTAAAAACCACAGAACCGACACTCTTTTACGCAAGTGATCGAAACCGGATTGTTGTCAATGGCAGGACCGTTGCGTACGCCGGAAGTCGCGGTGACACGTCGTTGCTGGGAATTGCGACCGTTTCTATCGGTGACGGCGAATTAAACTGGGACGAATTACGGGCTAAATCACTGCTGGCCGCCAGACAAACCGAACCGGCGCTTCAGGTCAGCGAACTGTTCGAATTCGGTTCATTGATTACCGATTGGGATGTCACCGAAATAAACGGTCCGGTTGCATCAGCTGTGCTTCCTTCCATGCGATATCTGGCGGCAATAAATTACCGACTGGATCGATCGGCTAAAAAAGACATCTATATTTATGTTTCCGACGCGCAAACGGACTTTAACAGTGCCGTGATGCGTTCGGCCCAGATCTGGCACTATCTGGGAAATGACGGGGCTTTTGTGACATTCGCATGGTCCCTGTTGCCCGGCGGCTCCGGGCCGCGTCCGGAACTGGCCGCCTTAACCGCCAGTTCGCGCAACTTGAGACAACTGTTGCAGTTGCTGACCGCGGGCTCCGGCGCCCGGGCCATCCATATTCTCGGACACGGAAATGGCAACTTAATCGTGTTTCAAGCCCTGAAAGATCTGCGCCTCATTCACTACACCGCCCCAGAACCTGAAGGCACGGCATTGGTAAAAATTGAGCAGGCCATCCTGATCGGTACAAGTATCGATTGGCAGATGTTCAATCTGTTCAATCGTGACCGAATCTTCGAGACGGTCGGGCGTATAAGCTTGTATGTGCCGGCTGACAAGCGCTCATCCGACAGCCCCGGTCAAACTGACAAAGCTAAGGGTGATCGTCAGGCCAATCGCAATCTTTCTTTTTTGTATGAAAGTGGCCGGGTCAGCCTGATCGAAATGCCGCCCGCTAAATTAACGGGAGGCCGGGGTCCATCATCTTTTTTGGGTGACGACCCCTGGCTGAGCAGTGATGTGCTGATGTCACTGAAATTTACGTTGAGGCCCGGCGAACGCGGCTTGGTTCGCGACAGTTTCACTTCGGCCTGGCATTTCCCGGTCGATTATATCACCCGGTTGCAGCAGGCCGTTTCGGAGTACTACCGAAAATAAGCCATGCCCATCCTGGTTTAATTTGGTATTGACGCTGAAAGGTTGATCTGGATAGATTGACCCTGCGCAAAAAAAATCTGTTTTGCAGGCTCCAGATTCAGGATTCATTCAAACCGCATTCTAAAATCGCATCCGAAACTGAACCGCCAATGGAGACATCTCAAGAATTTACATATGCTCCGGCTGAGATCACCTTTAAGCAAACGGCCGATGATACCCTGACCATTTTTTTTTCAGGCAACTGGAAACTCGGCCAGCCGCAGCCGGCCGCTTCGGAGTTGAAAAATGCACTCGAATCCGGCGCAGCACTCAAACAGTTGCGCTTCAATACAAGCAATTTGCAGGCCTGGGACAGCAGCCTGCTGACCTTTCTTGTTAATGTCCGCGGTCTTGCCAAAGCCAGGCGACTTGATATTGATTCGCGCGAACTGCCGGATGGCGCCCGGCGACTGATGGATCTGGCCCTGGCCGTGCCCAAACGCGAGGGGGCCGAGAAAGTCGTCGAACACGAGTCAATGTTGTCCAGAATCGGAGCAACTGCTTTAAAAATGGGCGGTTCCCTGAGGGAATCGCTCAGTTTTTTAGGTGATGCCTCCATTGCGTTTATCAAGTTTATAACCGGCCGGGCCCGCTATCGGCGTACGGATTTATTTTTGATTATCCAGGAAACCGGCGCCGAAGCGCTGCCCATCGTCAGTCTGATCAGCATCCTGATCGGTTTGATCCTGGCTTATGTGGGCGCCGTGCAGCTGGCCCAGTTCGGGGCTCAGATTTATGTGGCCGACCTTGTGGCAATCGGCATGCTGCGTGAGATGGGAGCCATGATGACCGGCATTATCATGGCCGGTCGCACCGGGGCTGCCTTTGCGGCCCAGCTGGGGACGATGCAGGTGAACGAGGAGATCGATGCCCTGCAAACCCTTGGCATACCGCCGATAGAGTTTTTGGTTCTGCCGCGCATGGTGGCGCTGATCGTGATGATGCCTTTGCTCTGCGTCTATTCCAACCTGATGGGTATCATCGGTGGTGCAGCGGTTGCCATCGGTGCTTTTGATTTAACGCCGGTGGCATATTTAGAGCAAACCAGCAACTCCCTGATCATGACCCATTTTTTGATCGGTGTTTTCAAAAGCATTGTCTTTGGTATCGTCATCGCACTGGCCGGCTGTCTGCGGGGCATCCAGAGCGGACGCAGCGCTACCGCCGTGGGCTACGCCGCCACCTCGGCCGTTGTCACCTCGATCGTGGTCATTGTTGCCCTGGACGGTCTGTTTGCCGTGCTGACCAATATTCTGGGGATATAGCAGCTTATGGGGATACATCCTTCAAGAGCAAAATTATTGTTCTCGCCTCGAGAGTATGGGGGTCCAAACAATATTTGAACATTGAACGTTGATGTACTCGTAAAAAGTCGAAAATTCCTCTATAGCGTCATTCCTGCGAAGGCAGGAATCCAGTATTTTCAATATCTTATGGATGCCAGGTCCGTCATCCCGGGCTTGAACCGGGACCGGCATGACGAAATCAGACTTATTACGGTTTTATCAACGTTGGACATTGGATGTTCATCTTTAAAAGGCTTTTCGCCTTGAGAAAGAAATCTCGCTGAGAAAGCAACACTGCAAAACTGAAGAGCAATTTTATATTGAATGAAAATAGCGCCCATATCTCAGTCAAAGATCTGACAATGGCTTATGGTGACTTTGTGGTGATGCGCGATTTAACCTTCAATATCAACCGCGGCGACGTATTCATCATCATGGGCGGCAGCGGCTGCGGGAAAAGTACCCTGCTGAAAATTCTCATCGGTCTCAAGTCACCGGCCACCGGTCAGGTCCTGTACGGCCAGGATAACTTCTGGGGCGTCGACCAGGACGCCCGCGAGCAAATCATGAAGCGCTTTGGCGTGCTCTATCAGAGCGGGGCTCTGTGGAGTTCACTGACCCTGGCCGAAAATATCGGCCTGCCGCTTGAGCAATACACCAATTTGAGCCCAAAGCAGATCCGCGAGCAGGCGGCCTATAAACTGGCGCTGGTAGGGCTTTCCGGTTTCGAAGATTATTATCCTTCCGAGATCAGCGGCGGTATGCGCAAAAGAGCCGGTCTGGCCCGGGCCATGGCCCTGGATCCGGACGTGCTTTTTTTTGACGAACCGTCGGCCGGACTGGACCCGGTGAGCGCCAAACTGCTCGACGATCTGATGCTCGAGCTGAGAGACAGTCTCGGGACCACGCTGGTGGTCGTTACCCACGAGCTGGCAAGCATTTTCGCCATCGGCGACAATTCGGTGTATCTGGATGTCGATACACGTACGATGACAGCCAGCGGCAATCCGAATAATCTGCTGAAAGCGTGCCAGGACCCGAATGTACGTCGTTTTCTTACCCGCGGTGCGGAATAAGAATAATCCGATAATTTCCTTTCACAGGTAAACAAAAAATGAGCAAACGCGCAAATCGAACGCTGATTGGGGGCTTTGTACTCGGAGCGATCGCGATCGTGATTCTCGCCATCCTGGTTTTTGGCGGGGGCAAGCTGTTCAAAGATAAAGCCAATTACGTTCTTTTTTTCGAGGGGACTGTCAAGGGCTTGACCACCGGTGCGCCGGTGCAGTTAAAAGGTACACCGATCGGGCAGGTCACCGACATTACCCTGCTCATGGAGCCGATCGAGCTCAAATTCTACAACCGGGTGCTGATCGAAATTACGCCCGGTAAAATAATTGAACTGGGACCCGGGGGCACGGATATGGCGGTGGCACCTGAAGAGGACTACGACCTGGCCAGACTACTGATTCGTCGCGGGTTGCGCGCCAAGCTGGATATATCCAGCTTCCTGACCGGCAAGCTGCACGTATCCTTTGATTTTTACCCCGATACGGATGTGAATCTAACCGGTTTCAAAAGCGCTTACCGGGAATTGCCGACCCTGCCATCTAACATGGAAGCTCTGGCCAAAAAACTCGAAGACATTCCTATTACCGAACTGATTGATGAAGCGTTTTTAACTGTTGCAGATTTCAGGACCCTGGTCCGTTCGCCGGCAATCAAAACGGCCCTGGCCCATTTGGAACAGTCAATGGCAGATATCAGCTCCCTGGTTAAGCATCTGGATGACCAGATAGTGCCGTTTGTGGGCAATCTGAACAGTGTCGTTGGCGAATATGGGAATCTGGCCCAAAATCTGGACGGACAGGTCGGACCGGTGCTGACCGAATTGAAGGGGACGCTCAAGGATGCACGCGGTCTGGTAAACAACCTCGATCAACGCGTCGAACCGCTTTCCAGCGAACTGGAAAACACATTGAAAACGGCCACAGCCGCCCTTGACCAGGCCAGGAAAACATTCAGGACCTACGGCTCGCTGGTTGAAGGTGATTCGGCGCTTAATAACTACCTGCAGGATACGCTATCGGAGCTGTCGTCTGCAGCCCGTTCCATTCGGGCCCTGGCAAATTATCTGGAACAGCACCCTGAAGCCCTGCTAAAGGGGAAACAATGATTTTGGAGGAAGACACATGGCAAAGATTTCCGCTTTCCGCTTTGTCGGGACAATCATCGGGCTCATACTGTTTCTAATCAGCGGCTGTTTCGGCACATCCAAACCGGCCCAATTTTATCTTCTTACTTCTATGGAGCCGCCGGCCGCTGTTTCCTCAGCCGAAACAGCGGATATGCAGATCAGTATCGGCCTTGAACCGGTTACTTTTCCCGAGTACCTGAACCGGCCCCAGATTGTATTGCGAACCCTGGGCAGTGAAATAAAAGTGGCTGAATATAATCGCTGGGCAGAACCGTTGAAAGAGAATTTCACCCGGGTTCTGGCCCAGAATCTGGTGAAATTGCTGAACACCGACTCGGTCTGGCTGTTCCCCTGGTCGTCAAAGATCAAAGTGGATTACCAGGTCGGCGTGAACGTAGAACGATTTGATGCCATAGCGGGCCAGCAGGCCCATTTAAATGCCCGCTGGACCATATTTTCGGTCAAAGAAAAGTCTTTTCTTCGCAAGCAGCGTACCATCATCCAAAAAGAAGTAAAATCGAACGATTTTGAAGACCTGGTGACTGCTCAAAATGCCGTACTTCAGGATTTCAGCCAACAAATCGCAGAAGAGATCAAAGTGCTCTACGCAGAGCAGTAATTATGTAGTCGTTCCGATCGGATTTGTATTAGATTATTCGTATGGGCGGGTTTTAGAGCGTTTGTCAGATTAACGTTCCGATATGGGCAGTTTTCGAGTTATGTGTGGTTTGTCAATAACGTCTAATCCTCCAAACGCTTTGAAAGTTGTTTAGCATTACAACAAATCTGTACTGAGGATGACTATACAATCCCGATAGTATTCAGCTGATCGACTGTAGCTCAGAATAAAATAAAAAAAGATAGGATTCCTTACCTCAATTTCAAATTTCCAGTTTCAAGTATCCAAAAGAATATACGTACTGATTTGACAGTGGTTGTTTGGGAGATAAGGCAGCTCGCCCCTTCTGGTCAATGTGCAGCGTCAGGTTGGGTGACCCGCGCCTGCGTTGTCACCTGCCCAGTACAACGTCGATTCCCGCCAGGACAAGATCCGTCTTCGCACGAGGCAGCTTGCCTGCACGTTCAGTGAGCAGCGACTTGTCGAGTGCAACTACTTGGGACACGTTTGCAACAGAATTTTTCGGTAGGCCAGTGAGACGAATTTCGAGAAGGACGTTTCCCGGAGCACCGGCCCACTTCAAATTGCTCGTGAGCGGTACGCATAAAACCGTCGCGATCCTGCTTCGGTTGAATGGGTCTCCCTGTACGACAACAACAGGCCGGCAGAATCCAGGCCCTGAACCGGTGGGGTCAAGAAGATCGGCCCACCAGATTTCCCCTTGTGAGATCACCACTCAACCCGCGCAAGCGTTCGTGCAGAGGCCAGCTTGACGAACCCATCTTCCGGTTGTCCATTTTCCTCTATCACGAGGTCCAACGCTTCAGTTACCTCATCCGGAGAATGTCGGGCTAAGTATTCACGTATAGCCTCGCAATAGAGTTGGCTCCGGGATTTGCGTGCTCTTTTAGCGTGGCGCTCCGCCCTGTCAAAAACGTCATTTGGTATTGATATCGCTGTTTTCATACCAAAAGTATAACCTTGATCAGGTGGGCTGTCAATGTCTTAGAAATCGCTTTTTCAAAACCAATGAATCTAAAATGCTGAATTGTGAGTCGTTATCAGCTGCGGCTCAACATATTGAGGCATCAAAGAACACGAATTCATATCCGTCCAGATAACGAAGGCCAGGGTGCTATTAACTGCTTAGCACAAATTAGAACTCCAAGCCATATGGCGCAAATATAGGCGGGATTCGCCCTTGTTGGGGATATAGACTGCTCCAGCCAGTCCAGTGCGTCAAAGGTCTTAGATGGTTTAACGTCCTTGGAATGGCAGATCACCTTGGCAGCCCCATCGGATGAATCATGCGCTGCGATATATGTCTTACGGAAAAGGAGGCGCGGATGATATAGCGCGCCGGGTTTGGATTACATGTCGTCCTCCCTACCATACCAGATGACCTGGGGAACGATCACTTCAGTATTCGGCGGCAGGGTGTCGTTGCTCACGGTGAACGTGTTGGTTTCGAGCACGCGTGCCCGATAGGGACCGTCAAGAAACCGCTGCAATATTTCAGAATTATTGAAATAGTGCATGGGGACCACGATCTTGGGTCTCAGTTGCTCAATGATCTCTTTGGCCTCCTGGGGCCCTGCTGTGTATCGGCCCCCGATGGGCACCAGCAGCACATCGATATGTCCCACCAGCTGCAGCTGATCTTCGTTGAACGGTTGGCTGATGTCGCCGGCGTGCAAAATGCACATTCCGTCGACCTCAAAAACGAATGCGGCACCCTTCAAACTTGCCTCAAAATCCATGTAGCCTCTCTGGTGGATGGGCACGTTGTATATCAGCACATCGCGCACGGTCAGCCGGACATCGTTCCATTCAAAAGTTTCTTCTTTCAATCCCCGCAAGACGATCGGACTGCCTTGGGCCAGATCGACGTTGTTGTGGTTCCCATGTTCCCGGCCGACGGTCACCACATGCGGCCAGACTTCGGGCATGGGATACCCCATGGGGCCGAAAGGATCCGTGATGATCTTGGTTCCATCGCTGGAAGTAATTTGAAAAAAGGAGTGGCCGAACCACCTGATTTCTACAAACCCGGAAGCATCCGCCGGCACGATAAAAGGCGCGTCCCTGATAACCAAATTTGGATTGCGACAGGCCGCTTCAACGTTCTGGGTATAAATAAAGAGGCAGAGTAAACCGGTGATTATCAACCCGTGCTTCGAAACTTTTTTCATCTCAACCTCCCGGTTTTTCTCACATTATAAATGCATGTAAAATCCAACCATGGTTCACCCCTGAAAGGAGACACATTGTGATCGAGCTAATCTCAACTGCTACCTGGCGCTTTGGCGTGTTGGTGTTCTGGAATACCGATCAAATAAGGATCTTTGCCGGGACCCAATTCAGAAATTGACGGGATTTTCTTCCTTTGGAGCCCGAGAGCCTCAGAACCATTACCCCATCACTCCAACACTCCCTGGATTTTTCAAAGCAGCCAGGTAGGATGCATCGGTGCTTAAGCGTGAAGTTATTTTTGCGCGAGCCCTAAAGAAGCCCCCAGCGTCGCCGAAGATACCATTCAGCGGACAGAAGTCCTAATACTACGGCCATTACCAACGGCGTGGCCCACATGGGCAGGTGCTTCTGTTCAATGAACTCTTTGCTTGCCTTTTGGGTGTGCGCTTCGATTTCGCTCAAAAGTGCATCCGCTGCCGATACATATTTGCCACCGCTGGTGGCGGCAATCTTTTGAAGCTGGAGATGATCGGGTGCGGCGTCGAGGTTTTCCAGCGGTCCGGTGACAACCATATGCTCCGCCAGACTCCCGGCCGGTGTCTCGATCTCTATGCGATAGACACCACTGGCTGCGGGTGCAAAGGACACGAGATATTCTCCGGTCTGCGGCGTGGGTTTGAGCGTCGATGCTGTCTTTGCCCCCGTCGGATCGAAGACGGCGTGGGCAATCACCGAATCAGACCGCCGGGACGACGCATCCGCACGAAATCGAACCCTGACATCCGTCGTTTGACCGACGAGTACCTGGGTCTCCGGCAGGAGGATGTGAACCGCATCGAGGCCCGGATCTTTTGCCAGCCAGCGGATCATCCGATGAACGAATCTGAGGTAGTGCTGATTGCCTTCCCCTCGGGCCACCAACCCGATGTACCATTTCCAGGCATAGTCCGTGATCAGGGCCAGGACTCTGCCTTTTCCGAATTCGGAAACCATGAGAATTGGCCAGGGAATACCGTCGGCGGTCTCGATCAGGACCTTGGCCGTTTTCCTGGCTTCCACCAGATTGATGCCGTCCAAAGCGGGCATTGCCTGCCAGAGTCTTCGGCGGTCGGCGTCGCTGTCTTCGGAGAAACGCAGGATGGGATGATCGGCCGCTTCGCGACTGAGCTGCACCCGGCTGGAAGCTTCCCTTCGATAGAACTCTTTTTCGACGAATTGGAAGGGCAGCAGCTCTCCCACAGGAGAAAGGCCGTAGCGACCCTCCGTGAACAGATTCGGGCCGCCGATCATCGCAAAGCTCCCTCCGTCTTTGACGAAATTTCTGAGACTTTCCAGGTGGTTCGGACCCAGGAACAAGGAATAATTGAAGTTATCGAACATGACCAGATCAAAATAGGTCAACTCCTTTATGAAAAGCGTTTCCACCGGAAACGGGATAAGGCTCTGTTCGTGAGCGTGGACATTTAATGTATCTGACCGGTTTCTCAGGATGACGAAGGAGAGCAGATCGACGGAAGGATCGCTTTTGAGAGCTGCCCGCAGGTAGCGGTAATTAACGCTCGGATTGCCTGACACCATCAGGATTCGGATCTTGTCCCGCACGACTTTTATTGAAAGGTGGACCTGGTTATTGACCCCATTGACTTCTCCCACCTGCGGCGGTATCGAAACCGAAAGTGTTTTCTGTCCCACCGCCTTGGGAACGAAAGCAAAGGAGATGGTTGCCTGTTCGGGATCGCTTTGAAGGTCCAGGGTTTTCGAACCGAGAACCGCAGCCGAATCCTTCAAAACCACCGGCAGGGTTGATCCCGCGTATCCATACGACTTTAGCATAACGTCGATGACAACCTCCCGATCCCTGAAAGCCATGGCCGGTGCCCGAATCTCCTTGATCAGAATATCCCGGTACCCTTTGGCATCGCCGAGCGGCAGGGTCAATGTCGGAAGTGGTTGGGAATGGTCCGGATGCCACCGCAGTTTACCATCGCTCAACAGGATCGAAGCGGCGTTTTGATGGCTGAGGACCTTGAGCGCCGCGTTGAGATCCCCCTTGTCGCCCCCGGCTTTCAGGCTGTCCAGGTCTTCAGGGGCAAGCGTTACGAGCGAATCGCTCAAGCCGTAAAGCGTGACTTCATACTTTTGCGCCAGCATATTCAACACCGGGCTGGCACCTTTTGTCAAAATGGTCTTGGCTTGATCCAGACGGGTGTCCGTACCACCTGCTGCCGGTTGCCCCATACTCTGAGATGTGTCCACGATAACGGCAACAGCCGGCGCGACTTTATGCTCCTTGCGGATCACCAGCGAAGGGTTAAGGGCAAAGGCAACGATAAGACAGACGGCAGCCAGACGCAGCAAGGACAGAAGTCCTGCGCGCGGCTTGCCCAGTCTGTCACGGATGCGTTTGTACTGCACGAGGGCAAAAATTCCGCAGCCGCAAAAAAGAACAAAAATCAACCACACAGGGAAAATCGGCGCTAACGTGACTGGGATCGGGTTCATTGATTTCTGCGCCTCTTGATAAAGGGATGATGGATCACATCCTTCTTATAGTCTGCCGTCAGTGAATAGACGATGATGTTGATACCCAATTTGAAAGCGTCTTTGCGCTGAATCTCCCCACCCGGTACACAGTCGTTGATCCATTTTCCGTAGCGGTCCCTGGCCCAGGCACCGGACAGGTCGTTTTGGGAATAGATCACCGGTGTCCAGGTACCGATGCTGATCCCTTCCAGAAACGGATTGACTTTGCGGCGGCCGCTGACGGTGTTGATGAGGTAAAAACTCTGATAAACGGAATGATCGGGAAGAAGCCTTTTCAGAGGGTTGTTCGGCAGAATCTCGCGCATCTCCCGTCGAAAGGAGCGGTCGAATCCGAAACCTTCGGCGCCGACGGTATCCTCTGCAAAAAGGAACCCGCCATTGGTCAGAAAGCGATTGAGAATTTGCCTTTCAGCCGGCGTAAAGGGCTCAAAAGCATATCGACCGGCCATGTAGACAAAGGGGCAGAAGACAAGATCAGGATCGGAAAGCGCCATGACACGCCGATCTTTGTAGGCGTCGATGCTTGTCCGCAGCTCGAGCTCCTCGAGGATAGCCTGGCCAAACAACGGATTGGGATCCCATTGCCCGCCCGGGTATTTAAGCTGTGTAAAGTAAAAATGGGGAAAAAGGGCGCCCCAGGAAATATCAATCCGCGGCAGCATCCATCCACCGGCAAGCCCCAGGGTGAGGGATATGAAATGTCTTCTGGAAATCATCATATTCATCATTAAAGTATATCTTTTTGAATCGATTAACCGGATGACTTCAACCGCGCAATACCGTTTGCGATCATCATTTCAAAAGTAAGAACCGCCAAAAGTAAGACCAACAGCATCGGCCACAAGGGTTTGCGCCCGCCTCGAAGCTCCCGCAAATGCTCCGGCTGATATTCCCAGAATCCGAAATCGATGCTGCCAAACTTTTTTTTCAACTCATCCAGCGGCATTTTTAACAGATCCGATTCCGCGTCAGGCGTGTTCAGACCGCGCTGCAGATCACGTTCAGCAAGGCGATATTGATAGATCCCGGGACCGTTTGGGGGTCCTTTGAGTTGCTTCAGGCGCCCCTGTTCGCCGGCAGGATCACCGATGGTCACCCAGGCCGGATGGGGGCCCTCTATCCGGTCGAAAGCCGTCATGACCAGCCACTGGACAAGGGGCAGATATGCCACCGTCAGGGGAAGATCATTCCAGTCAAGGTCGGCACTGGAAGTAAAGATAAAAAGCCTGGATTGGCCCACATCGGCTTGCGCCAGAAGCGGATCCTGATTTTTCAAAACCAGCAGGTTTTTGGCCGATCCCTCGACCTTGAAATAGGAACTGAAAAAAGCGCTCTTTAAACTCTCCTGCAGCTGTGGAAAAAATTTGAAGCTTGCGCCCGGCCAGTGGTCCAGCGCCACCTTTTGGGGGCGCTCTCCGAGGTCGACCCGGTATCGGACCTGCCAGGGAGCGAACGAAAATCGATTATATGCCTCGGGGTCGATTCGATCGCCGAGAAAAATAAAGAGCGCCTTTTGCGACTCCAGAAAAGAAGCCAACCGGGAGGGGTCCGGTCGCGCGACATTGAGCAGGAAAAGCGCGTCATAAGCATCCAGATCCGATCGATCCATTTCGTCTTCGGTGATCACCCGTGTTGTAAAGGCCGACTCCCCGATGCCACCTGAACGCAGGGCACTGACCAGGTAATAGTGTTCACCGGCCCGCAGGGATGTCTTGGGATCTCCGTCAACCACAAGTACGCTTGGCTTCTGCCTGACCCGCAGCGGAAAATAAAAGGTGTCATCCGCCGCAAGGCGGTCGGATTTTAAATTAATCACGCCATGAACCCAACCCGGGGTGTCCAGGCGCAGATCGAAAGAGAGCGTCGTCTCCTGACCGGCCTCAACCGCAATCGCTTTTTGATCGAACTTGATATCGGAAAGTTCGACTTGAACAATCGTTTCGGCGGCTTGATCGGAAAGATTCGACACGGTTACATCCAGGCGCCCGGGCACCCCCGCAACGAGCGGCTCTTGTGCCAGGCGAACCGCTTTGATGCGGGTATTGGCATCCCGGCCGCCGCCCCCGATTCTCAAAAAAAGGATCTCTGCGTCGGAAACCTGCCCGATCCGGCTCAGATCGAGATCCTGCCAATCGCTGCGGGCCAGGTCGCTTAAAACCACGATCTGTTTGGAGGTCTCCAGATCGTTCAGCAGCTGATAAGCGGCTGTAAAGGCGGCTGTCGGATTTCCGCGACCGAACGAAAGCGGGATGGCACTTATTTCCTGAAGCGCCGTTGGCGCGCTCATCCAGCGCGCGTCTCGTTCTCTTTGGGAGTTGGCGGTCGGGATGAGGTAAACCTGGCCCCTGAAACCATCGAGCACTTCTTTTAACGCTGTTTGCGCAACATCGTACCGCTGTCCCCGATCTTCGAGGTATCCCATGCTGAGGGAATTATCAAAAATCACGACCTTTGCGCCGCTGTCCATCAGATTTGCAAAACCCGGACGGATGAGCACCGGTCTGGCCATCATGAGAACCAGGATCGCCACGGCAAGGATTCTCAAAGCCAGCAGCAGTAGGTGTTTGAGGCGTTGCGGTTTGGCAGCGATGCGTTGGGATTGGAAAATGAGTTGAACGGCCGAAAATTTTTTGACCATCACTTTTTGACGCGTGATCCGGTGAATGAGGATGGGCAGAATCACGCCGGTGAGTCCAATCAGAAACAGGGGATTGAGAAAAGTAAGGTTCATCTTTTTAACGGGCCTTGAACTTTTGTCTCCATCTCAGATACCGGACCAACGCGCGGTCCAGGCCGATCGAGGTATCGAACAGGCAGTAATCGATATGATGCGATAAGCAGGTGTGTTTGTAAGCATCGATAAGCGATTGGAGCGCCTCGAGATAAGCCGATCGGATGGCCTGCGGATCGGCCAGGAGTCTCAGATCGTTTTCCATATCCTCAAATATGGAAGGCTCCTTAAATGGAAATTGCAGCTCATCCCGGTCCAGCAGGTGAAAGACAATCACTTCGCTGCCCCTGGCACGCAGCTGTTTGAGGCCTTGTGAAACCGCCTGGGGATCGTCCAGAAGGTCGGATACGAGAATGATCAGTTTGCGTTTATTCAAAGAAGCCGCAAGGTCTGTCAGCACGGCGGCGGTCGATGTTTCTCCCTTGGGTGTTGTATCTTCCAGCACTTTCAAAATGGCATGCAGATGGTCGCGGGACGCTTTGGGCGGAATCATCTTGTCGATCTTGCCGGAAAAGGTGATCAGCCCTACCGCATCCTGTTGTTTGAGCATCAGGTAAGCCAGGGATGCGGTCAGTGTCGCCGCATAATCGAATTTGCTCATCCCGTCGGAAGTGTAGTCCATTGAAGCACTGGCATCCATGACGAGATAGGCCATGAGATTCGTCGTTTTGCGGTAGTCCTTGACGAAATAGCGGTCATACTTGGCATAGGTCTTCCAGTCGATATGCCGCGTGTCGTCGCCCTGGGTGTAGCCACGGTGTTCTTCAAATTCCGAGCTCAACCCTTTGGCCCGTGAGGTATGCTGGCCGACCATCACACCGTCTGCCACGAACCTGGCCCTTAGATACAGGTTTTTTACGCCCGCCAGGGTATTGGGCTCGAAATAGTTCAAGGTGTCACCTCTTCCAGCAGCCGATCGATAATATCGACCGATGAAATGCCTTCGGCCTGGGCTTTAAAATTGGTGATGATCCGATGTTTCAAAATCGAAGGCAGCACGGCTTTGACATCTTCGATGGATGCCACGTAACGCCCGTTCATTACAGCCCTGGCCTTGGCAGCCAGGATAAGGTACTGGGATGCCCGGGGGCCGGCGCCCCATTCAGCCCATTCTTTGACAAACGCCAACGCCGCGTCTTCCTTGGGACGCGACGCGCGCACCAGGTTGACCGCATAGGCAATCACATGCGAAGAGGCCGGCACTTTTCTGACAAGATCCTGCATGGCGCGAATTTTGTCGGCCCGAATGACCTTATTCAGCGCCGGTTCATAGGGGCAGGTCGTGGAGGCCACGATCTCTTTCTCCTGGTCAAAGGTCGGATAATCGATGTCGATATTGAACATAAACCGATCCAGCTGCGCCTCCGGCAGCGGATAGGTCCCCTCCTGTTCGATGGGATTTTGCGTGGCCAGTACAAAGAAAGGCAGCTCCAGTTGGTGGGTGAGACCGCCGGCGGTGACCTTGTATTCCTGCATGGCCTGAAGCAGGGCGGCCTGGGTTTTGGGCGGTGTGCGGTTGATTTCGTCGGCCAGCAGTATGTTGGTAAAGATCGGTCCTTTGATAAAACGGAAAGAGCGCTGTTTGCCGGCCGCAGACTCTTCGAGAACGTCGGTGCCAGTGATATCAGAGGGCATCAGGTCGGGGGTAAACTGCACCCGGTTGAAATTCAGTTCCATTATACCGGCCAAGGTTGAGATCAGAAGCGTTTTGGCCAATCCCGGCACCCCCACCAGCAGGCAGTGGCCGCGACAGAACAAGGCGATGAGGATCTCTTCGATCACCTCGTCCTGACCCACAATCACTTTCTTGATTTCTGAGACAATGTCAGATTTTTTCCGACCCATCTCATCGACCTGGGCCAGGTCATCCTCCTTTAAATCGCATTCATCGGCCGTCGGCATTGGTTTGTTCATCTTCGCATCCTGTTGGCAATCGTTCTTTCTTTTTCGTATCCGATGTTATCGCCGAGCATGGCATAGGTGTTGGCCAAACCCACATGGACCTCGGGGTTAAACGGATTTATCTGCACCGATTCCTCAAAAGCCGATTTGGCCGCTTTAAATTCTTTGCGTTTCAGATGGATCTGGCCAAGCCGGACATAAGGCGTGGGATGGTCGGGGGCTATCGCCAGAATTTGTTTGAGCATCACCAAGGCTTCATCATCCCGCCCCAGATCGATCAGAGCGCCTGAGAGCCTGTTCATCACCGGTACCGAGTCCTGGGTCACAGACAGCGCGCGGCGATACTCTAACACAGCAGCCTTCGTACGTCCCCTTTCTTTGAGTCTATCTCCGAGATGGGCCCGGTTTCGGGCCACGAGAGATTTGATCTCCTGCAGTTCCATCCGCTTGTCGTCGGCCTGGCTTTCCTTGACCTTGTAGCGCTGGATGGTTGTGCCGGCAACCGGTGTCAGGGCTTTGGAAGCCAGATAGGCGGTCCACAGCTGCTCGAACTCGGCAAACTCGAGACCCAGTACTTCGCGGATCGATTCAGCAGCCCCTTTTTGGTCGCTGCGGGCCATCCGGTCCATGATTTGCTGAAGTCCGCTGTGACCAGCCCTGCTGATGATAAATTCAATCGCCGAGGCGGCCTGGGCATAAGCCAGTTGGACCTGTTCGGGTGTTTCCAGATGGATCAGGGAAGGTTCCATCTTCGCGAATCCGATCAGTTCATTTTGCGACTGGGCCCGGGCCAAGAGCGTCTGATACTGGGCCGATAGATAGGTCGGCCCATCGCGCCAGCGGGTTTCATCATACTTGGCCAGCCCTTCATGGAACCAGATCGGTGCGTTGTTGGCAGTCATTTTCACGATGAGATAGTGCATGTATTCATGGCTGATGGCATCCAGCCAGCGGTAGCCGTGGATCAGCGCCCGGGGGGATAGAAACTGCAATTTGTTGAATTTGGCCAGCCCCACCGCGCCGGTCACTTCAATGTCTCTGACCGAAAGCGTGGACGTCAGATAAAAGGCCTTGGTGTCCGGCAATAGCTCCACCCGCACCTTTTCCCGGGGCTCAAAGCCGTAGTCCCGCGCCATGACCTGATAGGTTTTCTCAAGTGCGTCGGACAGATAGTCGATTAAAATGCCATCTCGCTCTTCATCCAGCAGAATGGTGAAATGGGCGGTTTCATAGCGCCGGTAGGGCGCAAGCACACGGATGGTCTCCTCAACGAACAGGGTAAATCCAATCCGTTTTTCGTCCTCTCCGCCCGCGGCAGTGGCGCGCTTTATCAGATCGAGGGACTGCTGGTAATCGCCCCGGTAAAAGGCAATGTGCGCTGCAACCTCGAGCAGGTCGGGATTCTGAGGATGTTTACCCAGTGCCTCGGTTACCTGCGGCCAGACCGCGGCCACATCCCAGCTTTCTAGCTTGCCCTTCAGCAGCTGCAGCGTTTCATCCGACGGCGCCGCCGCCGCATGCAGCGCCGTAAACAGTGTCATCAAAAGTGCCAGAAACAAATTTTGTCGTCTCATTGGGTCAACTCTCTGAAATATGTTTCCACTTCTCTGCGATACTCAGCAGGAATATCGCCTTTTAGCGCCTCCATGACCTTTTCTCTTAACATCCTGGGGGCCTTATAGGCATCCGCTGCCGGAGGATCGAATTCCTGGCGGTCAAGGCCGGTGTAGCCGCGTTCCAGGGGTCTATTCACTTCTGGCTGGGGCAAAGTCGGCATGGGTGCCAAGGGCCCATAATACCAACTGGCCCTGGGATCATACCCCCAGGGGGATGCCCATTGGCTGGCCCGCCTGCGTTGCGCCATTTGCTGGGCCATCTGCTGCATGGCCTGTTGGGATCGGGACAGGTGCTGTATAGCGTCCTGTTCGGGCGGGATTGCGCCGGGCGCATCCTGGCCCTTGAGTCTTCCAGTGGCATCTCCCATGGCGCCGGCCGCCGCTTTAAGATCGTTGATGATCTCCGTGTCCATCCCCGGAAAGAGCTGGGAGAGCATTTCCAGTGTTTCCCCGACACCTTGCGTCTTTTGCTTGAGTCCTTCTTGACGGGCGGAAAGGTTGGGAAACGCCGCCTGGCTGTCTTCGGTCATGATCTCCTCTTGACCGGGGCGCAACCACTTGGTCATATCGGCCAAATCTTCGACCAGCGGCTGAACATCCGTTCTTTCCGAATACGATTTGTGCAGGCTTTCCAAAAGCTGCGCGAATTTTTGGATTTGCTGCTCATCGAGCAGTTTTTCCAGGGCCGCTACAGCGTCCCTCTCCTCGGAGGAGAGTTGCCGTTTGAGCTGCGCCAGGTTCTCCTTGATACGGGGCATCATTTCTTTGATGCGTTTTTCGATTTCCTGTGCCATGGCACCCTGCAATTTCCGGCCGATTGCTTCGGTACCGGCCAGGATATCTTTTTGCTCGGCCAGGATGTTATCCAACTCATTGGATTGCTGAGACACTTCAGACTGGAGCCGGTCGAAGGCGCCCATGCTCGCCTGCGCGCCGGCACTTGCCATGGCAGCCATCATCTGCGACAGGGTTTGAAGCAGTCTCTGGGCAGCCTCAAGGGCTCCGGCCGTATCGCCAGCCATGAGCTTTTCCTGAATCTGTTGCAGGTCCTTAAACAAATCCTGAAATTCCAGGTCGCCAAGCGCCGGACTGTTGATGAACTCGTCGGGCAATTGATTGGCCATGCGACTCAGCGCCTCCATGACCTGGGAGATAAGATCCTTGAGCTTGTCGATCTCTTCGATCAATTCCTGGAGCTCTTCGGGGCCGAAAGAATCCGTTCTTTCTTGCAGGGATTCGATTAGTCGGCGATGCCGATTGTTGATTTCCCGCGCCAGCGCCTCGACTTCATGCATCCTGGTTTTTTTGGCAATATCCTCGGCCAGAAGGGCTAAGCGTTCCATCTCCTGGGTGATGGTTTCGCGGGGCAGTCCCTCGATTCTGCGGTTCAGGGTTTCCAGATTCCGTTTCAGAGACTGCAGATCGAACCGTTGCACTTTCTGGGTGCCCATCAACTGAAGCTGTCGATCCACCAACGCCATGATTCTCTCGATCTCTTGCGAGAGCTCCTTTCGATTTTTGATCGCCTCCAGCTGATCGGCCAACAGATCCAGCAGCAAGTCGGCGATCCGCTCGGCCCGCTCCGCCTCCTGGGCGGCAAGATCCTTTGCATCTTTGGTTTGCAGGGTCAAGGTCCTGGAATAACCTGCTTTGGGCCCCGTGATCGAGTCGTTGTCCCACATTTCCAGACGATAGACCACCCGATCTCCAGGGGCCAGAGCCAGGCGCGAAAGATCCCACTGAAACGATTCCGGCCCTGCTTTGCGCCTCTCTTTCAGGTTCTTTAAGGTAACGATCCGCTCCTTTCCGCGCACCTGGTAGATGAGTCGGATGGCGGTCAACCCGAAATCATCCTTGCCGGAATAAACCAGGGGGAGCATCTCTCCCCCCGTGATCACAAGGTCGTCGGTGGGGCTCACAATTTTCACTTCAGGATACTTATCCGCAATCAGATGGATAGCGTAAGGAACCGGATTGGCATTTTCGAATCCGAGCTCATCTTTGACCGACAGCGAATAAGTGCCCGGTTTCAGCACAAGCAGATTTCCCATCAACCGGTCCCCTTCGCGCGCAAGCAGCTGATGCTCTTTGCGATTGAGGATCAGCTTGCCTTCCGTCACCGGTTTGGTCGTCCAGGCTTCCAGGTTGACGATGGTTCCCTTGAGCGCCTCGATATGACCCTGGGTTTTCACCACCTTGGGAAGCTGTGTGTAAGCAGGGGGAATCAGGGTCAGTTCCAGTTTGGCGATGTCGGGCGCGTCCACCACCCTGACGGCGGCAGTCGGAGATTGGGCGCGTCTGCTTACAGCCTGATACCGGAACGAGTGCTGAGCCGACGGAATCCGGTGGCTAAACCGTCCCTGCCCTTCAGATGTCATCGCCAGCTGACTTAGATCATCATTTTCCTGCCAGATATTGAGCGTCAGCCGATCCGGAATGCGTCCGCTGGCCGTTGCTTTGATGACCACCGGCGTCCCCCGTAAAACGATCGAAGGCGTCGGCGCCACAGAGATAAACGTGCGCTGATCCGGGAGGGCTGAAAAAGGATGCAAAATCCGGGACAAAGCTTGTCGCGGAAACTGAGCGTCCCAGGTGAAAGCCATGGCAAATGCAAATACAAGGGGCAGCAGAAGCTTAAAATGCGGCCACAGGCCTTTAAAATTGACCACCTGACTCGGATCGATATCGGCTAATTGATTGATTGTTTTTCTGAGATGGGCGCTGATCAGTCTGGATGAGGTCGGATCGGAGGCGCCTGTGGTTTTCAACTGACGATAAAGCAGCAAGGCGTTGGTCACATCATCTTTGAGGTGCGGCAAGGTCGTTTCCAGACCACGGGCGACCTTAGGCAGAGAAATCCGTGCAGCGAGTTTCCAAAGTCCCAGCCCTGCGACGCAAACAAGCGATACCAGCGCCAGCATGTAGTAAGCAAAGGGAAGGTATGCAAAGATTGCCTGCGTTTCCCGGGCCAGAAGACTTCCAAGGATAACGATCAGAAAAACACTGGTCAGTCTAAAAAGAAATCCAAGGGCGAGCAGGAGCTTGAGGCGAAGGAGGATTCGCTTGAGAAATCGTTCAAGACGGTCGAAATGAGTCATTGAGCCTGCATCGGGCGCCATGCCTGGCCTCCAGAGATAAAAAGATAAGGTATTGCTCTTTACAAAGATAAGGAATTGCTTGTTTAATGCAAATAAAAAGAAAAGGCTGAATTGTGTGTCGGCATCAACTGCAACTCAACATGTTGGGGGCATCGATGAAATCTGATTCATAGCGATTCAGATAACCAAAGTGAGTTTTGCTGTCAACGCGGATTGTTGAGCGCCGAATTGAGATGTTAGGTCACTTAAGCATCGTTCACTCCTCTGACCAGAGCGGATTTCTCACAGGTGGGTTTCTATTTGATAATCCGCATCGATGATATAATCATCCACACTGGGCGGTGTGGACTGATCATGGATAATGTTGGCTCTGACAGGAGGGTTATTGGCACAAGCCGGCGGTTTGCATCTGATCTCCCTCAAGTTGAGGTGTTTGAGTATCTTTTTGACACATTACCGATAAATGATATTACTTTCATCGATCCCAAACAGCGCGGACACAATAATGTATCGACACGATATATTTTCTGGCACGAAGTGAAGCTTTAGCGCTATCAGTCGGACCCAATTTGACCAAAACAATCAATAGGGGCATCACTTCAGCTAACAGCTCTGGTGGGTATTTAGATATATAGTACGACACCTCCATTCTTGTATCATTAGAATACTTGTCGCATGGAGCACATAGCAAACATAGTTTGGGAAAGAGATCCAGATCCTTAAGATTAGACTTGAAATAATCTTTTGCATTAGCATATGAATGCATTGATTTAATACCTGAATTTTGCACGCAAATCAGCGCTATGAACACTTTGCAGTAATTTTCTATTTTTACTGCAGTATTTTAAGGTCAATCTAACGGATAATTTTTTCTTTTATAATTACTTCTT